>Ga0307515_10000710_pt1 | contig 76848 bp, 79 predicted proteins | sample 17_EM_MG_FD_194513 | JGI IMG/M metagenome (GOLD analysis project Ga0307515, IMG submission 194513) | Populus trichocarpa ectomycorrhiza microbial communities from riparian zone in the Pacific Northwest, United States - 17_EM | ecosystem: Host-associated > Plants > Roots > Unclassified | place...
ACTTTTGGATGTTTTCTTGTTTCTCTCTTCTCTTCTTCTCTTCTTTGGATCTCGGCCCGGTACAAATGGCGTCGGCACGGGTTTTTACCACCTGCTAATGGAAGTGGAGTTTCCCCGTGCGCCGGATTCGCCGAAAGGTCGCCATTGAGCTGTACCGATCGGTTGTGGGACTTATGGGTTCGTACGATTGCGTACGTAGGATGATTGTTTAATTCTTTGTTTCCCTTTCCTTCCCTTTTCTCTTGTACGGTTTATGCAGCCCAGGAGGTCTGCGCCTAAAGAGAGGGATAATGTAACGGCGGCACGTGACCCAGGTCCGGGTAACGGCCATTCTATATAGTCAGCTTGCCACGAGACTTAGATCTCTAGCGATAATCTTACCTATACACCTATATTTACTATCACTCGAGTCCACGTTTGCAACCGTATACCATAATTACCATACGTACGCCTATAAGGCCGAACGCTGGCGTACGTGCCCTTACACGCGGCCTCAAAGTGCATCGCCAAACTCCCTCTATCAAGGCGTCCAGGAGCATCTCTGAGTTCACTCGATCTCGGCCTCGAAGTGCATCTCCAACCTCGCTCTATCATGGCCTCCAAGTGCATTTCTGAGTCCACTCGATCTCGGCCACCATGTCCATCTCCAAACTCACTTGATCACAGCCTCGAAGTGACTCTCTCAACTCGCTTGATCGCGGCCTCCAAGTACATCGTTAATGTGTGACGGCGGGTTTACAGAGATACAGGGGTAACAGAGGTAGACTTAGCGACGGGAAGTACATATTCGGGATACCCGGGGTAGATAGACATCATCACATTTTCATCTCATCTGGATCCACGGAATTCCATGGATTTTCACGGCCTGGTAGTATCATATCTTCGTACTTCCTTCCTAGGCTCCTTCAGTTAGAACCACCGATTATGCCCGACTACCTTCTGTGGCCAGATTGACTGAATGTATATATATTGAGATACTTAAATAATGCATGCTATACCATGAGGTAGCGAATCTTGTGACTGTAACGAAGACGAATACAATAGAGGAAATGCCTTGTGCTTATAGAACCCTGTGTGTGGCTTCAAGACCAATTCACATTTTGCTGATGTAACGAATGAACCCATTCCGACGTATGGTCACAGTTGGCCACAACGCCACAGTGTTCATTTACAATAGGATTCCGACAGAGCGGGAAGAACCGGCGAATCTGTGATCAGAAGGCGATATGCAACGCGACACGTCGTAGTGGCGCCAGGCGTGTAGTACTCTGCCACAGGGGTGTCTCTGACGACTCTGACAGAGCGTGACCACTCTGGCAGAGCCGTTCCCCCCAGACGGAATTGTTTCTTGCTAATGTATATCTCGGACCAAACCAGCTGTGGTATCACGTTGGCGACAATGGCGTTGATGAGTTAACAAGACTTGCATGATTTGATATGGGCCAGTACCCACATTGATCACCGGATTCGAATTCGAGAGTAAGACAGGCATTGCAGTTCTCGAACAAATTGGTTTGACCTTACCAGGACTCAGTGTTCCTTGTCCGAACCCGAACCTTTGAACGCTTTCAAGAGCATCGAAGGGTAATTGAACACTGAGGTAGACAATGTCATTTCGCCACCGCACATTTGTGAATAGTCAGACGTCCCCACTCCTTGGAATCATAATTGGGCAGAAGCCACCATACACACAGGAGGCTACGAGCAGGATGATCCACTGTTTGGAACCAACTGCACTAAATATTGGGGAACCCACGAATGGTTCAATTATGACCCAGAATTACCTTGTGAGTGCGAGGAACATCACTGTATAGTCACGCACCCGACAGAAGGACAGCCACCAGCAACAATCGCAACAGCAAAACCTGCGCTGGTGCCCTCAATTGTCATTGCACCCCCGACTCCAACTCCTTCAGAAATAGACATATATAATCGGCACTGGTAGATCTGCCTGTTTCGTTCCAATATCAGGGTCGGTACAGCACGATCGGGTTGCTCTGGTGACCGTGGACAAAGAAGGCATCATCTGAGGAATCGTCAACAGACAACTCATGGAGATCAACTTCTCAGAGAGACAGGCCGGGCTGGAGGAAGCACAGGAGGTGGCGAGGAGAGTGGCAGAATGTACCGAACCCGCGGCCATGGTACGGAGGGTGTGCGATCACCTGCCACTCATAATCGCAATACAGAAACAGGAAATGAACCTCTAAACACAACAATTCCTGCCCCCAGATCGTGATCACTCGACCTTCGAGCAACAGCTCATAACAGTGACGCAGTCGTTGGACGATGCCAGGACAACCCCAAGAATTGTAGGAAAGGACGAGGACCTCCGACATGAACTGGACGGATTGACACATGACGCCAGACAATCAGGAGAAGCAGTCTGAGCTTTGGGAACACAGTCAGCCAATGCACTATCCTTAGCGGCCCGGGTTGCCCCAACTCCCCCCCAGCAACCTGAGGATCGAGGACTAGTGTTAGCAACGGTTCCAACCCGCTACAATGGTTCCGAGTTAGGGTTGGAACCGGAACCGAACCGTGGCAACGGTTTTACCACATGAAAAACCCGGACCGTTGGCATTTGGGCCGGTTTCCACCTCAAATCCCGGCCATTGCAAGCCCAGATGTTTCGCTCCAATTAAGTATTTGAGTTATGATCGTATCATGACATGATGTATACGCAGATTGTGCAGTTGTAGCCGCTCTTTCACCACCCTCTTTCAAATTTGCGATCCGACCAATATTAGTTGAGTCGCTGTCAAAAACCCGCGAATTTCGGTGGAAATCTACGCTCATTTGACAGCCACTCAGCGAATATCAGTCGGATCTCAATTCTGAAAGCGGGTGGTGAAAGATCGGCTTAAACTACACAATCTACGTATACATCATGTCATGATACGATCAGAACTCAAATACTTAATTGGAGCCAAAAATGTAGGAACTGCAGAATGGACCTGCGGTCCGGTTCCTGCCCGGCCAAAACACACAGGGTTTCGGTTCGGTCCGGGTAACATACCCGCCATGACATACTGGTTCGGATGTTTGGCCAGGTAACGACCTGAACCTAACCGAACCGAACCGCCGGCCAAAAGCCGGACCGCTGGCGGGTTACCCGGACCTGCTGCTAACACTATCGAGGACAGAAGTTTCCCTACTCCCCAGAAAATTCAGGATCAGATTAGGCTCATGTGAGAGGCTTGATCACTCAATTCCAGATGATCAAACGACACAAACCCGCCTGCTTTCCCGACGAGTAGTCGAAGATGCGCTATATATTCAATAGCCTGAAGGGAGCGGCCATTTGCCAGATTATGCCACACGTCCGGGAGGACGGGGTAATCGGGCGGGAAGACCTACCAGCTTTCATACAACTCCTGGAAGCAGCTTTTGGGGACCCCAACCAAGTAGCCACCTCCGAATGGACAATGTGGCAGATTCGACAAAACAACTGTGAGTTCTCTCTGTACTATGCGGAGTTCCTACTTATCGCTGCAGATCTGGATGGGATGGTTTCGGCTTGGCCGAGTGCCCTATGAATGGGATTGTCTAAGGAGATGACGGACACCTTTACGTATATTGATATGCTAGAAGAACTTGCCGCGTGCATGGTGGTTTGTCAAAAACGGGATCATCAGGTCTGGCAAAAATGGGCCGAAATGGCGGAACAGGACAAGGGTACATAACCAGGTTTCGCCTCCTCCCGTGGACCTTCGGCCCCATCTATGGATCCCGCAGGAGCTCCCGCACAACCTGTGGCTGGGTATACCGGACCTGCACCTATCGATCTCAGTGGAGGGTGGAGGAGGATTTCCGCAGGAGACCGGGCAAAGAGGTTCACTGATGGACGATGCTTGTATTGTGGTGGGTTCAACCACAGGGCTACGGAATGTGCGGCGAGGAAGACGGCTCAGACTTTGAAGCCGGCTGGAGCGGAAGCCAAAGAAGTAGGGACTCCCGCGACTTGTTCCGAGGAATCGTGAAAAGAGCATGTCAATGGAAGAAGGATGGATCTTCAGTTGATGGTAAAAGATTTGTCTCGAATGCTTTGTAGTGTTTTGGAATTTCGCGTCTTTCGGTTAGCAAGGTGGAGATATTAGAAGGCTCAATGGAAAGGAAACATTGGGTTACAACCTGCACATTGAACGTGAATTATCAAGAGATACCCCCACACGGTCGATAAAGTGCAGAGCTACAGGCATAGCATTCATGGATCAAGACTTTGTTCACCATCATCAAATACCACCCCAGGAGTTGAAAGAGAAACGAGAACTTGAGGAAATCGACATCAGACCTATCGAATCAGGTGATAGTACGCATATTTCTAAGGTATGAATGATGATCCATGATCATAAGGAGCAGTTACCTATGCTTCTTACAAAAATGGAATATTCTCTGATTGTCCATGGAATTCCCTGGTTACCATTACATGATGTTACAGTACGGTTTGCTTCAAATATGGTCACTTTCGGATCACAATACTGCATGACACATTGTCATCACCCACCCGTTACCGTTGAAAGTGTTACAGAGGAACCTTCCGAACTAGTTTATGCCACTAGTAGGATATTTGAACCACAAATACGTCCACAATGACCCTTTCGAGGGAATATCTTGATGCTTAATGGATGTTTGTCTCTTCGAACAGTTAAGTGAGTGTAGCTTAAGGTGTTTAAAGCATCTCTCTATGATATTAATTAAGCCATTCAAGAAAAGGATCATAGAGAGCGACCTGTGGAGGAGAATGTTCCGAACCAGCATGATGGGTTTCTTCCTGTGTTCGATGAAGTGCTAGGTAGCCTCCTTCCACCACATCGACCACGCATTTATCATGATGTACGCTTGACGGAATGACAGACACCAACATGGGGCCCCCTTCATTCAATGTCAAGGGCCGAGTTGATAGCCCTTAAGGAATGGTTAGAGGAGAATATGTCAACAGGAATTATCCCTCAGTCATCATCACCTGTTGCGGCACCAGTTCTTTATGCAATGAAGCCGGATGGAGGGCTTTGGTTCTGTATTCATTACCGAGATATTCATAGCAATACTACAAAGGATCGGTATCCCCATCCTTTGATAGAGGAACAATTGAATTTACCTCGAAAAGGTAGCGTTCATATGAAACCTGATGTCTGTGGGGCTTATAATCTGTTACGGGTTAAGGATAGAGATGAACCTGAATTAGCCTTCCGGACAAGAGATGGATTGTTTGGACCAATGGTCATGCAATTCGAGACAACAAATGCTCCTGAGGATTTCCAGGGATATATCAATACAACGATAAGTGAGGCATTGGATGATTTTGCATTGGCGTAATTGGATGATCGATCGATATATAGTAATTCGGAGAAAGAACATGTGGAACATGTGAAGTGGGTTTTGAAACGTCTTTGGGGGCAGGCTTATAATTGAAAGCGGAAAAGTGGGTGTTTCATAAGAAGACCATACGATATATGGGTTCGATTATATCAACACAGGGGATATCGATGGATGAGGATAAGGTTGAGACCGTGAGCAATTGGAGCAGAGAGAAGAAGCCGAAGAACGGCAAGCTGAACAACCTCATCAAACTCCAACAGTTTCATGGGTTTTGAAATTATTACAGACGATTCATCCCTAAGTATTCTGAGAACGCGGAGCCACTCAAGAGGCTAACCAAGAAAGAGGAACCATTTGTGTGGGAAGCAGAACAACAGTTGGCATGTGAGACAATGGTAACCGCTTTTACAACAACTCCAGTACTCCGACATTTCAATCATGATACGGAGGAGATTATTGAAACGGACGGCTCTGATTATGTGTCCGCAGGAGTTTCATCTTATCCTGATGATGGTGGGGTGTTACCACTGGTAGCTGACTTCTTGGACAAACATTCACTGGCCGAGTGCAATAATGACATTTACGAGATGGAGCTTAAGCCCATTTTCAAGGGGTTGGAGGAATGGAGACCGGAGGGTGAAGGGCCTGCATACCGTTTTAAACTAAGAACTGATCATAAGAACATTCAGTAATTTATGACAAAGAAGCTCTTAAATCAACAACAGGCCCGGTGGTCAAAATTTCTAACTAGATTCCACTATGAGATTGTACATAGACAGGGCGAACTTAAATGGGAAGGCGGATGCTATGACAAGGAGGCCGGGAGACCTCCCTGAGGGGGGGAATGAATGATTGAAAAATATGGAATAGGTGGTTTTAAAGCTGCAGAACCTGCCGGAACAATTGCGTCTGTTGGCGCACACCCCTCCCCCCAAGGGCCGTCCCTTCATTTCTGATCTTATGACAAAAGTCTATGAGACTGACCTGTTACCAGGGAAGCAACTGGAAGCAATCTGGATGAAGAATGGGTTACAAGAGATTACCATTGCAGAATGCATAGAGGATGGGGGACGAATCAGATATAGAGGAAATTTATCTGTAACAGATAAAGACAAGTTACGACTACGCATTATACAGGAACATCTTGTTACACCATTAGCAGGACATCAGGGATGAGCGAAACGGTTTGACCTGCTCGATCACGGATATCATTCAAAGGAAATGAGTAATAATGTTTATCAGTATGTTCGTAACTGCCATGATTTCCAGCAGTCACGGAGTTCAAGAAATTCCAGCATTGGGGTTCTTCAGTCTATACCGGTACCAAATAGAAGATAGGATGATATTACGATGGATTTTGTGGTGGGGTTACCAGAATGGAAAGGGTTTGATGCAATATGGGTAGTGGTGGATCGGCTTTCGATCATGCGACGTTTCATCCCTCGTCATACAACAATAGATGCCCTGGGATTGGCGTAGTTGTTTCTATGAGAGGTAGAACGGCTTCAAGGACTCCCAATGACTATCATATCGGATCGAGGTAGGCAGTGTGGGTCAGTTGTCTGACAACCGATGTGCAGTCGACTGGGGAATGATCGCAGCAAGTCAACAGCGTTTCACCCACAGACAGATGGACACACAGAACGAATGAATTGGAGTATGGAAGAATATATCTGAGTGTTTGTTAACCATCAACACCATGATTTTGTGAAGCGGCTCCCATTGGCCAAGTTTGCTGCGAACAATGGGACATCTGAAAACACTAAGTGTGCTCCATTTGATACGGTTCAAGGTGTGGATCGTCGAATGCCGTTTGCTGGGGAATCGACGCAGGATCGGAATCAACCACCGGATAGTGCTGATCAGGTTCAGGCAACGATGCAACAACTGCATGAGCACCTCTGAGTAGAGATGAGACGAAGTCAAGCAGTACAGGAGGATAGATTGAATCGCAGTCAAATTTAAGCTCCGAATATTGATGAAGGCTCCCATGAATGTTTCGACGGCCGACATATAAGAATTACTAATCCCACATGGAGGCTTGATTGGAATCAGTGGGGCCCATTCACGGTTATTCGCCGAATATTCCCATATGCGTATGAGCTGGGGCTGCCTGCGTCAATACGGATTCATCGAGTACAACCTGTTTTGGTTTTCGATCCAGTCGTAGAGGATCCTGTGGGGGTCAATGGATGAGTCCGCCACCCTTGGCGGAAGTTGATGGTGAAGAGGAGTATAAGCTTTCAAGTGTTGAAGATAGTCGGATATATCAAAACCAGTTACAATAACCATTACGTTGGACTGGGTATGATTCTGTGACATGTGAACCTGCAAAGTGTGTGTCTGGGTTAGAGTCGGTGGAGGAGTTTCATAAACGATACCCCGGAAAGCCAGGAACTTTGGAACATGTTCTTGGAGGACCTCCAACCTCGGAGAGGCATACTGTCACCAGTGGGGGAGCTGGAGATAGGTTGAAGGATTGTAAGGATCAGTATCGGGCGGACGGATGGAATTAGTGTTACGGACACATGAAGATGTTGAGGGATGTAGTAATGGCGTGAGGACATTGCGAGGTGGTGGCAGAATGATTTGTTTTGATAAGGAGGTGGGCTGAGGTGTTGCGACGTCGGATGATATGGTACAATTGTATGTGATAAGAGTTCTGTCGGTGGTGTGTGAGATCATGGTTGGATAGTCAGATGGTACATCGGAGCCTGAAGGAAAATTTGAGGATGGCAGATGAAGTCCATATAAAGAGACGTTGTTTGGTGTTGGAGGATTTCCTTTTCCTCTCTCTTTACTCATTCTCTAGCAAAGCAAGCACGACATTGACCACGCTTTGATTCTTGTCCTGTCCTGATCTCTTCGATTCAAATTCAGACATGTCCTGTCCCGCCTACGATATCACATTACTCGTACCCATATCACCTACGTCTGACCCCGCCTGTTATAGTTTATTAACCAATATTCAAAGCTGACTGCTGAATGTTCTCCCATCTGATTGCTCTAAAGGAAATTCTTGGTCAAACTATATCAAGCTCCTGGTGAAAATACATTACCTCATTCTGTCCTACTTTTTCTTGATCAACCTATTCCTCCTTGTTTCCATTGTGTTAACCATCATCAACACATTTTCAGCCTTGTTCTTGAACCTCGGTGTTGGCCAAATCTAGCTGCGAACATTTTGTGCTGCACTTACATTCTGCTGCTCTGGGGTTCCGGATTTGTCAACCCCATCGTCATGCTATGTGACAGAATCTTCATCTGCCTCCCAGTCATAATCGCTTTCTTTTCGAGCATCCAAGTTCCAATCCAACTCAAGCCAATTCGCAGTGTCCGAAATGCATCTACATGGACTGTCCGTATCAGTTGTGGCCGGATGGCAGTCTCTTCGTTTGATTCGGCGGACTTTCAATATCTGAGTCCGTCCTCCAGGAAGGTTCTTTGCAGCAACAGATGGTGGCACGAGTAATCCTTGCAACAATTGAAATGCAGCCGCACCATGATGTTCGATGTTTGACCTGGACACCTTGACAATCTATTCAGTATCCGAACTGTATTCTACGCCACTCATTTGGTTGTGCCAAGCACGAGATTCCTTCTGTGTACCATGTACGTTTCGGATGCCCTTCCACATCCTCTGACAGTAGTGCAGCAAGCCTATTCTTTGCAATGTGTGGTGCTCAGGCGCTCGCTTCATTTCCAAGTCATTATCTGTATTCGTCGTATCCAATGCTGGGTAATCGCATCGCTATGACACATTATTGGCTCAAGTAAGCCGCATTATACAGCTTTGTCGCAATGGGTGTCGCCTGTGCTGTTTCACTGCCTATAGCCGATCACACCTCCCACAAGTAAAAAACTGACCTCGACTCCGAAACATTGTGGTACGACTAAGAATCAGTCACGTGCAACATTCGCGACATTGGCGTATGTTGAGTGTACTCTCTCTTGCTGATGCCACCTGTCAGTCATATGGGGGATCCCCATTGTACTGCAAATCTCAATAGGGTCGGAGTGGTAATCATCATGAGTCAGATTACTTGCCCTCAGTTCTGTGGTAAATCACCCAGTAGATTGCATTGGAGCCTTGCAGATGTCAGACAGTGTGCTGGGAGATCACTGGATCAAGGTGTCGTTGGGGCCATATTCTTCGGCATTGAGTATTATTCATCATCGCTGGACAGATCATTAGGATCAATCAAAGATTGAACAGATGTTGAAGCCTTGGTGGCAGAGAAAACATTGACGCTCAGTATGATTTCGGGTATAATGACAGGCCAACGTCGATGTTTCGCGCAGTATTCATTCTGCACATACTTCAACAATACCTATCAGTTTTGGGTAGTATAAGAAGTCTTGTGCTCCAGATGAATATCCATACCCATGTGCTACTTCCTCAACGATTGCTACCACTGGAAAGGATCAAGGATATGTGCTTAAATGGGCAGCATACTCGTCATAGTGGGAACTTTGGTATCACATCTGGGCAGCTTTTGGCGTGCAAACTTTATGGCAAAGTTTAATTATTCGTTCCATTGAGTCTGTGTCTGAGCAACAGCTTGCATAACGCCATCCTTATGATCGACCGTGTCATTGAAGACAGTGATAATGTGATGCACAGTACCGTATGCCTTTTCGACATCCACCATGTCCAGTGATGGAATGGCGATAAAACTTCCATGACATGCAGGACGATGGTCCATTCATTCTGAGTTGAGAAGAGTTGCCGTTAATAGATGTCTTCAAGATTGTTGAGCCACACATGGGTGAATGATCATGATCGGTAGGCCCACTCAGGCAACTCCATTGTCGTAGTATTCCACTGTGTCTTCACATCTATACTATGTAGCACTGCAATTTGTACATTGGCATTTGACAGTCAATGAACTAGTTTTGACAAACAGGTGTCAGCATAATCAATACTGGAAGCATTCTCTGCTTTATGAAGGTCAGTTTCATGGCTGTCAAAATATGTTCCAATACCCACTTTCTAAATTGACTTGGCTAAACCAGTTCTCATGGCGGACACATTGTGAATTCTAGTATTGTGCGTCGTTCGAAGTCTTTGACTCATCCCAATGTCTATTCTTTCGTTTGCTCCAAAATTCTGATCACGCTGATGGGCTTACCAAGACTTGGTGTGGTCTTTCACCTCCAGACTGCATATAAATGCACCTAGAGCAAGCTGAACGATGTGCGCCATGCATGGTATGTGGTTTTTCAGTGCAGCGCACTTGATTCCGGTGGCCTCGAGGGTTGATTGTAACTTCCTAGTCATCAAGTATGTTTAGGAACGGTTTTCGGTGGTAATTCCGAGTCAATGGCTGTTGGTCAAGTCAAACAAACAAGAACTACCTTTTAATGAAATGCTAGCACAGCTGCAGTATGTTGAGTCGTGGCCTATTATCTTTATTTCGCTTTCGAAATTGAAAGAGACCTGGCGATGAACTTCATCGAAAGCCTCCACTTGTGCTTCTCACAATGCCCAATTTTCTTCCATATAGATAATCAAAACCTACGTTATGTCCAGTTTGTTTGGCCATGTCCACCTGTTCAAAGCTAATTGAACATTATGTATCAACGGCAATTGCTTCTTGGTTGCATCCACCGTCAGGGTGTATTCCCTGCGGCAAATGTTACTAAGTCTGCTGGTGGCTGGCAGCACCACGTTGCATTGTAATTTATTGTATCTTCATTGTTGCTGTAGTTTCCATCTAGTGTTCCATGAAATATGGGCCGAAAATAATCCTAACATGAGGTTCCGATTCCAGGTGTCTTGCTGAAATTCGGTAGTATCAAAGTCCTTCGCTCCCAGTTCGAAGCGTTTTGTTCCTCAATTCCGTTGATATACACACAACCTAAATGTGAAATATCAAATTCCTTTGCTAATCTACAATCTGAATTCCCAGACTTCCTTGCCTCTTCATTAATGCCAAGGATGTTTCAATGACTGTTGAACTAGTCAAATCCGTAGTTTCCCACTGTTTTAATTGGTTCAACATTGCGATGTGTAGTTTTGCCAGCAAGTTTTTCCTCATTGAGCCGGTCCCATGTTCTGAAACATGGCAAAGGACTTGATAACACACGATACATATGATTCCAGTGCCGCCAGTCTCCCCACTTCCGCAGTGTGAATAGATAAGCCATGAAGCCCGATATCCAGAAGAATTCCTTGCAATGGATTGCTTCGAGCCCTCATTCATTGAAGTTGTCACGGTTGTGCTTCAGCCTAAGTGACTATAGTTATACACATGTATCCACAAATACTAAGTAAGTACTTGGTACACAGCCATATTTCTGAATGTAATGTTTTATGCGTATTGCCAAACGAAATGTATTGGTAATCTGTATAGATGGTATACACAAGGAGATCAAAAATGTATAACTGTATCAGATGCAATCAACTGAATAGCTACGAAATCATATGTTGGCTTGATACATTTCTGAGAGTACTTATGCTCATATAATCAATCTCGGTGAATAATTAATATCCTCAAGTTTGTTGTATATTGGATCCTGGTGATTATTTGATTTCATAAAATATGTGGTAAAATAAAACTTTGGTATTAATTAATCATGGTGGTAATATATCGCCTGTTGATTGTGCAAACTGAATTGACACATATCGCTATTATCACTTCTTCATATTTGCTTGATATATCTGCCGTTTAGATACTATCTCCAATATTCCGTCAAAGTGTAATCTCCCTCAATTCATCAACTCTCCTTTCTGAATGAGCAATCTAGTATTCTGATGTTGCTTTCAATTCCACTTTGCAAATCTAGGTTGTGATTCATTATTTGAATAATACGGCTCATTCTGGGATCAGGTTCCACATCGTGTTGTGAGTAAATTTGATTGTTCATTGATCTGATGTATAGAGTCCAATCTTTCTTGGAACGAATGCACATTGATATCCAAATTATCATTGAGATCCAACACAGGATTTTGGGATGCAGGAATTATGGATTGACCTGGCCTTGGACTTGCTAATGCTGTTACATTGCAGTTCCTGATGTGGTCAGAAGGGAATATCTTATAATATCGATAATCAGATAATGTCTCAGTGGGCTGGATTATACTTCCACGCCACCAAATATGCTGTGCTGCACATAACTGATCATCCATTTAGAATGGATCTAGTAATCAAGATGAAGCATGCAGTACCACGTCGTTATTGTTATTGAACTCAGATTCCACCATGGGGTGGGAGCACATTGTACAATGGTAGCAATGGGGCCGGGTAACCAGCAATCGGTCCGGGTTGGCACAGGATACATGGTTCGGTTCGGTTCTAGAATTGCTCAAACACCTGACCCCATGTATCTTGGCTGCCCAAACCCGGACCTGTACCCGTGAAGCCCGCAGCTTTTGCATGGTTGGCTAGATCATTAGGTTCCAATCTCCGGGTATCATTTTCGGGTGTTTCAATTTATGATCATATTCTGGTTTCATAGAGTTAAATGCAAAATATTGACTTTGATATGTCGTTGTCGGTGTTTGTTGGATTGGCTGCCTTTATAATCACAATCACCAGAGACATGCTCCCTGCTACATCCTGAACATGAGTGTAAATGAAGTGTGAAGAATTATTCATTGTGCAGCAAGACTAGGATTAAAGCTACGGGACCGCCACGTTGGAAATTAATGCCGTCGATTTGTCTCAAATTGACCCGTTTTCACCCACTCCTGCACTGACGACATTTTTAGAGCTGATGTAGATAATTGATATCGTCAGCGCAAAATCACTAATGCCGAAACACACATCACAAGCGCATGGTGGTCATATGAGGTTAGACTCAAGGATACCACAGTGTTACATATGCATATTGTCTCTCCCACCGAACGTGGTGCCCATATCAGCAAAATACATTTCCGTCTGAGCAGATTGGCTCTGTCAGAGTGGACGCACTCGGTTCGAGCCTTCAGAGACACCATGATGGCGGAGTACTCCGCGCCGAGCGGCAATACCACGGGGTGCGTTGCATACCGCCCTCCGATCGCTGCTTCGCAGTTTCCTCTCGCTCTGTGGGTCTCCTATTTTCATCCAACACTCTGACGTTGTGGCCAGCTGTGACCATACGTTGGAATGGGTTCATTGAATACACGCTTGCATCAGGTATGCAATGCAAGTGGTGATGCTGCGAAAATCTCTCCTCGCGATCATTCCACATTATGGTCGAGGAGCATAAGAGGAATGTGAGATGATATGATATGGCCCGGCCGTGAGGATTCACACACATTGCGTCTATCCAAGACGTCTCGGCAAGAGCAAGTGAGACCGACAGTTGTGAAACATAGAGTGTGTAGTTTCATTGTATGACAAGACGAGATGAAAATGAGATGCTCCCTATCTACCACGGGGTCTCCCTAATGTGTAATCCGCATCACTCATTCCACCTCCGTTTCCACTGTATCTCTGTACACCCCCCGTTGGTCGTTCCACCTCCGTTACCCCTGTATCTCCAAACACCAACCATCAGTCCTTAAAGATATCCTTGGATGCCGTGATCGAGCGAACTGAGAGATTCACTTGGAGGCAGAGATCAATCGAGTTTGAGGATGCACTAGGAGGCCGGGATGCGGTGAACTCAGACAGGCATTTGTAGGCCATGATCGATCAAGATTGGAGATGAACTTGGAGGCTGTGAACGATCGAGTTTGGAGATGAACTGGGAGGCCGGGATCTAGCCAGTTGGGAGATGCACTTGGAGGCCGTGATTGATCGAGTTTGGAGATTCCCTGGGAGGCTGGGATCGAGGGACTTTGGAGATGCACTTGGACGGTGTGATCGTGCGAGTTCAGACATGCACTTGGAAACCAAGATCGAGTGAGTTCAGAGATGCACTCCGAAGCTGTGACCGAGTTGGTTAGACGTTGCACTTTCAGGCTATTGATTGAGTGAGATTGTAGGAGTACCTGGAGGCAGTCGATTTGGATGGAGGCAGGACGGGAGCTGAGACTCTATTGATTGGTTCACTTCCAATTGTGAGCATGTGGAGGGTTAAGTACAACATCTGCCGAGAGATGAAATACTGGCTGGGAGCCGGAGACTATTGAGCTTGGGATGATGCACTACATGTTGTATGCTTTACTCGGTGTTAACTCATGATTATGGCATGGAGAGATACAGAAGGATGATTCAACTTGGTGTTCTTAGGTGATGGTACTAGAGTTGAGCACAAGAAGGAGAGAGATCAGAGAAGACGGGGGAAATGATCATGAGAAACTGGGACTTAGAGGATTTAATGTGGGAGTCAATTGACCATCCCCGAATTGGCAGATACGAGTCCTGATCTGTTACGGGGGTACTAAACCCTAAGTAACAATACTAGTTCCGCCGAGTAGGTACCCGGCGTACGACCGTAGATCCTATATCTTAATTTTATTCGTCTGAGGATTCCTCGGGATCACTCTGATCAATATAATTTTCCTTTATCGTAGATTGCTGGTATAATTGCTTAAGCCTCTAATGCCTCTTATCCTCTGAAAAGGATGCCGTTCCTTTCTCTAGCTTAAGGGGTCGTTTACACTTATTAACCCAATGAGCTCCTTTCCTATCTGAGGGCCAAGCGCAACGCAGACACTCTCCTCCTGACCTCCATCTCTGGAGCTCGTCCTTGTTAATCCCTACAACCCTTAACTCTGTATCGACCTCCGCTGGCTTCTTTTGAGATCGGTCGTTTTTCTTTAGGAATTTCTTAGAAACCGAGGTAGGATTTATTAGTCCGATCGAAGTTCTTCCCGAAGCTTTTAAGGCGGCAACCTCCCGTAGTCGTCTAGAACTTCTCAGGAAATCCTTACACTCCCCCAGGACCTTATCCCATCGTTCCTCTTCTTGATTATCCCTAGGGTCCGGGGACACAATTCTCCTGATTTCTGTCTCGGACTCTTCGGGAACAACTGTAACTTTGGTCCTGGACTATAGATTATCGATGTAGGTAATCAATCCTCTTTCGAGACCTATAACGGATGCCAGCCACCAAACACACTGAGCCACGAACACTTGTTGGGTCCTTCTGGCGTAGGAGATAATTTTCTCCAAGGCGTATGCAACAACGTTGTTTTCGTTCTCGAAGGTTATTGTCATTCGTGTTGTAATAAATCCAAGGTGCGGGGCTGCCGCTACACAAAGATAATAGATTCTTGAGATAGATATAATAGGTATAGGTATCATAAAAACGCAATAATAAATAAGGATATTTCTCCGCTGGTAGGTATCGTTTTCTCTCTAGCTGTTCGAGCTTGTCTTCTCCATTGCGGAACAATGTGATCTCTTCATAGCCTCTTGGACATCCCCTCCTACTTTCGGAAATTCCAACTGAGACCATGATCCTCGCTATGTCATAACCACGTATCTGCGGGACTGATTTGATTGCCCAGTAGATACCCTTGCGACTTATTTGAATGCGCGTCGGACATGAACCCGCACCCGCGATGGCTACGTGTTCATGCATGGTTACTCCTAATCTCAGAATCAGACCACAACTTCAACCTAGTCCTAACCACGTATCTGCGGGACTTATTTGATTGCCCATTAGATACCCTTGCGACTTATTTGAATGCGCGTCGGACATGAACCTGCACCCGCGATGGCTACGTGTTCATGCATGGCTACTCATAATCTTTGACATCTCGCCTTCGATGAGTTTATTCGGTAGTTAACAGGCTTATCGGGATACCAGTCCCGTGCTGCAACATAGAGTACTTATGACACCAAAAGGTTGCGAGCTAAACGCCTGCAAGTCAATGCAAGATAATCGCTTCTGGTCTGGTCCAATGCCATAATCCTCTCAGTTACGTCATGCTTAGGCGGAGACAATTCTCTCTGTACGCCAGGGTGTGCCGCACTGGTTATCCTGCCTTTACGGTCAGGCAGTGAAGAGCCCATTTACTCGCATTAACTAACAACTGCCGTGCTTGCTTACAAGCATGTCCCGCATAGTTTCTGGGAAATGAAAGAAGCTGCATTGGTGTCTCGACTTACTTTCGACTGACAACCTCAGGCTCTTCTCGTGACTGATATGAAGCCCCCGCTAAAAGGCAAATCACTGGGCCGTATACTTGTAGGTCTCAGCGTGGTATGCGCTGTCCGACCGCATCAAGTCCCATTATAACTGCTAAGGGAGAACCCCTAACATGATCCGGAGTGTAATACCACCAATACGAGGTCTTCAAAACCCTACCAGGCAAGTCGTACTCCTGATTTCTCATATTCGCTTGTATCCTCCATATTGTTCTCATATTCATTCCCCATCTGTCTCCTTCTCGTCCACAACCCTACCATCATTGCAAGAACAGAAATTGAAGTCATCCCTCGCCATCTCTCAATGCCATCATTATGAGTTAACACCGAAAGCAGCATACACCGAGTACAGCATACACATAGTACAGCATACACCTAAGATTGTCTGTCATCCGGGCATTCTCACGAGTTCGAGTTCACCCCAGAATGTTCCTTCAGTTTCGGGCTTACAAGCCTACTGCTCGACCGCCGCCAGCTAGTTCACCATAAGAGCTTTAACGGTAAAGTCACCTCATCATGTTCCCACGATTTCGAGGTAACTAACCGATCAATAGTGTCTCAACACCTGGCTCGCCTCCCATCGACCCCCTGCAGATTGACCACCTCCAAATACTCCTCCAATCTCGCTCGATCATAGCCTCCTACAAGTGCATCTCCAAACTTGCTTGACCACGGCCTCTGAGTATATCTCTGAGTTCACTCGACCTCGGACTCCAATTGCATCTCCAATCACTCTCGATCAAGGCCTCCCATTGCATCTCCAAACTCAGTCGATCACAGAGTCCCAGTGCATCTCCAAACTCAATCGCTGATGGCCTCCAAGTGCATCATGCATGGTCTCAAGTTAACTAACCGATGAATAGAGTCTCAGCAGCTGGCGTGCCTCCCATCGACCGCCTCTAGATGGAGTACATCTCTAATCTCCCTCGATCATTGCGTGCTGCTTGTGCATCTGTACACTCGCTCGATCACAGCTCGGTGTGGATCTCTGGGTTCACTCAATCTCGGTCTCTAATTTCGTCACGAAGCTCCCTCGATCACGGCCTCAAAGTACATCTCTACACTTGTTCGATCACGGCCCCTCAGTGACTCTCTGAGTTCGCTCAATCTCAGTCCGTAATTGCATGTCCATACTTGCTCAATTACCGCCTCGGAGTGTATCTCAGTATACACTCGAGCGTAAGCATCAGGAACCCCTCGAATTGCAGTCAACTTCAGCAAAATGTTATACGGTCCGGAAGCCACACACAAACCTCCCAGACACTCCGGTCGCCCTCACCAGTGCTTCTAAGTACTTCCAGATGCTCCCAGCCCCCCCTGCAGCTTTGCAAAGTACTCTCAGACTCTGCAAGAGCATTCTCACGTGCTCCTGAAAGCTGCTTTAGTAATGGAGGTGCATTCAGGATGCTACTAGATTGACTATTAAGATAGTCAAATTTTGGAGGTGCTGAGACCTCTGTGCAGATCTGCGGGAGACTTTGAGAGCAGCTGAGACCTCTGCACAAGCTCGGCAGGAGACTTGGTACCATATTCTCACACAACGGTGTGTCTTGGGGTTCAATAACCACAAGGTATTTCATTGATCATATTGGTCTTTGTTACAGTCACAAGATTCACTACCTCATAATATGGCATGTATTAGCTAAGTCTCTCTATATGTATACATACGGGGATAATGGAGATGGACTCAGCGACAGGCAGTATATGGTTGGGAGACACCGGGGTAGAAAGACATCGTCTCACACTTGTCCTATGCTTCTTGAACTAGAACCACACTTTCTCACGAATTCCTGCAGATCCGATGCGACGTGCGGCAGAGTGTTCATGATGGGCTGTGTGCCCTCTAGCTCCACCGTTTCACCACACCACGATTGAGCAAACTTGGAGATGCACTCGAAGGCCGCAATCGAGCAAATTTGGAGCCGGTGATTGAGCGAGATTTCAGATACACTTCGAGGCCGTGATAGAGTTAGTTTGGAGATGCACCTGGAGGCCATGATTGTGCGAACTTTCAGGACGTAATCGTGCGAGTTAAGGGATTCACTTGGATGCTGTGATCAAGGGAGTTTGGAGATACACTTTGGTAACCGTGATCGAACGAGTTAAGAGATGCCTTTGGAGGCCATGATCGTGCAAGTTCGGAGATGCACTTGGAGGCCGAGAACATGCGAGTTTAGTGATGCACTTGGATGCCCGGATCGTGCGAGTTTCGAGATGCACTTGGAGGCCATGATAGTGCCAACTTGTAGGCCGTAATGGTATGAGTTTAGAGATAAACTTGGAGGCTGTGCACGAGCAAGTTTGGAGATTCAGTTTGACGCCATGCATCAGCCAGATTGGAGTGGTACTTGGAGATGGTAGTTCGGGAGGGAGGCGTGATGGGAGCTGAGACTCTATTCATTGGTCAACAGGTAATTGTGGGCATGTAGAGAGTTGAGTACAACATGGTATCCTAAGAGATGAGAGACTGACTGGGAGCGGGAGACAGTCGATCTTGGGATGATGCAGTACGTGGTGTATGCAGCACTCAGTGCATGCTGTACTCCGTGTTACCTGTTGAGCATCGCATGAAGAGAAAGACAGCGATGACTTAATGTCATGTTCTTAGGTGATGGCATAGTTGAGGACGAGGAAGAGCGAGATGAGAGGGTCCATCATCAGAAACTGGGACTTCAGAGAATTCCGGGTGTGTGTCAATTTAGCATGCCTGATACGGCAGGTACGAGTCCCGATTCGGTGTGTAATTACACTGATACAAGGTCTTCCCAACCCAATCAGGCAGGTCATACCCCTGATTTCCCTTATCCATTTGTATCCTCCTCATCGATCTCATCTCCATCCCCCATCTCTCTCGTTCTCATGCTCAACTCAACCATCATTGGAGAACACAATGTTAAGTCATCCCTCTCTATCTCTCCATGTCATGATCATGAGTTGACACTGAGTACAGCATACGGCGAGTACAGCATACGCCGAGTACAGCATATACAGAGTACAGCATACACCATATCTTTGCTGCATACGTCCACATAGTCCTTGTATCTCACAGGGATATGACCTCTATCATCAGTAGGTACATAACCTGTTCCAGCATCTGTGCATTAGGCTCTATCTCCGACTTGGGATGTGGGATGATGATAGGGAAAGGCAACCAGGGACCTGCGAATCAAGCTGTTCCCCCAGAAACGAGCCAAACCGCGCTAGTCCAACAACCTCCCATCGTGACTTGGCGAGCCGTGAGCTGTCATTCAAGGATCCGAGGACGCCCTTCTCCCGCAACTACCGCCGCTGCTCCCTGCTCGCTTGTTCAGTGCTTGGGTTGATAGTCTCAATCTCACCAGGATCTCCCAAAGTGGAGACCTCCATAGTTGCTCCCAGCAGCCACTGCATTCCTCATTGGTTGAGAAAATGTCAGAACAACCACTTGCATGCTGTCAGATGTGCTTCATATGCGGTATACTGATAAAGTCCCGGAGGAAGAAAAGACCACACCCCACTCCACGAGGCGGCTTGCGACATACTTGGGTGTCCTCGGCAGTGCGTCTGCATCCCCCGGTGCACTGTCACCATCTTGTGGCCTTCATGCTGCACTGTCATAATCATGAAACCTTCGTGCTGCACTATGGTCATTACTTGAACTTCGTGCCTCTCCATCGACTGGGGTCTGTAGGGATTAGACGACCTGCAGTTGCCAAGTCGACCTCCGAATTACGGGATATACAGCCTCAGATATTGTGCCATCTGAATAGCGGGGCTCCTTAGAAGTGGACATCATCTTCATTTTGAGACCGGGAATCAATCATTCAGCATATGAGGTTTGTCAACCGACGCGGCTGCAGCACATCAAGTTTGTCAACTGCGGCTGTGTTTATAGTAGAGAAGTCTTTGCCCGGAACGACAACTACCTCCGGTAGGATGACCGGGAGTCTGTGAGCACATTGCAGTCATTCATGAGAAATGGCAGCTCCTCCGGTAAGATGACCGGGAGTACATAAGCAGGATCATGCACTGATTCCAAAGAATGATCAGTAACTCCGGTAAGATGACCGGGTCTTCTTGAGCACTTTGTGGCCCGCTATAACAATGGCCAGCTCCTATGTTGAGACGACCGGATCTTCATGGGGATGAACAGCTCCTCGTGGATAGGCTTTAACTTTTCGTGACTTCGGTAGGCGTCTCAACGGTTTGTGATTCTAAGTGGACCTCATCGTGGAACGTGGCATTGTTGCCTCGTACATGAATATCTTGTTTTATCTCGACATCCACTGAGATTGGACTGACGCGTTTAGGGGTGCAGCAATTGTGTAGACTGCGACAATGGGTTTTCAAGCTAGCTGTCGGTATTGGAACTTGTGTCTGTCGACCGTGAATGGACGTGTTTCGGGTACGGCAATCGTATAGATTCAACAATGGGTGCTCAATCTAGCAGTCAGTATTTCTCATCTTGCTCAACAATACGCAACTGATTCTCTCGACTTGGTGCAATTCGGAGTGATATCTGGCGAAGTCGTATGCGACGCGTCGAATAGGGGTAAAATTCATAAACTCTCAGCGTAGATTTCATCATCCTGCGGTACAGAGTCTCATCGGGTGAGATTTGGGGTTACTTGACAGAGGAGATCGTAGATTTTCCTTGGTCGAACGATCACCAGCCAAGCGCAATTGATCTCTGGCAGCTTCTTATGAGGCATAGTAGACAATTGACGGTAAAATTGACGCGCAAGCTGTTTGTTTCGGGTCAGTTTTGTCGTTCTTTGACAATTGGGGTAACACTCGTGGATCCTCGTGAGCGAAACATACCCGATGACTGGAAAATCGAATATAATGTAACGGGACGTCCGCCTACGCCTGACCCCGGAAGTATAGTATGGTAATACAGTTGCACACAAGAGTGAGTGAGTATAAATGGAAAGTATAGTTGTAAGGTGATCGATACAGATCTAAGTGCCGTAGCGGCGACCTGTATACACTGGCACTTACCCGGCCTTGGGTCACGTGTCGCCGTTACATAGGAGCGTGGGTGGTCTCTCTTTTCGGTGATCAGTTATGTTCTGTTTAATCATCTACTTTTCATTGGTCAAAGGGGACAATGGGTAGCTAGTGGGAGCTCCGCCATTGGGCCGGCTCGTGCGGAGGCGGTGGTGGTGCATCTAGACTCTGTCATACTCCAATTAGAGTGAATATGGTATGAATAAAACAAAAAACAACAAAAGTGCTGTCAGACTCTGCAAGAGCATTCTCAGGTGCTACTGAAAGCACCTGCAGTTATGGAGGTGCATTCAGGATGCTGCGAGATTTGACTATCCGAATAGTCTGATTTGGGAGCCACCAAGACATCTGCACAGGTCTGTGCGAGACTTCGAAAGCAGCTGAGACAACTGTGCAAGCTGTGCAGGAGACAAGGTGCAATATTTCCAAAGCAGTGATTCTTAGGGTTTCATGACCACAATGCATTCCATTTGTCTTATTTGTCATTGTTACACTCACAAGATTGGGAGGACAGAGAGTAGTGGAGGGGTGCTCCGACATTGAGCCGCCTAGCATGCAGCCGGCGGCAATATCAGGCCCTGTCATACCCTATTGAGAGTGAATACAGTATGAAGAAATAACAGTCACAAGATTCACTACATCATAATATGGCATGTATTATCTAAGTCTGTCTACATAAAAACATACTGAGATACAATAATAACAGCGATGGACTCAGCGACAGAAGGTACATATTTGGTCGACCTCGGAGTAGATAGACATCATCTCATTATACAAAATACACACTCTATCTCTCCCAGCCCTTGGTCTCACACACTCTTGCCGAGCTTTCATCGATCCACCCAATTTGTGTGATTCATCCTGGCCGGGTATCCCTTTAAATCATCTCACTGTCTTCCAGCGTTTGTGGAGGCAGAACTACTCTTTCTCAAGAATTATCTTCGGACACCATGCAAGGTGCGGCAGAGTGTTGATGATGGGCTGCCTGCATTCTACCTCCACCATGTCACCATACCATCATTGAATGAACTGAGATATACACTGCTCCGAGGATGTGTCCAAGCATGTATGGAGATGAACTTAGAAGCCATAATGAAGTGTTTTTGGAGGTACATATGGAGGCCGTGATCAAGTGAACTGGGAGATGCACTCCGCCACCGTGATCCAGCGATCGCGGAGATGGCATTGGGGGCTGTTATGGTGCGTACTTCGACACCAGAAATGTGTGATTTTGAAGATACACCTGGAGGCGATACTCAAGTGGACTTACAAATCTATCCTGAGGCTGAATTCGAGCAATGTTGGATATGCACATGGCGGCCATAATCGTGCCCGTTTGAAGATTCGGTTGGAGGCTGTAATCGATCACGTTGGGAGATGCATTTGGAGGCTGTGATCAAGTAAGATTGTAGATACACTTGGAGGGCGTGATTGAGCGAGGTTGGATATGCACTTGGAGGCCATGATCACGCGGGATTGGAGGAGTACTTGGAGGCGGTCAATCTGGAGGTGGTAGTGCAGGCGGGAGGCACAATGGTAGTTGAGACTCTATTGATTGGTCAACTCATCATTGTGGGAATGAAGAGAATTGAGTACAACATGGTCTGCCGAGAGATGAGAGACTCGCTAGGAGTGGGAGACAGCCAATTTTGGAATGATGCAGTTCTCGGTGTATGCTGTACTCAGTCTATGCTGTACTCGGTGTTAACTCTTGATGATGGCATGGAAAGATCGAGAGCGATGACTTTACTTCGAGTTGTTAGGTGATGGTAGAGTTGCGGACAACATGGAGAGATATGAGAGGAGATGGTACGAAGAATCATGAGAATCTGGGACTTAGGATCATTTCATGTGCGATTCGCTTCACCATGCCTGATAGGGCAGGTACAAGTACCGATCCGGCATGTAATAACACTGATATGAGGTATTCCAATCTCGATCAGGCATGTACTAACACCGAGACAAGGTCTTCTCAACCCAATCAGGCAAGTTGTACCCCTGATTTTGCATATCCGCTCTTATCCTCCACATCATTCTCTTCATCATCCCCCATGTGTCTGTTTCTAGTGCACAACTCTACCATCACCGCAGAACACAAACTTAAGTCATCCCTCTCTATCTCTCCATGCCATGATCACGAGTTGCCACCAACTAGAAGCATCCGCCATTCACAGCATACACCGAGCACAGCCTACACAAAGGACAGCATCCACCCTGGATTATTTGTCCTTCCTCCTTTCTCATGATTACGAGTTGACCCCTGAATGCACCTTGAATGTCTCGCGTGCCTCCCACCACGATTGACCACCATCAACGAGCTCTCCATGATAGCTCAATGTTAATGTTACCTTGTCACAATCCCATGGTTGCAACATAAGTAACTGATGAATGGATTGTTAGCACTCGGCACACCGTGCATCAACAGCCTCCAAGTAATTCTCCAATCTCGCTGTATCACGACCTCCATAGGTATATCCAAACTCGCTCAGTCACGGTCTGCAAGCGAATCTTGAAAGTCACTCGATTACGGCCTCCAATAATTGAAGTATGATGACCTGCAACCGGATATCGACATGCTTGCTTCATCACGATGTCGGAGTGCATCAATAAGTTCCCTGGATAACGGGCTGCAAGTGTATCTCCAATTATGCTCAATCACCGTCAACCAGTGAGGGGCCCATCTCGTTTGATCACAGGCTCAGAGTGTATCTCGGAGGTTACTGGATGGTCATTTGCAAGCGCACCATGAATATCTCTCATTCACCGCCAGGAGCCAGTTGAGATATACCGTGCGTACATGGGGAGCTATATAGATACATCGATAACAATCCAAACTGAACACCAGAGTGTTGAAAATTGTTGAATGCTGAGTATTGGCTATGATTACCAGGCTGAGCAGCAGCGTTCCCAAAAAAGGTGTTTTTCCCGGACTGCTGTACAATGATTCCAGGTGCTCCCAGGCTTGTCGCAGGCGCGGCCATGGTCTCCCAGGGTTGTTGTCAGCGCTCACAGGCTTTTCATCGGGGCTCACAGACATGTCGTCAGCGTTCCCCGACTTCTCGTCGGCGCTCCCAGGCTTGTAGCTGGCGCTTCCAGATGCTCCCAAGTACACCCTGAGTTCTCTCCGGCATTCCGAGGTGTTCCCAACCTTATCACAATCACTCCCTTGGTGCTCCTGTACCACTTATCAGAGATCTCAGTTAATAAGAAGGCCGGCCGGAATGCCATCCTGAGGTCTGATACTCGCCTCAAATTGCCGCATCAAAGTATACACTGCACATCCTCCCAGGCACTCCTGGACGCTTTCAGTGACTAAAATACATTTTTTGCTTGTCCAAGATGGAAGACCAAAAGTTGTTGATGCTCCGTTGACGCTCATTTTGAGAAGGAAGTAGCTATATCGTCACTAGCATTTGTGCCAATAAAGGCGGTCAATGCTTTGATTATGGGATAACACCACTGCATAGCCATTTGATCATCCAGGATGCAAGTCCCACGAACCTTGACACTCCATTGACGATCATTTTTGGAAGCTAGTAGGGATATCGTCAGTAGCATTTTGCGCATAAAGGTGGCCAATACTGAGATTGAGTGTTTATGCTGGTGCACAGCCCAGTGATTATCCAATATGCAATACCAAAAATCTTTGACCTTCCATTGACACCCATTTCAATGATGGGGCAAGAAGCCTTTCACTTGCCTAGTGATAGCAACAGGTCAGGACCGTCACTTCGGGCCTGGGTACAGGTCGGAACCGAAGCGGAGCCCGATTGGCGGTGCGGGTGGTCAATCAACCCAAACTGTCGATTCGAGTACGGTTTGATCAACATCTCCCTACCCGTCTAAATTGGGCGGGTTCCGAGCGAGTTGTACAGCGGGTCAATCTGTCAATTCATATAACATGCTTGCTTTTGCTTTTCGATTATAGTACTGAGTTAAAATCGATCATTCGACATCCAGTAATCACATTTTGCATGTTTTGCATATTGCGAGATGGACAATATTTTAATTCTTGTTGTTCTTTTAATGATATGTATTTTTGACCAGGGAGGAGGTCAATAGTTCAATTATAAGCTCAAATATCCATTCGATGACTTCATTACCCGATCTGCATCACCAGCAATTGATGACCCACGGATGATCCCCAGTTGACAGATATTCTCAGAATGGCGCCGTGACCATGTCACTTGCTCTTTTCTACATAGTGGATGGCAATACATTGGTTATGGATAGCAGCGAGCAAATCACTTACCAATCACCTTATTTACAAGACCAAACATTGTGGAGGCTCCATTGATGCCTGAGGTGTAGTGGCATTGACTCAGACCATGTTGCGTATAAAGGCTGCCAATACTTCGATTATGCGTAAATGCCATACCACAGCCCTAGGATTATACACGATGCAACACACAAAATAGTTGACCCTCGGTTGACGATCATTTTCACACAGGTGCTGTGACCATGTCACTATCGCATTTGCACAGAACGGCTGCCAATATGTTGATTATGGACATATTCTGTAGCAGAGCCCTTGGAATATACATGATGCAACACCCAAAAGTGTTGACACTCTGTTGACACTCAGTTGAAACTGGGTTGATGCTCTGATGACGCTGTGTTGATGATGTGTTGACACTCTGTTGACGCTCATTTTGAGGTGTAACGGTATCGACAAACACGATATTACCAATACAAGCTGCCTATACCTCGATTTTGGATAAATGCCGTAGCACAGCCCTTGGATTATTCAAGATGCAACACACGAAATCGTTGACGCTCTGTTGATGCGCATTTTCAGACAGGTGCAGTGACCATGTCACGATCGCATTTGCACAGAGCGGCAGCCAGCATGTTCATTATGGACATATGCTATAGCAGAGCCCGTGCAATATGCATGATGCAACACCCAATAGCGTTGACACTCTGTTGACACTCAGTTGACACTGTGTTCATGCTCTGATGATGCTCTGGTTATGGTGTATTGACGCTCTGTTGACGGTTATTTTGAGGTGTAAAGTTATCGACAAACATGATATTGCCTATAAAGGCTGCCAATCCTTCGATTATGGATAAATGCCATAGCACAGCCCTTGGACTATACAAGATGCAACACACAAAATAGTTGACGCTCTGTTGACGCTCATTTTCAGACAGGTGCAGTGACCATATCACGATCGCATTTGCACAGAACAGCTGCCAATACGTTGATTATGGACATATGCCGTAGAAGAGCCCTTGGGATATACATGATGCAACTCCCAGAGGCGTTGACACTCTGTTGACACTCGGTTGACATTGTGTTCATGCTCTGTTGACCCTCTGTTGATGCTGTGTTGACGCTCGGTTGACGCTCATTTGGAGGTGTCACTGTATTGACAATAACGATATTGCCTATAAAGGCTGCCAATACTTCAATTATGGATAAATGCTGTAGCACAGCCCTTGGATTATACAAGATGCAACAGACAAAATCGTTGACGCTCTGTTGACGCTCATTTTCAGACAGGTGTTGTAACCTTTTCACGATCTCTTTTGCACAGAATGGCTGCCAATATAATGAATATGGGTCTATGACGTAGCAGAGCCCTTGGATTATACATGATGCAACACCCAAAAGCGTCGACACTCTGTTGACACTCTGTTGACACTCTGTTGACACTGTGTTTATGCTCTGTTGACGCTCTGTTGATGCTCTGTTAGAGCGGTGTTGACGCTCAGTTGACGCTCATTTTGAGGTGTAACGGTATCGACACACAGCTTATTGCCTATAAAGGCTGCCAATACTTCGATTATGCATAAATGCCGTGGCACAGCCCTTGGATTATAGAAGGTGCACCACTCAAAATCGTTGACGCTCTGTTGACGTTCATGTTCAGAGTGGGGCTGTGACCATGTCGCGATCACATTTGTTCAGGACACCTGCCAATACGATGATTCGGGATGTCTGCCGTAGCAGAGCCTTTGGATTATACAAGATGCAATACCCAAAATCGTTGACACTCTGTTGACACTTTGTTGACGCGGTGTTGATGCTCTATTGAAGCTCTGTTGACGTTTTGTCGACACTCATTTGGTGGTGTAGCAGTAATGACTCACACGATATTGCCTCTCAAGGCTGCCAAAACTTCGATTATGGATAAATGCCGTAGTACAGTGTTTGGATTACACGAGATGCAACCCATAACATCGTTGACGCTCCGTTGACGCTCACTTTCAGACTGGGGCAATGACCATTTCGCGATCGCTTTTGCCCAGAACCGATGCCATACATTGATTATGGGTACATGCCATAGCAGAGCACTTGGATTTTACATGATCCAACACCCAAAATCGTTGACACTCTGTTGACAATCCGTTGACGCTGTGTTGATGCTCTGTTGACAATCTGTTGATGCTCTGTCGACGGTCAGTTTGAGGTGTAGCAGTATCGACACACACGATATTACCTATAACGGCTGCCAATACTTCGATTATGGATAAATGCCGATTCACAGCCCTTGGATTATACAAGATGCAACACCCACAATCGTTGACGCTCTGTTGACGCTCATTTTCAGACTCGGGATGGGACCATGTCGCTTTCTCTTTTACCCATCAAGGCTGCCAATATGTTGATTATGGATACCAGCGAGCAAATGGCATCCCAATGGAATGACTTACAAGAACAAAAACCGTTGACGCTACTCAGACGCTCACTTTCAGAATGTGCCTGTTACCGTGTCGATTTCTCTTTTGCCGGTAAAGGCTGCCCATACATTGTTAATGGATAACAGCGAGCAAATCGGTTTCCAATTAACTTACTTACCACAGCACATATCGTTGAAGCTCCGTTCACGCTCAGTATCAGAATGTGGCTGTCACCGCGCCGCGGTCTATCGTGCCTATAAAGGCTGCCACTCTGTTAATTATAAATAGCAGCGAGCAAATCACCTTCCTATTAAGTTGCTTACATATCCAAAGATCATCAACACTCTGTTGACGCTCATTGTAACAATGGGGCTGTTCCCGTCTCGCTTTAATAATCATATAGTCATTATTGACAGCCAATGAATAATTTGTACCAATACTCAGTTGCATGCAAAAGCTTTATGGGGTATCAATTTCTGATCAACTGATACAGAAGTTCTGTGAGCGATGGATAACTTAGCACGGTGACATTTCAGCGCTTTCAGTTGGCAATTCACTGCATCTAGAGCCATAACCTAATTTTCCATTAATACAGCCCAACATACTCAGTTTGCAATATCCAGCTCGATCCGCTCGATTTCCATGACATACCATAAGCAATTTTCACAATGCTCACTATTTGCGCCCGGTCCAAACGCGGAGTACTGTAGTTGGTTGTATGAATGAATGGAACACGATAGTGGTCATTTATCCAGATTCGCGTCGCACAATGACTGCTCCTTCCATGACTCGTATGTCATCACTAAGTGAAACTTTGTTAGTAAATTTCATGTTTAGTTTAGATTGCGCATTCTCACATATCCGTAAAAGGCAGGACCATATTGTGTTGCTCAGTTGTCAATCAACTTGGTTTGGAGTTTGGACCGTTTACATGGCCCGTATGACCCTTGGACATGTACAGACAAATTATCATTTCTTGCAATATAGTCAGTGAAATCGAAAACATTCTTTGACGTATCGAAATAGATACGTCAACTACGTTTTGCAGAGCTATGTCGTAAATAATCACATATTGTGCAGGTTGTGTACACCTGACCTACGAGCCAATACAATATATTCACCAGAATCCATTTCCCGTATAGTACATAGGGATGAAGGACGAATACAGGGGTAAACGCTGACTGGCTTAACACACTTCAATTTCTTAATCGGTGATCAATTGGGTATTGCATCAGTTGTTCGAGCCGATATGTATATGTGGGACGGTCAATTGCGTCATGCTATTTAAATATGGCTACTCGATCCCGGGAGGTTCCTTGCGGAATTGCGATTTTCCGCTGACACTATCATGTATCTCCAACAGCTCTCCAAATGTTGTCGGCGCAGTCGCATGTGCAAACTGATCAAATTCCGGCTGACAGACTGCCTTAGCAATCAATATGGCTATTCTGGACCTTGAATCTTTCAAATGATGCAAGATGAACACTTGATCACACTCAACTTCAGGATGTAGCAGGGAGCATGTCTCTCCTTGTTTTGAGTATAAAGGCTGCCAATGAAACCAATAAAGAGAATGATGTACCAAAGTTAATATTTTGCACATAACAGTAACATATATGACTGTGAGGATAAATAGAAAAGCCCGAAAAGGAGAACCGGAGACTGGAACCGATGGGTCTAGCCATACCCAGCAAAACCCGGGGGTTGACGGGTACGCGTACGAGTTTGGCCCAGCAAGAATCTCCAGGTCGGATTTTTGGCCGGGTCTGGAACCGAACCAAACCATTTTTCCGGTCCAAACCCGGACCGCTGGCGGGTTACCCGGACCCATTGCTAACACTACACTTGCCTTTTGACATAACAGGGTGCCCTATACTTCATATTCGGATGGACACAAGTATGTAATCATTTGATTGCCTGATGGGTAAGACTACAAATCTTTGATGCTCCGTTGACACTCACCTTAGAGACATACTAACTGTCATTGGGTACTCAACAATTGTATACATAATACATCCAGTGAGTATTGACAGCCTATATATCATGTCTTTGTAGAATCATTTGAATCCAATAGCTTCGAGACCACTCAGAGTCTGAGCCACCAGTATGTATGGCATGTGAACAATGAATGACGTAGGTCCATTGCATTTCAGCGCTTATGGACAGTCATTTATGTTATATAAACCCATCCACTACTGTTAGATATATATAGCCAGACTGACGCACAATTCCTTATCCAGCTCATTTTCGTTGATTTCCACGGCATACCGAACGCGATATTTGAAATCTCGACTATTTTCAGCAGGTCTCAGTGGAGCATTATGATGTTGGATGCATGCATTGATGTAATCTGACGGTTGTTGATCCTCTGTGTTTTGATCGCGCATTGACCGCTTCCCAATCTGGAAAAACTAAATTTCCTTCCTTAAATTTATTTAGTGTGTTGTACCCACAAACTCCACAAATGGAACTCAAGGTTTCCCAGAAATATGGCATTGCTTTACTGTTTTATAGTGATCTTTGGGTTGTCGCCATGCCGTTTCCAAACTTCATGAGCAGTGTACCCACCTCAGCAAATTTGACCATGAGCACCTGACAAACAGTTCATAATTGTTTTCGCAATATCACATATCATCGCTTAATGTACTCTTACATCACACAATTCTCTTTCTCCTCCCGATGATAATTGTACTCACTCCATATGTTCAATGAAGCATGTTGTTGATGTGTTTTAAGACCCTCGTTGCTTAAGCTGACCAATCATACTCACCATGTAGACATGGTTAACATCATTTAGATTGTTGATACAACATCGTCAGTACCTTGCCGTTCAGCCACCGCAGAATGGTTATACAGCATCACAATTATTATTTCGCGCTTTTGAAATCAGATTTCAGTACACCATCAGTTCGATTTCATTTACAACTATTATGGTATATCGACGAAACTGACAATAAAATCGCACACAAAGGATACTCTATGTTTGATCACTGGCACCATTCGTAACCTCCAAGCCACATTGCACCCTCTCCAATCATAAATTTTCATTGACTAATCCTGCATTCCCAATGCTGGTTATGTTGGTGATGCTGGTGATGTCGTTGCTGTTGCTGTTGCTGTCGCTGCATGGGATGGGCTTGCTGCTGCTGGAGATGGCAGACTCACCCATAGGCACAACAGCTCAGAATCACATGCTACCATCAGTAGCTGCAACAAACATGTTGAGACCATTGAAGGAATTGTCGGGCTGCTCTATCAGATCCTCCAGGATGTAATCATGGAAGCCCTCATCAAAGGTGCCCTGATGTTGTTGAGGTTGTGTCATCGCTAGGGCCATACCAGTTGGGTAGATGCTTCGGTGAATCATGCTGCAGACAGTTCCGATCCGTTCGACTTGAACCTCTGCCGAGGCAGCAACAAGATTCATGTGGAGAGAACAAAACTCATCTCTCGATGCCTTGTTACCTGCGTGATTGATGTTCCCGGGATTGCCCTTACGTTGTGCTCCACCTCTTGCACAAAACCCTGGCGGGGCCCTAAACTCACCTGTTTTCTAGCGCGGCAGACAATGGTGTGAGGCAGGCGCAGTGGGTAGTGTTAGCAGCTGGTCCAAATTCCCGGGTCAGTTCCGGGTTCGGTTCCACCCGAAACCGGACCTTTGCAACGGGTCTTACGACACGAAAAACCTGGACCGTAGGAAATGGGGCAGTTTTACCACCAAAAACGCGGCATTTCAAGTGCACAATTTTCGCTCCAATTCAGTATTTGAGTTTTGATCGTATCATGACATGATCTGTACAGAAATTGTCCAGTTTCAACCCTTCTTTCACCTCCCGCATTCAGATTTGCGATCGGACCATTAATCGTGGAGGCGCTATCGAACACGCGCGAAATTCGCTTCAAAATCGACTGGATTTCACCGCCACTCCACGAATATCAGTGCGATCGCAGATCTGGATGTGGGTGGTGAATGAGGGGCTGAAATTGCACAAATGACGTATTGATCATGTCACGATACTATCAGAACTCATATACTTAATAGGTGCCAAAGCTGTAGGAACCGTATATTTGAAACCGCGGTTCTGTTCCAACCCGGCCAAATACCCGCAGTTCTATGTCCGGGCCGGGTAACAACCTTGCAAGATGAGAGCGGTTCGGGTTTTTGGCTGGTTCTGGAACTGAACCGAACCGAACCGCAAGTCAAAACCAGGACCGCTGGCGTGTTACCCGGACCCGTTGCTAACACTAGCAGTGCGGGCCATGAATGTTGCGTTGATTTTGTCAATCGATGATTCATCATTCATTCCGATTTGTCATATGCCATAGCAGTATGTCTAGTGAATATGATCCAGAATGCCAGTCGCTGCAAATCGAAACTTGCACTCCTTAATCGAGCGTCAAGACAACGATTAAACAAGCAGGGCAGTTTGAACCTACCTCATGAACTTTTGTGGGGCATGTAAACCTGGTCTTGGCCAATTTCCAGGCTACAATGATCAGGGTCTCTGTAGGCGGCTGTGTTCGGAATCTGTAAATGGAGTGGATGGAGTACACGCAGCAGTATACCATAGCTGCACGTGAGCAAGTGTTCTCTGTGCGAGCCTGATGCTCAATGTCAGCTTTGAACACAGTCTTTGAGATATTTTGTTTACCACTGAATTGTCACCATGTGGGGGGTCTGAGTGTTACTGGGCTGGATCAATCCTGCCGACATCCTCATACCACAAACTATGAACCTGGTCAGTCTTTCCCACATTCATGGCAAACGGATTCACAAACACTGCATAATGTATAGAGAGAAGCTTCACACAGGCCATGACCATCCCCCGAACGACTGAAAGTGTTGTCTGGGTGTTGTACTCTCCACCAGCGATGAGGACTGTCAGGTTGTCATCATAGTGCTCATATCACCACATATATCCAGCTTTCCATGCTGCCAATTGCTCACCTGGTTCCTGTGAGTCCTTCCTCTAGAAAATATATACATTAGCCAGAGGATCGCACCATTCAAACACATAACCAGATGCCTTCTTCGATGCCAGCAGCTGAGGCTAGCGGTTTTCCTCCTTCTCCGAGAGAATTTTGACCTCCCGACACTCAGGATGTAGAGGTTGCAACAATGACGCAGCTAATTAAGTTCCTGCAACTGGTTTTCCACATGTTGACTTCAAGGAATTGTATCATGGCCGCTTGAGATTGCTTTCCCGGATGGTCGCTGATGAGGCTCGTAGTCGGATTCTGAATTGTCATCTCAACCATCATTGCAATTGTTGGGTATTGGGCTGAGATCAACTGCAACATCCTTCTCATGCCTAGATTGTCTGCTTCACTTGGTGCTGGAAGGATGCAGAGGAAGAGGAGATGTGCAGGGCATTCTTGTCATGATTTAAACAGGCGGTGAGTGATAAGTATGAGAATATTGAAGGGGTCAGTAAAGGAAATCTGAATGTATGTAGAGTTCATGAATTAAAGCGTTGTGAAAAAAGAACCCCCGTTGATATGAGTAAAAGCATCAGTGTAATCCGTCGTCCTATCATGTCAACCATTCCAGGATGTTGGCTTGCCCTGACACCAACACTTCCAACTCTTTCGAAGAACAGGAACTACGAAGTAAGTGTGGCAGGCGACAAGCATGGTGTAGTGTAGTTGATTGGCTGCCTTTGATGACAATTGTTATCACAATGAGATGAACAGCGTTTGTGTTTCACTAATCATTCGGGCTAATTTCTGCTGGATAAAGATACTGAAGTACCAATTACATCGTAGTCATACACGGAGTCCTATTTCTCCCACTATGTCTTTCCCAAGAATTAATGTCTTAACTATTAATCGCAACATCGTGAACTGTCAACACAGCTCTTCATGCATCAATATGAATGATGTAATGATACAATAAACACAACAGAAAAAAGAGACCCAAAACCTCACCTAAAAACTCCAAATTATCACCCATCCGTCCACCGTCCAAAGTACCAGAAAAATTCCCACCCACAACGCGAATACTTGCACAACCATCCAGCCATTGCATTCCATCCTGACAACAACTAATTTGCAGCTGGGCGGCTGTTTCTATGCTTCCAATGGGCCAAAGAGCCTGCAGCGGAAGGATTAACAATGTGATTGTGCTCGCGTAGCCAAGCTACATCCTCATCGGAAACAAGGCTCAGTTGTTAGTACCCAGCAACGAGATCAAGAGCACTGTTTCGCATAACTTCGAAGTCTGGCTGCTGTCTGAGAATCCTCTTTTGAAGCTTCGGTTCAAACTTTTGGAAGTCTCTGTTCATCGTCGGGATGCTTCTTGGATATGGGCGCCACATCTCACTATCATCATCCGATTCCTCCCAGATATTGTCAAGCATATCCTCGGCAGGAGGGGGGAGCATGTCATCCACATGAAGGTAGCTGCAGAAACCATGCGTCGGGGTGTGGGGACCAGCTGTGCCATTTGCTTGTTGGCCACAATCCACAATGCTAAGAAGGATTGGGTTGCTTCGTTTCATCACCACCATAACCCCTCTGGCAGCAGTATTCTTCTTGAAGATTGGGGTAACATTACGGGCATACCGACCACCATCTCAATTGGGCTCTTCCCAGCAGCTTCCAAGCTCTCGGATTTTCTGCTTGTGGTCTGGCAGACCAGCAATTGCAGCTGTCACGATTCACAGAATGGTTGAATCGACGTTTGATGTATCTGTCTGAAGTATTGATTGATCATCCCCAGGCCCGTGCCGTGAGATCAGCTGACGATTGTATGTACCTACGCTCTTCCCGGCAATACCATGATCCACATACGTAATGGTAACGTTGAATAGCTCAACAAGAGATTTGGTGCAGGCATCGCAACGCACCATCATCGATGAAGACCTGTGACCGGACGATTCTTCCTCATTGTCTTTTGTATTTACACATCATCATTCAGAGCAAAAGAAGCATTGGGGCAATGTAATATATACTAAGGTACCTAACTTTCTTCTGCTTAGTTTGGGAGTATTCAAGCCTGTTCTTCATTCTGCGAAGGCCACCATCAACGCCCTCGTTCTGTGCTGCATTGGAGTTCTCACTGTTGAGGTTAGTCTTGACTGCCATGTACTGTTCCCAAAGCACACTTGGAGACGCCAGAGCACTGCTTCGAGTCACGCAACAATCACGTAGGAGATCACATTGCTCGGGGAGGGTGCGCCGCTTGTTGATGATGCTCATGGACTGGGCAATCTCCCAGATGTGCTCCCTCACATTATTCTCTATCCATTGTGTTGTCAAGCCACTCGTATCATCTCAAATCCCCATAGTTGCTGCTGCACATTGCCTGACTGTAACACCGGCATTTTCAGCCCTCCCGCGGACTTGAAGAGTCGCCATCTGGATTGTATCTGCATCCGTGACGAATGAGTTTGAGAACCAGCTGCCATCACATTACATTCTACGTTCTCAACAGTGGTCAAAGATAGAGTGGTGAATATGAAATGCTTGATACTTTGGACAAGCATCAGGAGTGTTGATTGTATCGTCAAGGGCGATGTGATGAAGTAGCAGAGGTGAGGAGGGTGTGTCAAAGGTTCTGTAGATTGTAAGTAAGGTGGGCAGGCAAGTTGAATATATATATGGGGATGGACGGATTTTGTGATCCGGCGAAATCATCTTGGCTGCAATTCAGCTCTGAAAGAATCTGCTTAGCATCATCTAAGCTCCTTGATTCATCGACTGCACGCTTAAGTTCATCGCAAAGACAACCAAAAGTATACTCTGTTGTCCTATCAGAGTCGTTTGTTTTTGCTCCATTTCTTGTACCCAACGATGGCGTCACTGGGTCTGTGTATAAGGAGAATGCACAGTTCAAGCAAGGTACGAACTTAACAACAAGTGACAACGATAAATCAGGCAATGGGTGTAGGTGTGGGGTGTGAAGGGGACAAACAGTGACTATGACGAGCTGAATGCACATTGCGGTATGCATCTCGAGATCCAAGGGATGTTCAAAGTGATGGAACGATTCAACATTTTGCAAATGTATGAAGGAGGATGGGAGACATTGAACGAGAGTCGTAGAACACCATTTTGGTTAAACTAAATCATGGTGGAGCTTTTTCCGAGGACCATCAGGCTTGTAACGGTATGAGCAGCTAGAACACCGTCGAGACATTTCTTAACATTGTTGCGACATTCCATTTTTCTAATGGAACACAGATATTTGTCAACAGTCTCATTACTGCTCGAAGACTCACTGGGACATCGGCACTTTCCTCACTCACATTTGTCGCCACCACACAAATATGATAGGATTGGTATGGGCTACACAACTGCCAGATGATGGTTTTGGAATCGAGCACGATACAATTCAATTTCCGTTGTTGATTGACTGCATTTCGACCCTTGTCTTCACTGTTCCGACAATGAGTCCAGTGTTTCTGAAGCCGACAGCAAGAATGTGTTTACCGATACAGAGCAACCTCCAGTTAGTTCACTTGATCATTGTATTCCACAGCTCAAAATCTGTCTACCCACCAAGCGTATTAGTACCGGGTGTTTCAATATGTTTGATGATGAATTTGATTCTTGTTCACCCTGTCTAGCAAGGAGAGGAATTGATTAGTGCACTGGTGGGTCGAGCACAACTTGAGCAGAGCATCTATCAACGAGCTGGTCAGAAACCCATTTATGGCAACCGTCAGCAACTTCACTTCATCCAACACTTTAATCGAAAGGTTGAACACATTGTTCTATGAAAATGGGGATTGACTCTTGGAAATCGGGCACAATGTTTCAAAATCTTTAAGCTGATGCAAACAACCTTCGCGACGATGATTACCCGGCTTTCTCTTACCGCCCTCCTGGTGAATGCATTGAATTCCTCTTGCAACAGCCTGCGTTAGTAGAACATATGTTGTATGCTCCAGCAAAGGAATTCAATGATGCTTAGGAATGAATCTACTCAGAGGTGAAATCGAGCGACTGGTATTGGAATGAACAGGTACATTAGTTGAATTTCGTCATAGCTATGATGATTTTGACTCCTTCAATAGCTATGGAAGAAGTTTGGAGCTATGATTGTCCTGTCAGTGGGCATTTCAAGATCAAAGCATTCGAATCTTGCAAGTGGTGTTAGCAACGGGTCCGGGTAACCGGCCAGCAGTCCGGGTTTTGACCACATACACGGTTCTGTTCAGTTCCAGATCTATCCGAAAACCTGTCCCCCATGCTGTTGGCAGGTTTGTTTCCCGGGTCAGACATAGAACCCTGCGTTTTTAACCGGGTTGGAACCCGACCGTGGTTACTACATTACTCTACATTCAGCATTGGCTGCGATGAAGTATTTGAGGTCTGATCATCTCATGACATGATGATTATGCGGTGTGTGAAGTGTTAACATCTCTCTCACCTCCAGCATTCCGATTCACGATCGGACTGATATTCGTTGACTGGCTGTGAAATGAGGATACATCTCGAGCGAAATTCGCCGGTTTTCGATAGGTACTCCACGAATATTGGTAAGATCACAAATCTGAAAGTGGGAGGTGAAAGGGCGGCTCATACTGCACTATCAAATTATGGATCATGTGTAGGTGGACGACTCTAGTCATGTTAAGGTGCAGCTTTGTCACATTAGGTGCGGCTGTGTGGCATTAGTGCGCCTCTGCGGGAGACTCGCGTATCAGTCAGTTCCAGCGAGATGTCAGCTCGATCATCAATAACATTCACTTGAATCCGTATGGAGACGCTATTTGCCCAAATTGGTAGCAACACTCGACTTCTAACGGCGTCACTTGCATCAGAAGCGATCGAAACACAACGCACATTCGCGGATTCAGTTCGTTTGGCTTTGACCCAGCGAACTGCCGGCGGCTCGGAGACATCGCAGGAGTCTTCCAACTTTACAGCTGTTCCTGCTACGCACGACATCCCACAACACGCACGATGTCAGTTTTACCGACAAAATCGACAAAGCCGAGTCAAGTATGTTTAGCAGCAGGTTTAAGATCTCAACCACTGCGGGCTTCCAACCTACGAAGCTTCACACAACAGAATACATCACAAACCAACTGAAGATCACCGACGACGGCCCTGGGGTTTGGTCTGACCAAGCAATTGACTGGATCAGGGCCACGGAGGACGTCCAATTGGAGATCATTGATGGAAACCTATCCGAGCTCCTTGAACATGCCAAGAAATGCGCAAAGATTTGCGACCTCAACGAGAGCTTGGCCACTATGGTCCAGAGCTTGGAGGGGACTGAGCCCGTCCGATGCGCCCTGAGCAGGGAATTAGCGGCCGCTCAGCGGGACATTGAGGAGATGCAAGAAGAGCTTCAGATTGAGAACCGTCAATCTGCCAAGTTGGAGGGACTGCTCGACACATGCAAGTCCGAGACAGAGACAAAGGAGTAGACAGATATCGCACAGCATCGGCTGGAGAAGGACATGCTGCTGCACCAAGTCAAAAATCATTCGTCAGAGAAGAGCACCCTGGAATCCGAATTGAGAGCATTTGAACGCGTCATTCAACGACTGACGACTAACCAAGTACATGCGACTCAGGCGCTGAACACCTCTCAACCGCCTCCAGACCTATTCAGGTGCTGTGGCTTCTCTGAACCGACTTCTGGCCCATTCGCGATCTGTATCTCCGCTGAGCCAACCCCTGGCTCGTCTGGAAGCCATGGCATCTCTGTCAAGTCATCATACCTTCCGAAGTATGAGGGCAAACGAAGCTTGGACGATGTCACCGCCTTCCTTGTTGCTTTTGAACAACACTTCAAGAATGCAGCCCAGGCAATTGGATGGGTCGGCATGACAGGCTGGGGAGATCACACAGTGCTACAATTGACAGGCGACGCAGCAGTCTGGGCCATGCACCGCTTCCCAATGAGTGCGCCTATCAAATGGTCCACCTTTTGCAAAGAGTTGAAAGCTAAGTTTATTCCGACCATTGCCTTGGACCTGGTCAAACGCGAATGGGAAGAACTGAGCCTAAAGATGGGAGAACGCATCACGGAGATTAACGAGCTTTTCCGTCGCCTTCGTTCGAAGTTGGACCTGCACCAGCCCATGCCTGCCGAAATGTTAGCCGCTGCTTATGGATACACGATCAAAAAGGGCAACAAGGGAGTTTATAAAAACTTGGTTCGTTATATTGGCATGCGCAATAGGACTCCAACCCCCGAACAGCGCATGAAACACCTCGCCGCACTGGACACGTCTCTCAACAAGTCTCAATTTGGAAGTGGCCCCAACACTACCACAACTACTAAAGCTTCAGCGTGGAAGATGGACTGCAAGAAATGTGGAACAACTGGCACAGTTGGCCCGGCCAATGACGACGGCTTGACCTGCTATAACTGTGGCTAGGTGGGTCATATGTCTCGCAATTGCGCAAACCGCGACTTGATGAAGAAGCTAATCGAACAAGCTTTCGTCGGTAATGATGCCCCGAAAGCCAAGTCTGGACGCCCCACTAGAGATAAGAAAAGGGGAGGTGCACTAACCGGTAGAAAGGGGAGTGGGCGGCTTACAGAGAAAAATAAGCCTAAGCAGGAGACTGACAGTGAGGTGGAGAGCGAGTTGGAGAGCCTCTCAGACTCGGACTCTGAAGCGGGAAATCGCAAAGGAGCTCAGTAGCTGCGGCTCTACCTCCCATATAACCACCATCGTGTATGGTATCATCAAACAAAAAGGGTGACACATTGGTGCCAGATAGTCAATTCAAGTTTTTCACCCGTTACCACCACTTGAAAGTTAGTAACCTAGATGACTCAGTGGTCGACCTACTAAGGTTTAATGGGAAGATAATATACCAAACTAAAGGAGGATGGTGGAGCAGCAAAAAGGCAAGGGTAGTGATGGACAATGGTGCGTCAGAAAACTATGTGGGGCAGAAGTTCATTGATGAACAAAAAGGTCAAGGGGCCGCCCTACAGGCAAAAGAGGCGGGATGGATGATTGTGGAGACGGCCAATATCAAGACAGAGGATGGCTTCGAGAAACGCCAAAGAGTCCAATTGAAACTACGACTCGGTGCGTCATATGTCAATGAGGCCGAATATATGATCTACGACGTCAAGGGCTTTGATGTTTTGCTAGGCAAAGGATGGATGAGTGATATAAAGCGACGATATCAAATTGATCATCACAGCAATAACATGTGGATTGCCGATGACCTCTGGGCGAAAAGAGAGGATGGCCTAGTACATTACTTGCTTGGCTTATGCCCCTTGGACATCGACGAAGGAAAAGTGGAGCAGGCGAAATTCATGGGCATCCACATCATACAGAAGGCAGAGCTCAAAAACGTATCTACCCGCCTGTTGAAACGGGCCTTTCTCTTCAAAATGCACCACTACGGCGATGGCGACTCACTTCGGACAGAACCACCGGGAGAGTGTCAAGACATGTTGACTGAAATGCAGGGTCTTTTCGGCGAGCCATCCTATGCAAATTGGCAGAAACCAAGGCAGACTGATTGCGAAATTTAAACGGACCCAAATGGGAAAATACCGTTTCACTCACCATACCGCGTCTCTCCATGTCAAGATGAATAGGTTCGGAGGCAGATAGACATGGCGATTCGCTGCGGTTGGATTCATCCCTCTCGAAGCGACTTCGGCTCACCAGTACTATTTGTGCTGAAGCCTGATGTTACGCTGCGTATGTGGATAGACTATTGCGCAGTAAACGCCATTACTGTCAAAGATTGTTATCCTCTCCCACACATCGAGCACTTACTCAACTCCATGCACGGCCCCTGCGGGTTCACTCAACTGGACTTGGCGGCCAGTTACCACAAAATGTGTATCGCAACAGCCGACAGGCAAAAGACCGCCTTTACCATTAAATTTGGCTTCTAGAAGTGGCGAGTCCTGCCGTGTGACCTGGCGAACGCACTCAGCCAGTTCATGCACATGATAAACGGCATCTTACAGCCAATGAAACGAAAATTCGTCGTCTTATACCTTGACGATATGGTAATTCACAGCCGTACCCTGGCGGAGCATGTCGTACATGTCTGTGAAGTGCTTAGCTTACTAACGGAACATGGCCTCAAAGCCAAATGTGCAAAATGTGCCTGGGCTTGTCAGAAAGTCCATTATTGCGGCTTTGACATTGCCAGGGACAGCATCCACGCCCAGAAACATACGACACGTGCGGTAATGGATTGGCCTCAACCTGACAATCGTAAGGACGTCAAAGGCTTCCTGGGTCTCACCAGCTACTACAGAAAACTCATTCAACACTACGCTCGCATTGCAATGCCGTTGTACGCCATTGGCACTCATCCAAAGGGAAATGGGGACGTTGGGCGGCGACGTGGAGAGCCGAGGATGGTCAAGCGCACTCTATTCGCCTCCAATAGAGAATGCCAGCATGCTGTTGACACTCTCAAAAAGCACTCTGCGATGATTCAGTCCTGGCTCTACCGGATCCCAAAGCCAATTATTGCCTGCACGTCGATACCAGCCAGTTCCCATTGGGCGCAGTGCTCTCCCCAATGCAAGACAAGGCAGAAACAGTACTGGGTTATTTCGGCCGTAAATTACACGATGCGGAGACTGGGTACCCTGCATATGGCAGAGAACTATTGGGCATCAGAGAGGCAATATTATACTGGAAATTCAACCTCCACAGAGCCGAGCAACCATTTCTGGTACACACAGATCATGCGACCTTGCGTTGGATCCTCACACAACCACACCTCACCGTACGTCAAATGGACATCCTGACGGTGCTCCAAAATTTGGACTGGGAGGTCCAGCACATCCCGGGTGTCAAGGATCAGGTTGCGGAGGCGTTGTCTCGCCGTCCGGATCTCCGCCGGGAGCTATGCAATGTAATGGCAATGGAAGTTACTGCTGCCATAGAATGGATTGAGGACATCAAGGTGGGCATAGTTGACGACGAATGGTTCCGGCCTATTGCACATTCCTTGGGCAACTCCAGTCGCCGACCCCCACCATCCACCGCGTCAGCAAAAGAACACAGATTATGGGTGTCAGCAGAGCGATTCAATTTGGAAGAAAATGGCCTACTGTGGTTACGTGGAGATTGGGAAAGAAAGCAGGGGGAGAAAGAAGCAAGGAAAAACAAGGACGAAGAGGAAGTGGAGATCACGGTAAGAGCAAAAGACATGGAGGATGACAGAAAGGCAGAGAAGGATGAAGAAGAAAAGGCAGAGAGGGAGGAAGAGGGAAAGGCAGAGAAGAGAGGACAGTTGTGTATTCCAAAGAAGATGTGGCGTCAAATCCTCCAAGAGGCCCACGGCACCCCAGCAGGGGAACACTTCGGTGCGGACCGAACACACTTAGGCATGAATGACCGGTATTTCTGGAAGCAACAGTTGCGCAATACCCAGTGTTATGTAGCGGGCTGCGACTTATGCCATCGAACCAATCACCGGAGCAGGAAACCCATGAGACTCCTACAACCAGTTCCTATAGCCGAAGGCAGCTGGCAAAGAATCGGCATTGACTTTATAACTGACCTGCCGGTCTCGGGAAGTGCCCAGGACTGCATTATAACATTTGTCGACCACATGACAAACAGTGCACATTGGGGAGCCTGCAGAAACACAATTGACGTCGGGGCCTTTGCGCACATATTGATCGATGACATTGTGCGTCTACCTGGAGTGCCTGAAGAGGTGGTATTGGACCGTGATGTACGCTTCACAGCAGACTATTAGACAGAGGTTGCTAGGATTCTGCAGACGAAGCTGCTCATGTCTACGGCGTTCCATCCAGAGAGTGATGGTGTGCCTGAGAACACGAACATGACGGTTGTATGGTATTGGTGTGGCTTTGCCACTCACGATCAAGTCAATTGGGTCGACTACATCCCACTAGCGGAGTGCCCTTACAATTCCTCAGTACAGCGTTCGACAAAGATGACGCCTTTTGAACTCGATCTTGCCAATGCGCCGCCTGCGCAGCTCGACTTGATTGCAGATCTCCAGCGGCGGCAAGCCAACGAATCTGCGAAAACATTCCAAGGGCGCGAATTTTTTGAACAATTGCAGCGAATTTTGGGTGTTGCCAGGAATGAGCTGCGCGATGGTGAAGGTAACCAGACGGCTGAGGCTAATCAGTCACGATGCCCAATTGACCCCGCCATCACTGCCAGTGTGAAACTGTTTTCAGATACAAAGCATTTGCCAATCACATACGCCAATGTCAACCCCATGCGACACGAACTAGTACACCGCGGCATTGGCCCATACGAGATCCTACGAATACGCGGAAACGCCATCGAACAGGATCTCCCAAACGACATGACGATCCACGATACAGTTAACATCAGCAGGCTCAATGTTGACCTCATCGATGATTCTATGATTGCCTGGCGGCCGCCACCTCCGCCGGTAAGGACCAGCCGCGGAGGCACAAGTTACGTCGTCGAATCAATTGCAAAACACCTGCCAAGCTCTGAGGGAAATAGTTGGGGATACGAAGTGAAATGGGAAGGTTGGGATGAGAAAGATAATACATGGGAGGCAGAGGAGAATATGGCAAAGGCAAAAGAAATGGTGGAGCAGTATTGGAAGGAAATGGGCGGGCGGCCAATGGGGAAGAGGAGAACGACACGAAAGGAGTCGTCACGGGTAGGCTTTCCTTTCGATGACTGTGAGACATCGCGGAGGCATGTCTGGGTTTACATCAGGTTGTTTCGTTTCTTCGAGAGGTTTCTCGATGATGATTGGAGAAGGTTGGGATGTAGGTCGACGACTCTGGTCATGTTAAGGTGCGGCTCTGTCACATTAGGTGCTTCTCTGTGCCATTAGTGCGGCTCTGCGGGAGACTCGCGTATTAGTTAGTTCTAGCGAGATGTCAGCTCGATAATCAATATCATTCTCCTCTATACGTACAGAGAGGCTATTTGCCCACATCACGTCATGATATGATCGGTACTCAAGTCCTCAATTGGAGCAAAAGGTTCGCGGTTGGGATATCGTCTTTTTGGTGGTAAACCCGGCCGAATTACAACTGTCTGGGATTTCTTGAGGTATAACCCATTGCAACGGTTTGGTTCTGGTCCCAACCCTAACCCGGAACGTTTCTAGCAGGTTGGATCCATTGCTAGCACTACTTCCAAGCATCCTTGTTGCCCTTCTTCCCGTTCCAATGAAATATCACTTTATATGACAAAGAATATCAATCACCACCAAAGAACAACATATTGACAATTGAGAGGTTTCAAGAAATGTTTTCAAGCATATATTTCGTGCTCTCGACGCGGGTTTCAACATCGGAAAGCTTATGCTCGGTGTGGACAGTCGGAGACCCAGATGTTATCTTTTTATCTGTGCATGGACAGCTGACTGCTTCAAAAACATTCACTTGTACCCAAACGAGCAGCGCTATTGCCCTGTGTGCGAAGCACCGAAATCGTGGTTAGGAGAAGGGAATTCATTGTGGTGAGAATTGAGACATTATCGGCTATAATTCCGAAACATGATACCCATGACTCAGGAAGATATGCCAGAGCGACAGGATGCAAGACAATATCAGGAAGATTGAGCGATTGGAAACTCAGAAGGCAACTTTGGGAATATGAAATGCATTTCTCCAACGACTATCATCATACCAGATATTCTTCATACCATCTTTCTTGGTGTGATTCAGCATTTGATGGACTGGGTAACGTCCTTCCTCAAACAACATTCCAGGATCGCCAGATTCAACCAGCTCTGGCGGATGATGCTTCCATATCCTGGCTCCCCTCGATTCAACAAGCCATATACCCAGGTGACGCTATGGAGTGGTGAGGAGAAGAAAGCCCTACTGAGTGTGATTGTTCAAGTATTCGCAGCAACTCCTTTGAACCCTTCGGCGAGCAAAAGAATTCCCTTCATAGATGACCTGTTGTGCGTCAAGAACTTTGTGTATTTTAACCTTATGGCTCAGTTCCAGTACCATACTGAGGGCAAGATGGAGTACATGGAGATTCATCCGAAGGAGTATCTTCGTCACAGGCATGTTTCCAGTCAATATGGCGCCAGTAATCTACACAGAAAGTCTCGGAAGCACTGAAAAAGCTGCCGACTATGGACAAACAGGACCAACGGATGAGTGACCCCATGAGCAATGATCATTCTGCTGCTGCAAAGAGTCCTCGCATTGAGGATGATAAAACTGGGATCGAGGCACACATTGCAAAACATCCTGTCGACAAATCCGATTTCGACCCTGTGAAGATGCATCTCCTGAACACTTCTCTGACCATATCCGCCAGCGTGGTAACCCCTTCATTGGTAGCTCTGAACTCCTGAAGATGGAGATGATGTATCGTGAACAAGGGTACTGAGAATCAAATCGTCCGTGGGCCACCTCCCAGATCTTGCGAAAGAACGACATGAAAGAGATTATTCAGTATCGTGAGCTGAATGCAAACACTGCAAATCACTGTCGCAGTGATGATATGACTCATACTACAGCGCCTAACAACCTTATGATGAAATACCCACCACCAGAAATCAAGACCCTTGATAACTTGGTCGAGTGGTGTGCAATGCCAAAAGCGGAGCTCCCGAATCACATTCCTTGGTGTTTCAAGAGATTTGCCGTCTTCACAGACTACATTGATCGCGATCAAGATTTCACTCTTCTCAACAATTCAAAATACATTTGGTACAACACTCTAGCAATTCCGGTGATGACTTCTGAATGGGACGAGCAAGCAGTTCATATCGTTCGTTGCACTGCGTCCACAAGGTCGACACAACATAAGCCACTCAGAAATGATACAGTGCTTCTCTGGATGTGGACAAGTCCAGATACCCGGATTGAGTCGTGTGTTGGACGCATTCTGGCATGGTTGGAGTGTCCGTTCGTCGTCAGAGATGCTGAATCGAGTGTTCAAGGGCTTCTTCCCTTGTTTCAGATGTTCGCCAAGAGGGTGGATATGTCAGACTGCTCGAATAGCGATTGTCAAGGAACGGCATCAACCTCCGACGCAACCTCTGCACGATTGAAACAACTGTTGCAAGCCACTTTTCATTGTCCCAACCGCTTATCTCATACCTATCAGAGCGAGCCAAGGAGCTATACACCATCTTCTGCTGATGCCACAGCTAAATTGCTCGCGGTGGTAATTGACCAATACCATTAACTGGACGTCTTTCCATTTGTTTTACATGTAGATTGTTCGACTCGATGCTTGAAGTAATTGTTGCAGAGATATATTCAAATCTGATGAGTGTTTACTCTGGGTGTCATAATTTTTCGAATCGGAGTTGCGCAAGCTTGTGTATAATTCATGTCTCAAGGGATCAAATAGTGAAGAATATTTTTGAAACCAATAGAACAGTTCAAAAAACTGTCGAAACAATTGAAATCTTGACAACCAACGTGAATAAACCAAGCGCAATGAATTTGCTTGAATGGCAATACACGGTTTTGAGATGTCGGGACAAGGCGATCACATCATTGAATGACTCGAATCACGGTGGAAGAGTGCAAACCAGTCACTCACATCATTTCGGGACAAGGTGGAGGAGAATCGGTGCATCGGGTCCATTTTCGGAAATCAATTTCACTTTTTGCGGAAGTTCTATTTGTCATCTGTCATCACAGACTTATAGTTTGTTAGTAAAGTGTATCTCAAATTCAGGTTTTGCTTCGTCATTTAACCATAACAGGCAAGTCGATATAAAGTGCATTGGTCGCCTATCAACCAATTTTGGAGTCTACAACTGTTGACTGTCATGTACAACCGATGCACATACACCGACAAATCATCCTGTCTCACAATTCAGTCAGTGACATCCAGTAACAGCTGACATGTAGCTGAATTGGTACACAAATTGCTTCTGCATGAGATACGTCGTCAAAAGTACCAATTTTTCTACCTATTCCTCCGGCGACGCAGTTGCTGTCACCATTTTTCTTCCCAATCCGATTTCGATATGCTCATTCGTTAGGGATGCTCTATGCAGAGTTGAAACGGTTAGAGGTCCAGCAGGCTTTACAATGACAATTTGTGAGGAATCGGGCACCACTTCAGGCAAAAGAGACGCAAGGCGGTTCTGTGACTGTTAGGGCTGCATACCCAGCCTCATTCGACTACTTGCTGGTCGACAAGGAACTGGCAGCATTTAAGATCGGCCGGGGACGATATCAATAGTCGGCATAAGCTCTCCACATAGTGTCAGTAAAGGTGTGGCTTCAGTGGTGTCTGTTTGGGACTTCACAACCACCGGGACATTCCCTCCGGCCGTCCCATACTTGATGCATCAATTCTGGATGTAGTTGGCTGCGCCCTCTCATCCTGATTTCATCAGTTAATTATGTCTTATCTGCTTCTGGCAACAACTCTCCATGCCTTGCTGTACTGTTTTTGAGATTGTGCCCATCACCGAGCCAGGTTGGTCATCTTCGCTCAGATTGCCCCGGTATGTATCTTCCTCATCTTTCTCCTCGTATTCCCAATCCTGCTCATGGTCATAACTTGCAAGATCGTTCAGACTATCTCCGATACCATTCAACATCTCTCCAGACCGTTCATCGGGCTTTCTGGTTGTCAATCATCCATTGTGAACAATCCTGATATCTTCCGGCTCTTGCATAATCGCTGTCTGTGCGTCTTGAACTTGCTTTCTTGCTACAGCGGTCTGTCTATCCACATGATCCTGAATCAATTTCTCTTTCTTTGCATTGCAGAACAAGTGCATTTCTCGTCGTGTCACAGGCTGAAGCTTCGTTTTACAACGTAAGCTGCACAATTCTCGCAACACTCGGACGCTGTTGGCCTCCAAGCCGCTGATCTCTTGGTTCGTTTGAACACGTCAGCGTGCGGATTGCCTCGTCAATGCGCGGTCCGCGCCCACCAGAAGTGGTGAAAGGTTCTTTTCCAGAGCATTGACCATTGTATCATGTGTTGCCCTTTTCGTTGGGCGAGATGTTGGATTTTGCAAGATATGGACCACATGGAGGCAAGCTACATCTTGTATGTCAAGGTTGATAGGTTTGATCAGTTTGAACAAAGCAAAATCCGCGTATTGAGCGTCACTTCAGTGGCAACAGTCATGCTGACCATAGATCATCTCTTGATGGTTGGCGTGTGATTGATATCTGATCCCGGCGATGTCTTGAGACCAACATCACCAGACTTCCTTTTTATATCAATTAAACTTGAGATTTCAGCTGTTGTTCACCACAATGTATCCCTGTTCACCAACAAACAACATCACACCAAATTACAGCAAATGGTGGGACCATTCGATTACCGTTCAACAATACACAGCAGGATTCATCTTGAATAGAATGTTCAAATTGGCCGTCACTCATTCCATTCTGACTTGTTGCTAACTAAATATTCCTCAAGACTTCCCACTTCTTTACTTTATCATCTTTTGAACCTTTCCACTACAGCAAATCGTGGCTCCACAAATACATCAGCCTGGTGCAATCGGATCTGAATAATGGCGAACGACAGGCACCACATCCAATGAGCGTGCGCTTCCTGCTGACACACAGCAGAAACCAAGAGACAAGTTAGTCCACCGCGATGCTGCAATTGCAGCCACCGAGAATATGACCTCCGACTCACATGTCAAAATGTATTGTAAAACCATAACCAGCAAGACTAAAAAGCTGCATCTGATCGAATGTGAGTTACTCCGTATCGAAGTCGTTGCCAGTCAACTGACAATAGAATTTACTGTCGGTGTATATTGAGAGCTACATGGCCAATCCATCGCTACCCGTAATGGGAAACCTCCTTGGTCGACACAGGCATTTGTCCACACAATCTGTGAAATTGAACATCATGCTGGTGTCAGTTCCTGGATTTTGGAGCTCAAATTTCGTGATGAAGGTCCCCAGGAGTGGACAAAACAGGGTGTGAAGGCCTTACTGGAGGCTACGGAGTCGGTTATGGTTGAGGTAACAGAAGAATCTCACATTTGGGAGCAGCAACTGATATCTTTGATGTCTTCAACATGTCAGCTGCTATGGCCAGGAATGGGGGTCGGGTACTGCTAGAACAGTCCCACCTTCGCCCTGCCTTGAATATGGCCACAATTAGCAATTGAGGGTTTCTGGGTGCCGCAATTGAGGAAATGCAACACCTGCTCTAGATACCTTGAGCTGAAGTCTGAGAAGAGATGAAGCAGGGTGTACAGTTTCCTGGGCATAAAATGGTGATGGCTGCAATAGAAATACACCCGGCAATGGTTCATGAGAATGAAACCGACTGCTGCATTCAATGTCAACAGTGCGAAGAGAGGAATCCACCAAAACGCCGGAGGCGCACAGTAACATGTGAACCTCCACAAGACCCGGTGCCACCTCCGCCCGAGACGCCTCCTACCCACTCTGTTGACCATGCGTGAACTCAAAGCTCCGACTTAGATGGTGTGCCACCTGGATAAGTGTATATACATACATGATATACCGCTTCACAATGATCCATATTCCAATCTCGATGAATATGCCAAGGATCACGAGGCTGAAAAGAATTTCATTACAGATTTGCCGACAGATGAAGGACTATCCACAGGGTAGTACACCATCTGTTGCGAGCTAATGCAGCTGACATCCATTTTGCTGACGAAATCAGCTTTCTGAGTGAACTGAACAGTGAAGACGGGAATTGATTGAAGGGAACAGGAGTGTTGAGTATTATCATTATGTACATTTAGCGGACACTTTAAAGCATATTTTAAAAGATATATTTATATGCATTATTAGAGAACAATGTAGTGCTAAAGGAGAATGTACACGAACATGATGAAATGGCTGCCACAAGACCATTACTGATATACTATGTCAAAATGAATAGTTGCATATTGCAGATACGCCTGTGGCAAAATGAGCGTCAACAGAGTGTCAACAAGTTTTGGACCTGTAAGTCGGTTAATTCAAATGTGATATGGTCGCTGCTATGCATATCCAATGTATTGGCAGCATTCATGGGCAGAATAGCTAAAGACATCGTCACTGCCCTATTCTGAACATGAGCATCATGTTATGGGTTCACCCCTAACAGAGGTAATGGTACACGTCTACTTGGAGATCTACATAACAGGTTCTGATATATCATAAAGTACATAACACCGATCTGACATGTAGTAGTAAGCTGCCATACATATTATCCTTAACGGGAGATTACATGCCTTGTGTCAATTTTCAGAGCGACTCTCCTTGCAAGCGGATTCATCGAAAGTTCACACACTACAATGGACCTGATTTGATGATGAAATAACCTTGGCCAGTCGATAAGCCTTCAAGGCTTATAGTGATTCCAATTATTTCTTACCACACTCAATTAAACTGAGCGAAGGGGACTAGACACAGCAGTTCCAGGAATGCGACTCATGTGGCAGGCAGATGATAGCGAATATGCGATCAAGCGGGACTTCGAGCCAATCCCTTGTGGCGCGGAACAACTCGGGTACTCCCCAGTCAAAGAGAACAGTCTCGGCCTGGGCATGCTGTGTCTGATTGATGAAGACGTTGGGCAAAGTCAATAAGACCCAATATGCCTCTGACTCCCTGGCAGGAACAAACAAATAAGGTTGATCACTATCAGTTCAATAATATTGTTGGGATACATCAAGTGAAATGTCAACCCAGCAATGGTTGGTTGCCACGTACGCCTCTGAAGCAGATTAGCCAAATAGCCTATAAAGTGAATGTTGTGTTTTAATTTATTAAGCAATCTGTTTATAGCTCTCCAAATAGCCACATCAGGCAACGGAGATGTTTTGACTCTCCAAAACATACTAGTTGCAGAACATCTAAGTTGAAGATACAGTTTGATTAAATCTTATTACGGATCATGGCATGAGAAGGGAGCATAACCCTTCAAACCGCATCACGTCATTGCACAATTACCTTTGGGATGTGTGGTCCTCTATCTAAGAACCTGGCTTGAAATGAAAGAGTACCCTGAGATATGGCAGATGAGATCATAGCTGAGGATCGTACATAAACTTCGGTAGTACAGGAAAGGCTATAAAAGAACACACAGCTCCGGCTTGGGAAGGGTAGCCCCACAGTTTCAAAAGATACCTACCTGCGAAAGAAAAATCTGAAATATTATTAGGTATCAAGCTCATATCGTTTTTATCAGAATCACATATCGTAGTATTATCAGTAAGGATTGTATGCTGTGCCACGGTGCCATGACTAGACAAACACTCGATAACGATCACTATATTATTGTGTATGCTTTCTCTCTACTAATACGATGCTTCAAAGAAGAAGATTATTTCTTTGCTGCACAGTGTATTTGGTGGTTAACAAGTATGGTCCAAAATACCAAGATATTCAGGTTGTATCTCGAATATCAAATATTCCCTTCAGAATACATTGAGAATTGCGATCTGACACCACTCCTGAAGAGAGTACCTGAGGTGACGATCACTCCGGAATCAGATATTCCTGTACTACTGATAGATGCAGACACAGAGTATCGTTTCAAATAAGTAATTCGAGATGCAGCAGAAGTGGGAAGCATTCTACCGGATAATTGAAGAACACAATTCGGAATAATTGTTACACCTGTCAACCTTTCTACTATGGTGTTACATCAATGATATCCAGGATAGATCAAAACACAGCTCCAGGCTTGAGGGACCTCCTTGAAGACAGCAGTTTAATAAATTAGCAGATATAAAATCGAGTAGGTTTGAATTCTACGATTGAGTCGGTCAAAGACGAGGAATTGAGGGATATTACGCAGAACACTCAATATTGCCGATATTATCTGAACACCAGATTTATCCAGGAATTAGTCGAGGGTCATAGTGAACATACGTGTCAATTTAGATTGCAGTATCAACGGGCAACATAGTACCACCAACATAAAAAATTTGTCACTGAGATTGTGTATAATTGCTTCATGATAAATAATTAATCTCGAAGAATAACTATACAAACATACCTTACGATAATAATTAATCAACTGGATTAATTATACAAACATACCTTTTGATAATAATTCAGCACCGAGATGCATTAAACCAGTTATATGTATATCAATGGTGTATCACACCCTGATACAATTTGGTTGCTATTCATCTATTAGCCTCTGACACAAGCATAGATATTTGTCCTCTCTGTGTATATGATTCATACAGACTTCCAATACCTTTCGTCTGGAAATACACATCAAAGAATTATGATAAGAACTACGGCAGAGTGTGACTAAGTACATACTTAAGTATCTTGTTACACGTTCAAGTATACTTACTGAGGACATACCAACCCTGTGACATGTCAATAGAGTGTCAATGATTTTTGTCATTCCATCTTGGGTAAGTAAAGTGGCGATTGGTTGCACCAATCCAGAAATGAGGTATTGGCTGCGTTGACAGGCAACAACAATGGTGACACACTACCTGCCCCATCCTGAAAATGAGTGTCAACTTAGTGTCAATGATTTCTGGTGTTGCATCTTGGTAATCTAAGTGGCTGTTGCTTCCAAACATTTATAAATGAGGTATTGGCTGCCTTTAGGGGCAAAATCAATAGCTACACTCTGCCTCCCATATCCTGAAAATGAGTGTCCATGCAGCATCAATGATTTTTGTTCCTGCATGCTGGTTAATCGAACCACTGCTTTGTGGCAAGAATTCATGAACGATGTCCTGGAAGCCTTTTCGTCCGAAATAGTTCAAGCCATCTGCATCAACCCATCATAAAAATGAGGATCAATGGTGGGTCATCAATTTTTGAACTTGCATATTGGGTAATCAACGCATTGCACGGATAGATGAGTTTATAACAGCAGCAATGACCGCCTGTCGAGTCATAAATACAACATATAACAGGAAAAACATGTAATCCGAAATAATCGATATCTCAACCTGCAAAACATGCAAATGGAGATAATTGGCTACTGAATACGCAATTTCGATAAAATACTATCATCACATTGCAATGACAAGATCATTATATGAATCTCCAGATGGACACACAGGGCGACCCAGTGAGAACACGCCCCATTCAGACGGGTTCAGAGATTCTCATAGAACCATACCTGAATCAACAGTTTCGGCGTATTGACAACCTGGACAGACAAGTGGGCAATAATTTGGGGCCGACCTGAACCTGGCCCCAAAACGACGGTCCAGACCCATTGCTAACGATTATATTACATGGTGAATGTGCAGGTTATAACTAAATGCTTCCCCTCCGCCAATCCTTCCAATATCTCCACCTTGCTAGCTGATAAATGCCAAATTGCAAAACATTTCAAAGCATTCAAAACAAAACATGTTGTGTTAAATGAAGAGCCGTCCTTCTTCAAATGATTTAATCATCTCCCGATTCCACAGAACCTGTCCTGGTCCCAACTTCCTCCACATCTGCTCCAGCCACCTTAATGCTCTGAGCCTTCTTCATCAGCAAAATGTATTGTAGTCACTGGAAGCCTCCAGGAGTGACTGAGAGGATGTGGAGTGCAAACTTAGATGAGTCAATTTCAGGAGAGTATCAGACCCTTGGAGAGCATTCCTGCCAGCCTTCAGAGTAACTGGGAGCACTGACAACAGGCCTAGGAGCACCTGGGAGCGCTGGCAACATACCTTGGAGCGCTGGCGACCAGTCTGGGCGCACCTCGAATCACAGTAGAGCAGTCTGGGAAAACAACATCTTCTTTGGCAACGTTGCTGGTGCGCCTGGAAATCATAGCTATGACTTCTGGTTCAACAATTTGCAAAACTCATGTATTCAGTTTGTATTGTCATCTATGTATCAATGTATCAATCTAGCTACCCATCTACACACAGCATAACTGGACTGGCTACAGGCGGTGCTTCAGAGCATTTCGAGGTGCACATGCAAATCAGGATCAAATAAACTCAGAGATACACCAATAGGCCGTGATCGAGCGAGTTTCGAGATGCACTTGGCGGCGGTAATTGTGCACATTTGGAGATACACTTGGAGGCCGAGATCGAGTGAACTTAGAGATGCACTCCAAGATTGTGATTGGGTGACTGTGTGGATGCACTTGATGCCTATGATCGGGCGAACTTGGAGTGTGCAGGGGAGCGAGTTTGGAGATACATTTGCGAGCCATAATCGATCGAGTTTGGAGCCAGTAATCGAGCGAGTTTGGAGATGCATTTGGAGAGTGAAATCGATCAAGTGTGGAGATGCACATGGAGGATGTAATCAAGCGAGTGTGGACGAGTACCTGGGAGGCAGTCCATGGACGGCGCGCCAGGTGCCGAGATTCTCTTCATCAGGTAGCGAACTCGCAACCATGCAAATGGGACAAGGTGACATTACCTTGGAGCTCTCATGGAGATCGGGCTGATGGCGGTCGACCGTTTAGGGAGGCACGCCGGAAGGTGAAGCCACGTTCAGGGGTCAACTCGTCATCATGAGACTGAAGTGAAGACAGACATCAGCAACAACTCCAGTGTCCATCAGAAACGCACGGTTGTTCCGGACGACTCTGACGGCTCTGACGGAACCTCATACCGTCTGACACTGAATTACACGCTTCCTGTCGCCTAGGCGACGGGTCCCGTTTCATATCTCCCTCTCCCAGAGTTCACTGGACTGATGTTGTGGCCTTCAGGTGCACCAGGGAGCTCCTGGGAGCACGTTGAATAACTGTAGAGCAGTCTCAGAGAAACATCTTCTTTGAGAATGCTGCTGGTGCGCCTGGAAATCATAGCTACTACTTATCATTCAATGATATTCAAAACTTATGGATTCAGTGTGTATTCTCATCTATGTATCGATGTATCAGTATAGCTTCCTATCTACACACTGTATATCTGGACTGGCAGCATGTGGTGACTAACAGGAATTCATGGTGCGCCTGACAATGACAATCAGGTGGACTCAGGGATTCACTCCAAGGGCGTGATCGAGTGACTTTGGATATGCAATAGGAGAACAAATTTCGGTGAACTCAGAGATGCACTGGGAGGCTGTAATCGAGCGACTTTGGACATGAACTGGGAGTGGTGTTAACAAGGGTTCCGGGTTACCCGGCTGCGGTCCGGGTTTGGAACCGAACCGGATGGTCCAGTCCGGATTGTTACCCGGAAACCTGGGGTACCCACCGTGTTCGGTAACGGGTTAGAACCGGACCGCGGTTCCATTTTATGGTTCCTACAACTTTGGCTCCAATTAAGTATTTGAGTTCTGATCGTATCATGACATGATCAGTACGTAGATTGTGCAGCATTAGTCACTCTTTCACCTCCCGCTGTCAGATTTGCGATCCGACTGATATTCGTTCAGTGGCTGTGGAATAAAGGCTGAATTCAAGCGAAATTGGCGGGTTTTCGATCGCGACTCAACGAATACATCTTGGATTGCTAGTCTGAAAGTGGGAGGTGATGGAGCGACTCAAACTGCACAATCTACGTATTGTTCGTGTTGTGATACGATCAGAACTCAAATACTTAATTGGAGCAACCAATGTTGACTTCTGAGAAGCGGGTTTTGTGTGCAAACCCGTTGCAACGGTTCGGTTCCGGGTTGGAACCGGACCAGGAACCGACCCGGGAAATGGGACCCGTTGCTAACACTAACTTTCAAGCTGAGATTGAGTGGACTCAGATTTGCACTCCGGGATGTCATCAAGCGAGTCACTTGGTGGCCAAGATCGAGTGACCTCAGAGATGCACTTGGAGGCCGAGATCAAGTGAACTCATAAATGCACTTGGCGGCCATGATGGAGCATGTGTGGAGATGCACTTGGAGGAAGTGATGGAGCAAGTTTGGAGACGCACCTGTGAAGAACATGATCAAGTGAACTTAGAGATGCACTCCAAGGCTGTTATCGAGTGAGTTTGGAGATGCACTTGCACGGTATGATTATGCGAGGTTGGAGGTGGTCGGTCTGCAGAGTGTTGATGGGAGGCGCGCTGGGGTGTCTATGAGGCACTCTTGATTGGTTAGTTAACTCGAAACCGTGGGAATGTGATGATATGACTCTATTTTTGCAGCTTGTATGGAGAGCTGGCTGGTGGCAGTCGATCTGTAGGAAGGCACGCCGGAAGCTGATGCTACATTCAGGGGTCAACTCATTATTGTGAGAATGGAGGGATGGCTGACAATCTTAGGTATTTGCTGCACTCTGTGTAATGCTGTACTCGGTGTCAACTCTTGATCATGGCATGGAGAGATGGAGAGGGATGAATCAACTTTGTTTTCTGCGATAATGGTAGAGGTGTGGATGACAAAGGGAGAGATGGGGGATGAAGATGAGAACGATATGGAGAGTGCGAGCAGACCTGAGAAATCAGTTGTATGACTTGCCTGATGGGGCTTAGAAGAACTCGTATTGGAGTAATTGCCCGCCAGATCAGGACTCAAACCTGCCATATTGGGAAAGATAAATTGACTTGCACACGAGATTCTCTTAAGTCCCAGTGTCTCCTGATGATTTCCCTCATCTTCTCTGATCTCTCTCTTTCTTGTGCTCATCTCTACCATCACCTATATACAAGAAGTTATGTCACCCCACTGTATCTCTCCATGCAATAATCATGAGTTAACACCAAGTACAGCATACACCAAGTCCAACATCATCCCAAGATCGACAGTCATCTGCTTCAAGCCAGTCTCCCATCTCTCGGCGGATGTTGTACACAAGTCTCTACATTCCCACAATTCCAAGTCGCCCACTGAATAGAGTCTCAGCTGCCATCACGCCTCCCTCCAAATCGACCACTGCCATGTACTCTTCCACATTTGCATGTCCACACTCGCTCGATCACTGCCTCCGAGTGAATCTCTTAGTTCACGCAATCTCGGTCTCCAGGTATCTCCATACCCGCTCGATCATGGCCTCAGTGTGTATCTCTGGGTTCAATCAATCTCGTTAGCCTAGTGCATCTCTCAACTCCCTCGAGCACGGCATCCCACCTCATGTCTGAGTTCACTCAATCTCGGCCACCAAGTGCATCTCTCAACTCGCTCGATCACGGCCTCCAAGGAAATCGTTATTTGGTGAGGGCGGGTGTACAGAGATATATTAGTAATGGAGGTGGACTGAGCGACGAGGAGTACATATTCGGCAGTCCCCGGGGAAGGTAGTCATCATCTCATTGTCCTCTCATCTGGATCCACGCAATTGGTTAGATTCTCACGGCCGGATAGTATCAAATCTTCTCACTTTCTCCCTTGGCTCCCCGAGCTAGGACTGTCTTTTCACACACATTCGTTTTGGATGTCGCTCGAGGTGTGGTGGAATGTCGATGGTGGGATCACTGTCGTCTTGCTCCATCGTATCACCACAATGGCCTCCAAGTGGTGCATCTTTCTGTGCTCTCAATTGGCGTCCCCAGATGCTCCTCCGATTATACTCGACTACTGTCTGTGGCCAGATTGACTGTATGGATATATATAGAGATACTTAAATAAAGCATGCCATATTACAAGGTAGCTAATCTTTCGACTGTAACAATGACAAATATGATAGATGAAATGCCTTGTGCTTATGGAACCCGTAGTGAGGCTTCCGGACCGATTTACATTTTGCTGATGTACCCAATGAACCGATTCCGACTTACGGTCAGAATTGACCAAAACGCCACAGTGGTGGTTTACCATAGAATACTGACAGAGCGAGAAGAAATGGTGATGCAGAGATCGGACAGCGATATGCAACACAACAGGGCATATTGTCGCCAAGTGCGGAGTAGTCAGCCACCCGGTTGTCTCTGACGGCTCTGACAGAGCACATCCACTGTGACGCAGCCATTCCGCCCTGACGGACATGTTTTTTGCTGAAGAACAATCTTGGGTGTATGTTGTGCTCGGTATATGTTGTACTCAGTGTCAACTCATGATCATGTCATGGAGAGATAGAAAGGAATAATTCTACTTTGTGTTCTGCTGTGATGATAGGGTTGTGGAAGGGACAGGGAGGGATGGCGGATGAAGATGAGAACGATGCGGAGGAATACCAGCGGATATGCGAAATTAGGGGTACAACTTGCCAGCTTGGGTTTGGAAGACCTCGTATTGGTGTAATTACACTCCAGATCATGACTCGTACCTGCTATATCGGGGATGGTATATTGTCTCGCACACGCAATTCTCTTTTCTCCGAATTCCTCATGATGATTTCCCCCTTACCCTCTCATCTCTCTCTTCCTTTTCCTAAACTCTACCATCACCTAAGAACACCAAGTTGATTCATCGCTCTCTATCTCTCCATGCCATGATCAAGAGTTAACCTCGAGTACAGCATGCACTGAGTACAGCATACACCGAGTACTGCATACACCGAGTACAGTATAGACCGAGTACAGCATTCACTAAGGACTACATACACCATGTACTACATCATCCCAAGATCCACTATCTCCTGCTCCCAGCCAGTGTCTCATCTCTCGGCAGACCATGGTGTACTCAATTCTCTACATTTCCACAATTAACAGTTAATCAATGAATAGAGTCTCAGCTCCTGTCGCGCGTCCCTCCCTCCCGCACAACCATCTCCAGCTCCACCGCCTCCTAGTACTCCTCAAATGTCACTCAATCATAGCCTCCACGTGCAACTCCAAACTCGCTCGATCACTGCCTCCAAGTATTTGTCTGTACTCACCCGATCACGGCCTCCTAGTTCACTCCATCACACCCTCCAAGTGACTCTCCAAACCCACTTGATCAACGCCTCCAAGTGCATGTCCAAACTCGCTCGATCAGAGCGTTCACCTGTATCTCTAAACTGGCACGATTAGGGCCTCCATGTGCGCACATTCACGGCTTGGAGTGGATCTCCAAACTTGCACGAATACAGCCTCCAAGTATATCTGCAATCTGGCCTGATCACGGCTTTGCACTGCATCTCGAAGTTCACTCGATCACGATGTGGTGAAACAGTGGAGCTAGATGGCAGACAGCCCGTCATGGACTCTCCACTGCACCAGGCACGGTATCCGAAGGGAATTCATGAGAAAGAATGGTTCTAGCTCCAGGAGTGGAGGAAGAGGGTTTGTGGATGTGAAGGGATACCCGGCCATGATGAACCACACAAATTGCGTCGATCTACGAATGCTCAGCAACAGTGCATGACACCAACAGCTGGGAAAGATAGACTGTGTATTTTGAATATTGAGACAATGTCTATCTACCCCGGTGTCTTCCAAATATCAACTTCCTGTCACTCAGTCCATCTCCGGTATCCCTGTTTCTCCGTATGTATGTATATAGAGAGACTTAGATAATTCATTCTATGATATAATGTAGCGAATCGTGTAACTGTAATAGACCAATATGATTGATGAAATGCCTTGTGGTTATGGAACCGTAAAATCCACTGGTGTGAGAATACAGCACCAATTCCACCGCACAGCTTGTGCAGAGGTCTAAGCTGCTCTTCAAGTCTCCCGCGGACCTGCACAGAGGTCTCAGCAGCTCCAAAATTTGACTATCCTAATTGTCACATTCGATTGTATCCTGAATGCACCTCCATCACTACAGGTGCTTTGAGGAGCACGTGAGAATGCTCTTGAAGAGTCTGAGAGCACCTTGCAAAGCTCCAGGGGGGGGTGGGATCATCTGGAAGTACTTAGAAGCACTGGCGAAGGCTACCAGAGTGTCTGCGAGGTTTGCATATAGCTTGCAGAGCGAATAACATTTTGCTGATGTTCCTTGCCGTACATTCCGCCAGCCTGTGGTTGAACCCATCGTGATATAATCATGATTCATCTGGGAACCTGTTTGCACTTTGTTCCGCAGATATCCTCCATCTGCCTGGGGTGAAGTCCATAGGGGCTCGTCCTTTGTACCCAGCGACCATTCATGAAGGGGCTCCTGCCGAATCCTTTTGAAGGATGGCAGATCTGGGGGAAGAGGCAAAACCTGTCCCTCACTTATTCTGTGCTATCTTCTTTACTGGTCATTGTCAGATCAGATTTTCTCTCGTTAGGCAGGCAATCACCAGTGCGGGAAGCTCCTGTGGCATATCATTCCACGTAAAGGAGTCATTGATTGCTGCTCATTGTCCCATCCTTAGGGCATTCCAGAGCACCAATGGGTTCCAGTCCAGATTGCCAGCTCAAACTTGAAACTCAGCGTAGTATGGTGACAACACACAGTTCATTAGTACAATCTGCCGCTTCCAAGAGCTGTGCAATACATAGTAGATCTTCCTGCCATTTTTCCGCTTTCTCCCAGACATGTTGCAAACTCTGTCCAAAGACTACTCCATTCAAGTGGTTAAATGCATACCGAATCGTTGACTGTTAGTCGGGAAGGATGGCAGGTTTGTATGGGATCATCATCTGGAGTTCAGCAATCTGGCCTGGCAACTGGGTTCGATCGAATCCTGAGATGTTTGGGGGGTTATGAAATTTCTGGCCTCTGCTTTACAATGACTGGGGGGCAGCTGGTGCTGCTCTGGCTGCTAATGTTAGATAATTTGGTAACCACATTCTCAAGCCACGAACTTCCTCCCCAGAATATGTAACATCCCGGGTCATCACTGCCAATTCATCGCATTGCCCAATGTGTGTTCCGGGGGCTGCGAGACTCCTACTGGCTTCGTCTCATTGTGTCATCGGAGGTTGATTGTATATTCCATCTCAGTATAGTATCACTGAGGAGGCAGAAACAGTTCGGATTGTAGCTTCATAATTTCCTTCATCACCACGACTGTCTGTGCCGGTTGGTCGCATACTCTCTGTATACTGCTTCCAGGATCAGTGTATTGTGTAACTCTCCTCGGTCAATCCTGTGCTGACTGGAGTAGAGTTTATCTCTCCCAGAAGTCCACCCGCAGTATATTCTGATTGATGATATCTGCTATGAGAGCCTGATCCTTCACGGACACCAAAGCGACATGGTCGCACAGTTCTGATCCAGACTCATCAGCAAATCGGTCACAAATATCAGTGCCAAATATACACATTGATGTCAGAAGAAGTTGGGCTCTGAAGAAATATAACAATCTATCGGACCAGGGCAGAGTGTGCATTTCCCGCTGCTGCTGGTGCGTGTTCTTCCGTCGATTGGGTTCCTAAACAGTTATCTCCCTCACATTCACAGGGTTGTTCAGGATCACAGTTAAACCAAGCATAGGGTCCCTTGTACTTAGTCCAACTATTTTTGAACATAGGATATCAAGTTGAAAGCCTCCCCGGCATGCAGCAGCATCTGTGCAAAACTTAATTCCAAGAGTAGGGGATGTCATATGGTTGGCAAACTATGCTACGAACGGTTCTCCTTCCAGAGTGTCTGCAAGAATGGCTCCAATACTGTAGAAGGCGTTCAGAGGTTCAGGTTCAAAAACAAAACAAGGGGTTCCGGCAAGATCAAAGCAATTATTTCCGGAAGTACAATAACTGTCATATTTTGGCATCGCAAGATGGGGATCAGAGAGGGTTGTGATGGATTTCGAATGCAGCAAGTCGTGGTAATTCATATGCAATCGTTTCAAACGTCAATCATCTGACAGTTTGATGCAAGGTAAACCTAACAAGTAATGGAACAAGGCTTGTCGCAGTACCTACAACCAGCCGAATGATGCATGCACCTTCCACTCGATGCACTCGGACCTACACAAGGCCCAAACCAAGATATAACGGTCGAATGCTTTGCGGTAATACAAGACAAGATCAAAACATGGGGTGAAGCAATGTTGATGATACATGCAATATCAGGCAAGCTGTTTAGTGGACTCATTCTAGTGTTACAGGCGAGGTTGGGCATAGGTGATATTGCTAACTGTAATGTAATATCATAAACAAGACAAGGCACTCAAAGTTCGTTTTGTGGAATCAGGACACACCAGAAAATGGATGATGTTTCAAAGTCGTACTTGCTTTGCTATACAAGAGAACGAGTACATAGAAATGAAAAGGAAATCTCCCAATGCCAAACAATCTCTCTTTATGTACAATTCATCCATTACAATTGAGTCATTCTGCATTCTCCGATGTACCAGCCGAATCCATTCCCATGATTGTACACACCACCAATCTAACTCGGATCAACAAAACCATGCCACAACGTCCGATGTCGCACCGCCTCAGACAACTTCCTCATCGTAACACATTATTCCACCTCCATCGCACATTGATCTCCCACCACTGCCCCATCTCCTAACCTCCCCGTCATTCTGTAACTCCAACTCCGTCCCGTATTCCTAGTGACCATTCCTCTTTGGTACAATCATAATCCGAATCGTGACGAATATCTAGACTGAGTTAGTTGCCACAGGAGGTACAATCCAAGCACAAGTTCAACTTCTGGTTCCAGCAATTGTTGACCGGGTTGTAGGTATTTAGTTGTATGTTTTTGTATTGTACTAGGATTATGGTGATTGAAGTTGTTGCATGTATATCGGAATATTCCGGATTCAGGGTCACGGTTGATGGTAATTGAAGTTGTGTCGCCGAATACCAATAATTCAAACTTTTGATGGACCTGCCGCTGGTGCACCTTCATATTCCCGTCTATGAGAGTGTTGCATTGGTCACAAATTTTGCCAAAAGAGGCCATAGACATAATTGACAAGAGCAATACGGATTTGAGAGTATTTAGTTTGTAAGAGTGTATAGACGGGTTGATGTGAACGTAGCCGCGGTAAATTTTAGAAATGTAACAGTTAATATCAGAGATTCCGAATAGCCTTGTAGACGTCATGATTAGACTTTTATACTATCTGCTCTGCTAAAAATGAGTGGATTCTAGTGTTACAAGAGTTCAGTTGGCACACACTCTCGTCACTAGTGCATATATGTAACTATATGAATGGTACAGGGCAGTTAATGGCAATTATATAGTTGCTACTGGGAGGTGACAGGATCTAGTTGGCTGTCCAACTACAGGGTGCATATTTTAGCGTGGAACTCCTACACGGATCAAAACTGTAGCCCCTGCAGATACTCTCCTAGTTGGGGAGCTCCAGGCGTTCCGTAGTACTGCACAACATATCGTATCAGCTTCAAACCGACATATGGTTGCGAAGATGAGATGTATCGTCACGGTGGTATACACGCCAAGGTCTGTCCTCCCCTCGCTCTAGCTCCTTCTTTTCGTTCCCCCTCGTCATACCCGCCCCCTTTCAACCTCCCCTTTTAATCTTTTCCGTTGCCCTACCCTTGCGGTGGTAAAGCAGTGCCATATAAAAATCCGAGCCATACTCATAGTTAAGGCTGCTAGAAGACTACTTCTGTGTCCGCACCTCACGTAATTAAGGTTGTTCCCAGTGGTCTTTAGTGGTCCTCCTGCCAATACTTTATGAAAAGTCCTCCAAAAGGTCTATAGCCAACTCGGTACCCAAGGTGGTTGAGGATGTCTATCCTCTAGATTGTCCTCGTCCACCTGAATTGTAGAGTATACTCTCGTGCCTCCTTCTCCTCTACCTCCACTTCCCTCCTCACTGCTTTCTATCACTCGGAACCCACATATCCCCAGCCCTCCAAACCTATCCTCTACCCCACGTTCAACAAAACCGCCGACGATACCGTACCAGCTGCCAAAAACGCCCACAGAGTGAATTACATCCCTATTCTTACGACAAAACCTGGATATTTTGCCTAGAGTCAAAGTAGCAAGTAACCAATCCATATTATTCAGGTGATAGACCACCTACACTGTACGACATAGATCGACCTTCATCCTATTTCGAATTCTGTAGTGTAAAGATTCCTTCTCGAACAAAAGCTTTTCTAATCCTATACATACAATCATCTATCATATAAGCACACAAAAAACGCCTTAATATACACTTCCATCCCCTCTCTCCTCATCCCCGTCTCCCCTATACAACAACCCCAGACGGCTCCACCTCCCCATCCGTCTCAAAAAGCACTGTCCTATCCCCCGGTCTCGCCCCGGCAAGTCTAACACTAACCTTATCGCCCGCCTTCAGTTTCACTACACTCTTACTATCCGGAAACGCGACCTTCCCCACCACTGCCAGCTCCTGTACGAACCCTACACTAAGTTCAGGCCACAACTTCGGTTCTAGCACCGTCATTGTCATAGTCTCCGGAAACTGCCCCTTCTGTCCCCTTTCCAGTATCCGCGTAATAACCATTGTCGCCCAAAACCGTCTCGTCTCGCTCGCCCCAAAATTCGCCATTCGTTCGCGGATATCGATTTTTGCCAGCAGCGCGGCCATGGTTTGTTCATCAAAGGTTAGAGGTTTGTGGAGGAGGTGCGACTGGAGGTTCCAGTGCGCGAGCATATCCGAGTACCGACGGAGCGGGGAGGTGGCTTTAGTATACCCCTGTGGCAGGCCGAGCATGATGTGTGGGCCAGCGTGGGGGAGGAGCTGGGCGAAGCCGACCTTCATGTACACGTTAAGATCATCCATGACGCCCTTTTCTGCAACGCCGAATTCGTCACGGGTGGGCATGATGACGTCTTTAAAGTAGCTGACAATTTCAGTGCGCTCAGTGTTGTAAGTAAGGGTGCGAAATGGGAGGGGGATGTTGTACTTTGTTGCGTATTGAGCGATGGCGGTGTTGGCGAGGATCATAAATTCTGCGATGAAGTCGTTTTTGCCGAATGTTTGAGGCTCAGTTTCGACGTCGAGACGCATGGAGGGGAAGCCGCGGAAGAGCTGGGGCATGGAGGAGCGAACTTTGGAGGCGGCTGAGTATTTGGTGACTTCTGGGGAGAGGTGGTAGGAGTGGTACACATTGCGGAGGGATATCATGCCGTTGCGTACCCGGCGTTTCAGCAGGGCGTGAGAGCATTTATGGAGGTGTTGCAGTGCCTCGAGATCTCGAGGGGCGAGGTTAGCTTCGGGCTCAGGGGGTGAGGGAGGAAGGGCGCCCAGGTAGAAAGAGCGTATCGGAACGGAGGTGAGGTTGAGGATCATCTCGAGTTGGTTGTAGGTGATCTTTTTCACGTTGTGGACTGTGCCCGGCTGGATATTAATGTCAAGGATCTCGCCATTGTTGTCGATCTTGGTGCTGAAAGTGAACACCGGAGCGCCGTTTGCGACCCCCAGAGAGTTCGAGATGGGTCTTGGAAGCATGCGGAAGACGTGTGGGTCAAAGTACTTCGTAATTGCCCGCTCTTCGGCGATTTTCGAGATCCAATGGTCGGGCGTTAGGAACGCTGTTGGGTTCGCAATGTGGACGTGCACCCAGGTCTCGTTCTCCGATACTTTCTCGACGGAAATTCCGTCGTCGATTTCTTCGGCAGTTGCGTCATCCACACAAAACACCCGCATATTACCCCAGTTCTTGCGTATGTCCTTCAAGCTATCCTTCAATCCCAGATCTGAGAACTTGGCGTCATTAATCGTGACGATCCTCGCCTCGTCCTCGTCGGCTTGACGGGAGACGTTATAGCCCGGGAGTTTCTGGTTCTCCTGGTGGAGGACAAAGTTCTCCCACGGAGTAAATGCACCAATCTCAGTCAAAAAGTCGTATGCGCAACTTCCATCCAGCGTCTTATCTTCGTATCTGCGAGTCTGGCGGAGGATATACGGCAGAAGTCCCTCGATCGGTGTCCGCTGGAGACCGTAAGACTTTAATCTCGCAATTGCAAAATCGATAAACTTCTGGTCCGCTTCAGTCCACGTAATGTCCGTCGGTTCAATCTCTACCGACACGCCTTTTTTCTGTGGGGATTTTTTCCGCAGAATCCTGCTGCGGTTGATGAGCGTTCTCGCTTTTTCGATAAACTCCTTCATGGGACCTTTGGCCTTGTTCCCGTATCCCTTGGTATCAAAAACCACCGACGACTCGCGCACCCACTTGGTGCACTCGTCAATCACTGCCAGCTCCCGCTTGCTGCGGATACGGAAGTTCGATGTGATACGATGGAAACCCTTATCACCCAAGTACCGGAGACCATCACCCATCAATGCAAGATGGGTAGCATAAAGCTCAGTATCAGTGGGATTATCTCCAAACACCATCCTGGCAGCATTCTGCGTGGTGATCCTCCTCGTCTCTGTCTCATGAGCTAGGCGTTGGTAAAGCCCAGTCAACTGGGTATACACCTGTGAATGGATCTCATTTGCGTCCAGTATAAACTTCCTCACGGGCGCCAACAGGGGTGCCGAAACGTCCCGGGAGAGAATCGCGTTTTCGGAAGCCAATTTCGTCCCGCGCTCGATCTCGAACCTCTCCACCTTTTCATAGTACTCCACAAACTTAATGATATCCTTCGTCGCAAACCCAGGAATATAGAAGGCGATTCGGGGTGTAAACATCTGCTTGATGACCCCATGGGGCATCAGAAAATCTGCTGTAGACTGCCCCGGTGTGTCGCGAATGTATATACCCATATCGACGCTTCCTTCTCCGGCCCTAATAAATACCACCTTTTAGCCCCCATCCTTTAGCTCCCTTCCCTGAGAACACACGAAGTAGCATACCTCAACTCACACAAATCTCCCTTCTGCAACCTCTTATACCCCGAGAAATCATCTCCCAGCTCCCCATTTGCGCCAACATCCGCAACCCCCATACCATCGTCAAGATCATCCCCCGCTGTCCCAACATCCGAATGCGAATTCGAGCCAAGATTACTCGCAAGTGCAACATCAGGGGTAGTAGCGAGCTCCTTCTCCTGCAAAAATTCCTTCTCCTTCTTCTCCATCCGCGCACGCACACTCTGTATCACCCATTCGCCGTCAACCAGTTTCGGCGGAGGAATTACTATCTCCGGAGTCTTGGGTTCCCGCTTCTTTTGCCAGAATGGTCGGGTCTGCTTTTCTGCCGACTTCCAACCCCCGTTGGTCCTTGGTTTTCGCTTTTCATTGCGGAAGGTTGTGTGCATCTTCGTGAAGCATCTCGATTGAGTGGTGGGGACGAATTGGTGGAGGACTGAAGTTTGGTTTCGGTAGAGGAGATGTAGACTGGTAAGATTCCGCCTTGGAAGGTCGCGAGGTAGTGGCATAGCGGTAAAGAAGATGTCGCAGTGAGGTGAAAAAAGTGCGGTGCAACGGTAAAACAGCTTAATGGGAGTCTCAGAGCCTCATCACGTGAGAGCGGAATATTCCGGACTCCGACTTGGGACTAAACAGACCTCTCATCGTTAGCATCCACTCCTTTGTGCTGAAAGTTTGATGGGAACATCTCTGCTATCTCTTCTGTTCCGGTTTTCAGTTCTGGAGAATTTTGTTGGATGAGGCGTGGTCAGCAGCTCGCTAAAGATATAGGTTTTTAGTGGTTCTACTAGAAGGTCCCCTCCAGTCTTGGCCCCCTCCAGTCTTGGCCCCCTCCAGTCTTGTCTATCCTTCGCTATGCCTGCTTGATGCTCCCAAGTGCGCATCCCCAAAGCATTCGAATACACCCACCAGCCTTTTGGGAATCCATTTCAAACGGTGTCATCTCGGAGGATGAGCGGGCCTTGCATCTGCTGGTGATAGATCGATAGGGATCCAGACTCCCAATACTACGCGAATACTGCCCTGCATGCGTGTTGTGGTTTGCAGAAATGTTCGATCTCAAACTATACGCTGGCACGGGCTATATCAAATCACTAGCAAGCACATTATGAACACTGCACACCTCCAAATACAGATAGTGATATTCCACGAAGCCGCGTTGTCCTCCCAAAAAGCAAGCTTTTATCTATATCAAATATCCTATTTCCTCCAACCATCACCAGCCAGCATCTATTTCAAAGCCAACTTGGCAAACGTCGGCAAAACGAACGACGCCTCGTGAATACGAGAGTTGTAGTATCTGTACCGCTTATTCTCCTCCTCCTCCGGAAGCTTCCTAAGGGGCTTCGAGACATCGCGTCCAGCATCCTTGCAACAGACCATGAATCCAATCTGGCCCGAAGGGTAGGTAGGGATGGTGGTGTAAGCATATTCGGCAACAGGGAAGACCTCACGGCACGACTTCTTCAGCTTTGCAATGAGCGAGAGGTGCAGCCACTGATTCTCGGCTACATTTCCACAATAGAAACGTTAGCATGTAGAACCAATTCGAAGAGACAGGGGTGGAGCGGTAAGTTTGAGCATAAAGCATAATAGGTGTGAAAATAATGATTGTGGTAATGATAGTAATAGTAATAGTAATAGTAATAGTATAATTCGGGAGAGAGGGGGTTTGTTGGGAGCAGAAGAGTAGTCGGAAATGGACGCTGGAGGATGACACTCTCGGTAAGCTGGATTGAACGATTTCATACAATGGGGGTTTCGAAAGCACAGTGATGGGTATCGTGATTTCGGTGGGTGAAAGGAAGACAAGAAGCTTGCAACCTCCACCACCAACCCCCAAGCACACCATCGTCGTCAAAGCACATAAAGTTGCAAAAGAAACGGGGTGACGGAAGGGGAAACTGACAACCTTGGGTAGTAATCACACCATCCTCCTAATATAACACATCGCAAATCAGAACCAGCTCCAATACCCGTATATAGCAGCGAAGTAGTAGAGGTGGGAAAAGGAACCTTGAGAGCGCCGAACAACAACTCAAAATAAGCCTTCTGGAACAAGGCCTCGGCAGGTCCCTCTGGGTCAGAAGAATCCGTAATGATGACGTCGAACTCGTTCTTGTACTCCTCCAAGAACTTGAACCCATCACCGACATGGACAGTAGCCTTGGGACTGTCGAATCCGGCAGCCATGTGGGGAAGGTATTGCTTGGAGAGGCGAATAACCGCCTACGACAGCGACATTAGCCGGACGATTGATTCTTTCCAACGATCCAAGAGAGTCCTACCTCGTCAATGTCGCAAAGGATCGCCTCCTCAACGCTGTCGTGCTTGACTACTTCACGAAGGACACCGCCATCACCACCACCAATGACGAGGACCTTCTTGGGGTTGGGGTGGGAGTTGAGGGCAAGATGCGTGATCATCTCCTGGTACCTAGTCGAAGGCCCCCAAAGTAAGCTCTCGTACGCAATTTCACTCTTTACCGCGAAACATACGCAAACTCGTCACGCTCAGTGCATTGGATGACATTGTCAAGAACCAAGACGTTGCCGTAGTCGGAGCTCTCGAAGATGAGGACCTGGAACCCGTCTGTCAACACCATCAATCCCGGCTGCAGCCGCCGGAAGGAGCAACAGACATCCTGGTACTTTGACTTCTCGTGATGGAGAACCTTGTTGACCCTCAAGGCCATAGCCTGGCCGGGCCACATATCAGAGACCTCTCTGAACCAACCATCTTGCAACCAATCAGCTCAGCGCAGGTCTCCTTCAATCTCTTCCAGGAACAGACCCTTGATAGTTTCGTGTGTAATTTCTCCGCTCATCTTGTAGGCTGTAGTATGAAACTTCCTGCACAAAAACATTAGCCCAGATGTTCCAAGCTACCCCGCCCCCACCAAAAAAAACACCCAGACGATCTATGGGAGGAAAACTTTGTTAACTGACCGCACGAAGTTTGTTGCAATGCGTCCTTTCAACAAAGAAGTAACCCTGAGCTGGAGAATGGAGCGAATGATGGTTGATTGCGAGAAGTGGTAAAGTGAGAGGAATTTTTTTGTTTCCAAAACCTTGATGGGGTAATTTTTGCCAAGCTACACGTGAGACTTCAGCTTTGGGCAGGACCGAGTAAAAAGTCTTCGGACACTATGAACCCACTCAACCCGAATCCTACACCAATATGTCCATGGCTGTGGTTACAGTACTTTATTCCAACAGCTTTAGCGTACCCAAATATCAATCACATAAGCAGCCATTAGTTTACTGTATATATGGCTCGCTCACCGAGACTTAGATCAGTAGGATAATATTACCCTCTTACCTATAGTACGCTTCTACATATACTATCGCTTGGATCCATGTGTGCAACTGTATCCATACAATTACTATCCCCCGTGGGCCGGGGTTCGGGAGACCAAATTTTGTAACGGAAGGGCTGCGTGCGAAGTGATAAGTGCAGAGAAAGCGCCACTTAATATCTAGGATTAGGGGACTCTGAATGATATTTGCACAATTTGCTGAGCTGTTGCAACATTGAGCACTAACGTATTCGTAAATATTTAGTCGCAGAAGAAATGCAATTGCGGACCCTTGGTAACACGGATACGAAAGATATTGTACGTATTTCGCCTACAGTACTGAATTTTGCTCTACCAAGGGTTGATATATGAAGTGGATATATTTTGCCAGCCAAGTGATAGAAGACGTACATGTCGACAGGGAAACGCAGCATTAGTATCATTACATTACTCGCATATATATTTATGTACCACCTTCTCTCAAAACTAGAACTTGGAAACGGAATATGCCATATCGCACTTGTATACAATCCACCGTTCACAAAACGAACCCGTGAACCCTCTCGTTAAGAATACTAGAAGAACCTATTCAAAGTGTCTAACTCCAGTCATAAAAATTACAGAAGGGAAGAACTTAAACCCCTACTCCATTCCCAGTCACAACACTAGTAGTCTGTCTATACTCCGTCCTCACCGCAATATGTCCCCGCGGCGGCGGTTGCATCTCTTCATCATCATCCAATGTGTCTCTACTGATCGCTTCAACCTTGACGCGATTATTGTGTGGACTGGCATATTTATGTTCAAGTGGCGTGAACTCTGGTCGGAACTCTTCGGTGGATTCGGAGGCGGGATATATCACGTTGGTTTTCCGCCTGGTTAGAGGCATGCTGTTTGCAGACCGAGATGCATATTGTGTCGTAGTGCCCTTCATGCCGAATACTTGTGTGGCTAGCTTCTTTAGTGCTGGCACAGAGCAGCAGATTATGCTTAGGAGGACTTCGATGGTGGCTGCGAGAAGAAGATCTGCGCCGGCCCCTGTGGTGAGAGAGGTATGTTAGTATGTATGTAGGGATGAGAATGGGGGGGGGCTTACATGTAATGTCAGGGTCGTTACCGTGGGTGACGGTTAGGGCTGCTCGTATAATTGCTGCGATGGTGGCACTAATATCGTAGTGGTGAATCAACCTGGCTCTGGGTAATATCAAAATTCTGGGGAAAACGTGAATCTTACATTCCACCAACCAAAAACAGCCCAACGACAATGATTTTCTCCTTCCTCCGTAGCTGGACTTTCATGATCATCGGTATTGGTACCAAGAAAATCACAACGTCGATAACAGCATTGCTAATATTGACAAAGTAAAGAATGCGTTCGAAAGGCTGACAAGTGTATGATCCAGGTGCTAGGAACGGCTTGCTCCAAAATGCCTTAATCGGGTTGCATTGAAACATCACTAGACAGAAACAAGAAATCATGAATCCCGTTACAATAAGATATAACGAGTAGATTAAGTAGACAGTTTTCCCCCTCGAGACTATTCGGTGGAGAAAGGCTAGGATCGACATCTTGATGAAGTATACGGTGGAGGTGTGGAAATGGTAAGCTGGGAAACCATACTATACGCCGCATCGTGTTAGAGACAGTTAATATCTTAAATATCTCAAACAAGGGAGAAGCATACATATGCGAGTTTAGTGAAGGTCTTTACACCTCCCTTCGCCACTGGAGAATCTATCAAATGTTGTCCCATTCCCAGTTTGTAGACTATAAACATGAAACATATGTCAGTAGCAGTTCCAAATTCTTCGTTCGATACGAGGAATATTAGACATGAAGAACACCCACGTAGTCCGTAAAACACAATCATCCCCATCGCAGTCACCGCCGCAGCAATAATCAACCCATCATCCCATCCAAAAGACCGCGCGAGAGCCAGGCGTGTGTAAACCCTCAGCGCCACAACGACAAGCATTATAACTGTCAGAAATATTATAACCACAACGTGAGGTACGACTTTGCTTTCTGGATGATAACCGGGTTTTCCGTAGCCGGGAGGCATAGGGAATTTGGCACCTGGTTTGGTAGGTAACCCATCGGGATGATTCACGTTTCCGGCAACCATTGTATCGGATCCTTGTAGTAGTAAATGTATTCAAAAAGTGAAAAAAAGTGCTTCCAATGCGGTGCAGCCCAGGCTAGAATATATGTTCCTCGCGTCTGGGGGAGGTTACAACGGGCCAAAGCTGCTGTATACGCTGCGCAGATCTTCAAAAATGGAAAGAGACAGTGCCAGCGGGTGTTCTAGAACTACTTGTATATACTCGAGAATTTAAAAAGCAATTTGCGTCAGCGGTAGCAGCAGCTATGGAAAACCCTGCGAACGGTTTGGTTTGCATCCACGACCCCAGTTCATGACCGGTATGACGGAAGTTACCGAGTCAATGTTAAGACGCTGTTTTGAAGTTCTAACGGTTGAGTTTGACACCATGAGTTTGTAAAAGGAGGAACGAAAAATTGTCAACTGTAGTGACTACCTGCATCTTTCCTAACGGCAGCTTTCGATACATTTCAATAACTGTCAAATACAAAAATGCCCATGCACGTTCACGTTCCCTGGCGATGGCATTGCTCTGTTATAACATCTGGTAGAGTGAAAACTTATTGAACAGGATTCAGAGGGTGTAGACATAGTGGGTCTTAAGATGTAATCTAAAGTAGGGTAATTGATTTCCCACGTTTTTTGTCTGTCGCAATGCGATGATTTCTATAGGTGGGCCTGGGCATCCAAGTGAAACGGATGCGAGAACCTTAGCGCAAACCGGCATAATTTATTCTAGTATTGATTGGAGAATGAAACCAAACCAAAGATGGGGCCGAGCTATTTACTCAGAACTAGACTTCCGCAGTCGTTCGTCTGTTCTGACCTTAAATCGCGGTCAACTGCACACCCGTAATTGAAGTGCGAACTCGAGGGCCGTGGTCATATCACCCTTTTGAGTCCTCCGTTTCCGACCTAATTCTCTTTCCCAAAACTAGAAATGCTGTTGTTTGGGTTTCGTCGGCTCCACCGCTATCGGCAAATGCTGTATCGTCTGGAAGAACGTCTTGTTGTGGGTATGTTCGCTGGTTCTATTCGCCTGGTTTCGGATGAAACGCCACGCGGATTTGAGTCGAACAACAATCGGATATAAGGAAGATCGGGTCACTCGCAACAAGAATCACGGTAGCAGCTCCACTAAGCCCCGCCACACATGGATGCATGCGTAAGTACAGATCACCTTATCTGCTATACATACTGACTGTGCGTACGTGGACGTTCTCCTTCCGTAATTCATCGTACGCGTATTGAAACGGTACATATGTGCTCACCAGGCGCCGGATAGCTAACCGGTATGTGGATACTCTGTCGTACACACCGGGGGGTTTTGATGGAGTTTGGTCCAAAGGGGAGCTCAATTGCTCTAGCCATTCGCTTACCATACTTGAAGGTGGCAGTGAGCAACTTCGTTGGTGTCACATGTGTGCTTTTAGCTTGAAATCTCCCGAGGAAAAAAAGCCTTCCAACTCGTCCCCTCTAGAGGCGTAGAAGTAGATTTCGATTGCCCAGCCAAATTTCTCCAGCGCCCCTTTTGCTACCTAATCGTGTGCGTCGAGGGTACTCGGGTACAAGGGTGTGTCGGGCGCGGTGAAGGGCAAAAGAGCGCCCGACTTTTGAACCCCATACAACGAGAAATGCCAAGATCCATGTCTTTCACTACACAACAAATATTTTTCTGAGAAAACTTCATAGAAGCATCTCTGATAACCTATTATCACTCCTTCCACTTTCAAAATTTCTCTCTATTGTTGTAGTGGCTGCGTAGAATTTCCGCATTTTATGAGGCGCGCCCGACTTTTGGCACCCTCCGAGTACATTGCATCCATGTGCTTTCAGTAGAGGCGACTGCGTTCAACAACTGCTTCCACTGTTCTTCCCGGGCTGAGAATTAAGCGAATATTTGAATCGCGGAGAAAGTTCTTGAGAGTGTTTCTGGGCCGTTATTTTGCCCTCTGGAGCGATGTAGAGGCAGTCTCTTCATATCGCTGGGATAATGTAAGGGGTGTCATTATTCCATGCTACTAACTGAAGGTTACATTCCGACGATACTGCGGTCTGTTCATCTCCGCCCCCATTCCTAGTAAATTACAATGCTTTGAAGGCGTTTCCCACTGCAGTGTCTTACTACTAGCGTTTTTATCCCTGATCCGATCTAGCTTTGGAAAGAATTTACCAACCACCTCCTGACAAGGTATCACATCTTCAGCTGCAGAGAATTGTACGTGATCACCAACGGACGCTGAAGAATCCTATTAGTACTTGACAGATAACCTAGACCTGCTCAACACATAAACACGGGAACAGAAACACTATCGACTTCGAAATGCTGTATTCATGAATTCAAAGACAGAAACCGAACTTTATCCATTGAATTCAGGATTGGAAAAACATCGAGTGAGATTAGATGGGAATTTAGCTAGTGTATCGCTTAAAGGGGTCAACCCTTAACCTCACGCGCACCAACTTCAACCGCAACTACATTGCACTGTACTGGGCTTTTATTGAAGCGATAGAACTGCACTTTGGATATGTATCTATCCATCCGTAGATTGACTCCATGACTAGTGCTCGGCTAGAATCTTGTATTCATACAAACAGGGGAACAAACCCATACCAACCGTCTTCAGCAGCAATAAACTGCCTCGGTTCAATACCATTATGTAGCTCTCCTTTAGGTCGGGAGAACTGGTCAAGACAGGATTCGGTATTCCCATATTTATCAACATACCAAGCAGATCCGTGAGAGCTACATCCTAAGGTTTGCTTTTTCTGCATTTGTGCTGCATGTGCAAATATTTAAATTGCACTACACTCCACTTACGTCCAAAATTTCTCCAACTTCAAATTGTCCGCGTGTAGCACTGCACCGAAGCGGTCAATACGTTCCGCCGAGTGGCATCTCCTTTTCTTCGCAATCACCAGAGTATCATAGAGTATCACTCATCGAATCCTGAGACTTGCCTGTTACGATATGGAAGTTGGGGAGAACCGTGTGCGTGTATTCTATGGTACAGAGAAGAGAAGGAGAAAGACTCGAGATATATGGACGAGACATCAGCCTCTGCAGCAGTCACCGTGTATCAGATCTGTAACATATCTCCGGCACAAGTATACCTGTAACATTGCCAAATAAAAAAATCCTAGACATCTTCACCGCGAAAAATGATCTTGCGCGATGCGCAGCTCATATAGAAGCTCTTTTTCGGACGGTATTCCATATAATATTTGACGCGTGGCAACTATAAAGCTCTATGGACGGCGCGTTGACTAGATAACTATGATACACAGGCAAATATCTGCACTCGATATACACAGTGTTGCGTACAGCACACTTGACTCCAAACTCACTTCATTGCATGCTACCAAGCACGATCCCAAGTACGCTCTCAAAATGCTTACAAGTACCTCCCAAGTATGCTCAATTGCACGCTGCCAAGTTTGATGAGACAATCAAATGAGGGTGAGAGAGATGATGATTGATTGAACTGTCTATCGTACAAAGAGAGAGAGAAGATAGACATATATATATAAAGAAAGAAATCATCTCAATCACTACGTGCGAATCAATAAGAGAAAGCACTAAGCAAAAGCACTAAGAGAAAAATACTAATCAGGCCCGAGGCTCGCGGAGAAATAGCCTCCGCACTGGCCGAGAAATAGCCTCCGCACTAAGCCCGAGGTTGGCGGAGAAATAGTCTCCGCACCAAGCCCGAGGTTGGCGGAGAAATAGTCTCCGCACCAAGCCCGAGGTTAGCGGGGAAATAGTCTCCGTACCAAGCCCGCTAAATCTCGTGCATGCCTTAGTCTCAAATAGCCTGCGGGCTAAATCCCTTAGTCAACACTCCCCCTTTAGCCCAAGGCTTTCAAAAAGATAGAGAGAGTGAAGTGAAACGAAACTAAATTCAAAGACAGCGAATAGGACAAAAGAGAAAGCAAATAGCAAAGCATATATCCTCCTCCTCGTCCTCCACATCCCATGTCCAATGTCTGCCCAATTCCATTCCTAGTCCATCTACCTTAGACCAATTTCCTTTGCAAATTCGCCGAGTTTTACTCCCCCAAGGGCCTTAGTGAGAGCATCCGCCAGCATCTCCGTACCAGCCACGTGCTTGATCTCGATCTCGCCCTTGGCAATGGCTTCGTGAATCGTGTGATATTTTAGTCGTGGGTGTCGACTTTCAGATTGGAAGTTGCCTGAATTTAGCGTAGTTACGCAATTAAGCCCATCGTTGAAGATACATCGAGTCATGTCAGCTCCAAGCTCAATCTCAGAGATGACATCTCGAAGCCAGTCGACTTGGACTTTGCCATATGCTGTGGCAATCATCTCCGCTTGCATCGTCGATTGGGCTACTAAGGTCTGTTTCTTCGATCTCCAGAGCACGAGAATTCCCAGCGCGAAAATGATGATTCCCGAGGTCGACTTACTAGAGTCTGCTTCTCCCCCCAAGTCGGCATCGGCGTAGCACACAATGGAGTTGGAATCATGCTGGAGTCTTGGATCGTAGATCGTGAGTTTGTACTCACAAGTGCCGCGGAGGTAGCTGAGCAAGTGCTTGATCGCTTCCCAATGGAGTGTGGAGGGCTGGGCTGCATATCGGCCCAGGACTGCGATGGCATACGTGATATCTGGTCGAGTGCCGAGGGCAGCATAGAGAATAGATCCTACGGCCTTCTGGTACATTCCAGTGTCAAAAGGCTGCTCATCAGCCTGGATGGCATGGGGCTTGTGGCCCACTTCCAATGGCGTTGAGCGCTTTCGGCAGTTGGCCATCTCAAAGCGGTCAAGTATTCGGTTGATATATCCGATCTGATCGATGGCAATTGACCGTTTGCTGCGACTTCGAGTAACAGTCATGCCTAGATATTGGAAGGTGTCAGGCACAGGTACACGGCCTGCTGCCTTGAATCGATCATATAGCCGAGAAGCAATAGAAGATATGAGCTTCAGGCTACCAATGATCATGATATCGTCAACGTATACGGGGATAAGGACGCCATTTGGTTTACCGAGTGTGCCACCGAAGAACAGACCAGGGGCTGCAACTGAGGCTTGGAGGCCTAGATCATCGACAATAAAGTCGAAGACTTCTTCAAAGTACTCTCTATTCGCTTGCTTGATGCCATACAAGGTCTTATTCAGCTTGACGATTGGGCGAGCTCGGCAATAGGGGTCAGGCCACTCGCCATCGGGGAGGCGCATGTAGAGA
>Ga0307515_10000711_pt1 | contig 76826 bp, 103 predicted proteins | sample 17_EM_MG_FD_194513 | JGI IMG/M metagenome (GOLD analysis project Ga0307515, IMG submission 194513) | Populus trichocarpa ectomycorrhiza microbial communities from riparian zone in the Pacific Northwest, United States - 17_EM | ecosystem: Host-associated > Plants > Roots > Unclassified | place...
AAACCCATCAGGATGGAGAGGAGCCAGAGGAGAGCAGAGGTCAAGCTAACGAACGGATACAAAGAATGAACCAAGTGTTGCGGGGCGGGCGATCGGGGGGACTTACAGGAATTTGCGGGCGGAGTTCGTTATGGAACTCCACAAGCGAGGGAGATCCCTGGTTCCCTGCTTGTAGAAAGAGTCATACTCAGCCCAAAACCGGGAGAGCCGGCGGTCAATGTAAGCGGAAGAATCGCTAGAGTTGAGGCTGTAGAGGTCGTCCTTGGTGAGGGGCTTCTTGGAACCCTTCCACATCAGATCTGTAAGCCAGGAGACGAAGACATAGCTGAAAGGGTTGGGATCGAGGGTATAAACCTCGGGCTTGTCCTGGACCCTTTCGGACTTTTTGGAGATACCGGTGTCGAGGTCGATATCATCGAAGTCTTTGTGTGTGGTTTGGAGTTCGGCCTCTGAGTAGGAAGAGTTGACGGTCTCCGTAGTGGCAGTAGAGAGAGAGGAAAAGCGGATGTTGGCGGGGGAAGGAAAAGAGTCACCTGGAGAAAATTAGGTCTAGAAACATGAGGAAGGGGAAGTGATGGAGCTGACCTGCGATGTGGGAAGCGATGATCTCGGCACTGATGTTGTCGTCGAAAAGGCGGGTGATGTCTTCATCGTACTCGTACCTCTCCTGCAGCCAGAAGTAGAGCTGTGCGATGGCGACGGAGTTGAGGCCAGCGAGTTTGAAGGGAAGGTAGGTGGGAACGGAGGAAGAGGCAGGTAAAGACAAGAGGGTGGTGACGTGAGAAGCGATCTCGAGGGCAATCTTTGATCTGGGGGAGATCTCCGTGATGGAAGAGGGCCTGGGGGGGGGAGGGTAGGTGGGGGTAGTGGGGAATCGAGGGAAGAAAGAGTGTGTAGGCTGGGTGGGAGTGGAATCCGGGGAGTAGATGGCGATAGCAGGAAGCTCGGGAATAGAAGGGAATGAGGAGTGGAATCCGGAGACGGACATGGGGGGAAGAGAGGTGATTCGAGCGGTTCCTTGCTGAGGAGCGGAAGGGGGAGAGAGGAGATCTGTGGGACCGGGGCTGAGCTTGGCACTATCGAGGACAGGACGGGCCCTGCGGGAAGAGCGCCTAGCCTCCCAACGTTCTTGGGCGATGGAACGGAGAACGGAGACGTCAATGTGACCATCTTCGTCGACGGGCATCTCAGTAAGCTGTCTAGCAAAGGAGATCATTGCAGCGAGAGGCTCCGGGAAAGAGGGACAGGTCAAGAGGATCTCCCTGGTGGCCTTGAGGAGAGCCAACTCATCGAGGTTGGAAAGACCGGTGAAGAAGAGGGCCAAACGAGGGGCGGTAGAGGAAGAGACGAGCTTGAGGGAGATAAGAGAGTGAGAAGAAAGAGCGATGATCAAGGTAGATTCGACGGTTGTCAAGTCGACCCAGAAGCCGGTGATCTGCACGAGATTGTTAGAGGGAGACATTATGAAAGTGTCGTAAGTTGGTTGGAAAAAGAGGCGACCAGCGTCCAGGGTCGATAATCGTCAAGATTAATCGAAAAGAGCTGGAGAGAGAGAGGTCAGGGAGGAGAGAGGAATGGAGGGAGATACTCACAAGGCGAAAGAGAAGAAACCCGGCGGCAGAAAGACTCGGGAGACGGGCGAGTTTTATGGGTAGGCGGGTCGGCTGATGATCAGCTCGGGCATAACGCATCGCACACAGCCATCGACGGATGAAACTGTTTGGCCGTTTGGATGAGAGAGGTGAGATCACTCCGGGGATGGGTCTCGGTTTGCAGGCGGGGCGCCCGTTACATGCCCGGCTTTGATCCAGTAAAACATTTTACCTTTCACTCTCCCACATGCTGGCTGCAATTAGGAAACACACCGCCCAGCCATCGTCCAAGCTCGCCCGGAGATGGCTCGCCTCCTCCATACAACGGTCAGTCGCCCTCTACTCTAACAATCACGCAATAAAAAGCCGACATTCCCTCCCCCGCAAGCCCCCCCGGAAACGCTCTTGATCCCGCCGGACCCCCGAACGCTGCCGCCGAGCCACAGTGGGCCGCGGCAGTAGTTCACGGTCGTTCTCTGCACCTCCCATATCAACATCCGAGGACACACAACATACCAGTCGCCATGATTCACTTCCGTTCCTACTTTCCCCACCTGCTTGACCAGTTCACCCATTTTGCTTCTCACTCCGCCTCCGCCCTTGCAATCCCAACCTCGCGTCCAGTAGCTTTACCGACTCAACGCTCTCTCTGGACAGTTCTCAAAGGTCCATTCGCCCATAAGAAGAAGCAAGAAAACTTTGAGCGCAAAGTCCACAAGCGTGCAATCAAGGCCTGGGACGCAGACCCCGAGGTCGTCGAACGCTGGGTAAAGTACCTCGAAAACCACACAGTTGGCGGCGTCGGTATCCGTGCCGTCAAGTGGGAGAGGCTCAACGTTGGAGTCGGAAAGGACAGGCTAGAACACGTCAAGAGTCAGATCAGGCTCGCGTCCGCGACCAGTTCGGACAGAGTCAAGACGCTCGGTGAAAAAATTGTTCAGCAGGAGCTCGCCAACAAACCTGCCGACCCTTAGGCCTCGTCATGCTGTACATATATTCTTTTAGTGTCCGTACCGTACTTTGATACAATAATATCCCGCGCATCGGCTTGCGGTGATTGCCGTCACAAGTTCGCCATGTCCAGCCACGAGAACGACCCGTTCTACCTCAGGTGAGATTCCCTGGACGTGTCCCAAAACCCAGCGCATGGGCAAAAGAACTCATCCTCAGTTCTTTTGCCCACCATGTAAAGATACTAGTAAGTCCCTCCACGGTTATTGACTCGCGTCGCCCTTTCTCACTGTCACCGCCCCCCTACAGCACCGGTCATTCAGGTAAACACGGCCACGAATTCCTCGAATTCGAATACAGCCACGGACGGCTACGTTATGCCAACAACTCCAACTACCGCAATGATAGTCTGATCAGGAAAGAGAGTACGCCCTTTTCCTCCCCGTCCCCTTCCTCCTTGCTCATTTTCTGCCCCTCCTCAGTGTGGATTGGTCCACTGATCGTGAAGGAGCTCAAAAGGATCGTAGAGTCTAGCGAAATCACAAAGTGCGTGAACCACCGGAAGCGTTGCCGAGCGTATACTGATCTCCGCCACAATAAAGGGAAGATGACACGAATTGGCCAAAAAAGAACATCGTTGGAAAGCAAGAGCTCGAGATTCGTGTTGGCAACGATCACATTGCCTTTGAAGTAAGGATACTAGACGTTCCCTCCTATGGCGCCGTGGATCACTGACCGATTGCTGTAATGTACGTACGTGTACAGACCGCAAAGATCGGTTCGCTAGTCGACATTCAAGACAGCGAAGATCCAGAAGGTCTTCGCGTTTTCTATTATCTCGTACAAGACTTGAAGGCAAGTTTTTTTTTTTTTTTTTCCACGCCCGGACCCCCCCGCTGAGCGCCGTCCCCTGCAGTGTCTCATTTTTTCCCTGATTTCTCTCCACTTCAAAATCAAGCCTATCTAGATGGACGCCGGTGTAGCTTTGCTGTGATGCTTCCCTTTTCTGCTACATAGCACAGGCCTCGTTCGACCATGTATAGCTGTATGTAACCTGTGCCCGGGTGCAGTTATTCATGGACGTGTACAGCCTCGGCTGCCGTTTTTGTCGGCTGACGATTCTTATGAATACCGCATGGCAGGGAGAGAGAGAGCCACGAGTGAACCGTTTCCAGCCAGTTACAGCCCGCTGGCGGACTCACCGAGAATCACCTCTCCCCCCCATCCTAGGACCGCCGGTATAAAACATGGTTTCCCTCTCCGCCCTCTTCTATTCCCTCTCCCCCCGCCGCAACCTCTTCGCCATGGTTTCCACCCCGACAAGAAAGCTCTTCAGCAAAGAGGAAACCCCCTACTCATCCCCCTCCACACCTCCCTCCCTCGTCCAACTCCCGCCCACCCTCAACCCCTCCTCCCCCCCTCCCCGCCCCAATCCGGAATCTTCTCCTCTCCCTCCGAACGACGTCTCGGGCCCAGACTCACCAGACGGTTCTGCCGACGGTTTCCTCATGGAGATATTCTCAGATAGCGATGACGATAGCGACAGCGATTCCGACGAGGATCGGCGGTCATTCCCAAAGTTTGATTACGACGCCCGCTTCAGACCTCTGGAAAACCTGGATCTCTCTGCGGTGGAGGATCCAGATCCCGAGGCCGAACTATGCTACATCCTTGAGGATTTTGGTCCCGAGAACATCAAGAGCTGGTGTCTTCCAGATTTTGTCTCGGCCGATGTCTTTGCGATCGTGAAGGGCGGCGAACCCGTGGATTTCATAAGAGAGTTCAACGAGTTCTTTTGGCGTGAGTCGTCGTTTCTGTTTCTTTCAATCGGTGTTGCTAATGACGCTCAACGAACCAGTCGTTAGGGTGCATCGCACTAGCAGAGCCGGCGTTGTTCCAGCGTTCAACATAGAAGGTCAATTCGAGAGAGAGGCAAGGCACAACAAGGAAGCTAACGAGAAGGTGCGCCCGTCCGCATCCTTCCTTTCGGGATTTGTCTCTCTGAAGCGTGCTCCGACAGCAATCACGCCAGAAAGCTTCTTACAAACGAACATTCAAAGATCGAGATACCACCCATGATGCAGACCTGCTGTCTTCCGTGTTTGTAGAAGACGAGTCCAACGAGCAACCGCGGAACCCGAGATCTGTAGGTTTCAAATCGATCGTACCACAGAAGGTGTTCAGATACGTCGCTCCCGATTATACCTCGGTGGGGAAGGAGTCTAGTGAACCGGTGTCCTGGGTAGAGGGTTGGGTTGAGGTCGTGTGTCCAGAAGACGAAAGCCTGGAGAACCCGGATGCCTGGCGTCCTGGTCGTGGCCGCATTCGTCCTCGTGGACTGAGGAGGTTTAGAGTGTGATGTTGTATTATTAAACTATATTCTTCTAACTTTCCGGATGGCATTTCCGCTTGTGTATGCTCACCGTCGTATCCCCTGTAGCGATATCGATTAATCACCTCGTGCTGTATACCAGAACCAAGTATCCAATTTTTCCTTCAGTCTGCATGTCGGAGTCTCACTGGCCGCGCGTGTCACGAGCGTTACGCGTGATTACCACGTGGTCTGCACTCGAACCAAAAATTCGAAATTGTCCTCGACTGCTGTTCCCCGCCATCCTTCGCCACCTGACCAACTTCCGTCCTCCCCCCCTCGGCTTCACCGTGACCGTGGCTCCCACCAGGTCCTCCTCGCCAACCACCACACGTCCCCTCTCCCCACCACCATGCAGAACACATTTGGTGGCAAGTACAGAATCGAAGAAGCAATCGCGAACGGCGGTTGTGGTACGCCATCTCTATCCCCGTCTCCCCACCTGATGTCCTCATCCCACTCCAGGTACAGTGTACCTCGGTACGCATACAGTGGCCGGGAAGGAGGTCGCTATCAAACTCCAGCCAACCGTCCCCCGTAACAGTCCCATCAGACAAGAATCAAAGATATACAAGACCCTCTCCGGTTCTCCTGGTATACCCTGGATTATGTGGTCTGGAAAGCACGGGGATTTTGATGTCATGATCCTTGACCTCCTCGGGCCCTCACTAGAAGACCTGTTCAAGATGTGCAACAAGCATTTCTCCCTCAAGACCGTCCTCCTCATTGCAGACCAACTGGTGAGCACTTTCTCCACACCCCCCCACTCTCCCGCGCGACATTTCCTTTTTCGGCCCCATTAATCTCGCTTCCCTGCCCGCTCCCAGCTGGAGCGTATAGAATTCATCCACTCTCGCGATTTGGTCCATAGAGACGTCAAACCCGCAAACTTCGTCATGGGTGTCGACAAATCATCGTCAATGATCAACGTCATTGACTTTGGCCTGGCCAAGAAATTCAGAGATCCCCGGACTACAATGCACATACCATACCAGCAAGACGAGCAGCATAGGGTTGGTACCTCCCTCTTTGCCTCCATTCATACCCACAACAACATCGGTAAGGCCAGCCATCTGTCTCACTTCTCCCTAGATCCCCTGACGGCCTTTGCAGAATGTTCACGACGCGATGACCTCGAGTCCTTAGCTTATATGCTTATTTATTTCATCCGGGGAAACCTCCCGTGGAGACGGCTACATGGTGAAACCGTTGCAGAGACCTGGGACATCATCCGAGACAAGAAACTCGAGACCGAACAACTTCTGACCGTAGGCCTTCCCGAAGAGTTCGACATCTTTTACAAGTACACCAGGAGCCTCGATTTCGACGATCTTCCGGACTATGAGGGGCTCAGAAACCTATTCAGAGGCCTTGGAGCCAAGCATGGCATCGAATACGACTCCAAATTTGATTGGGTAAGCGGCAGGCCGAAGAAGACGAGGAAACGCCATTGCGCCGCGTGTCATGCTAAACATCAGTCGGCTTGATGCAAGCCGCTTACCACCTATCTGAACTATCGGTTGTACACTATGATAATCGGTGAGTCGTCCTAGGCGTCGGTCCACCCGTAGGGGCTTGACCCTCCTACCCACAGGCTCTGTGATGCCACCCCCATGCTTGTCTTCTTCCTGCAAAACGGTTCACGGTTGTGATTACTCGTCTGCGTGGAAGATTATCCGATTCCCTCTATTCACCGGTCGTTCATCATCGATAACGCTACGAATGGAAGTCGAGCCCCGGTCTCTCGGGACCTTTCCTCTACCTCCTTTCCACCCCCTTCTCCCTGGAAGATCCGGAGACCATGGCGTTTACGTGGGTTTTCGGTACCCTCCTCCCAGTTGTTTGATGTGTAATTATGGTCATTAGATTAAGTCGTCGCCCTGGTTCTTTATAATCTGTACATGATTTGTTGTTTCGACATTCCGCCTCACTGACGCACCCTCGTGTTTCCAGCATGTCCCCTCTGTTCCCATACCGTACCTTGTTAATCGATCAGTTCCAATCCGACCAGTCACCCCTTTTATCTCCCATGCGTTCAGTCCCCGGTTTCTTTTTTCCCCGTCGGTTCATGTCTGACCAGCGGAACTGTCCGTCCTGGCGCCGGTCGTCGTGACATTATCGGGAGGTCCCCGTGCGGCGCAAAAAACGCGTCGATGGTTGCAACCTGGCCATGGCCCGGGTGTTTGGTCATGGTGGGGGATGTAGTCAGCTCAAGTCGTTCGATTTATCCGGAACGCGTTCCACTCAGTTGATCTATTTGTCGGTCTAACCTGATATATCGTCGAACAAATCACGTCGTCGAACCGCGGCGGGAGACGAGGCCAGGCATATTCCCGGGTCCCCTCTCTAACCAACCATCTCGCCTCAAACGGAGTTCCGCAACTTCCAGTTTCTTCGAGAATGGCTTTGATAAGCCTGAGAATGACCAAGGTCCGTGCTGAACGACCCAGTTTATCGTAATACTGCCCCACGTTGGCCTGGAGAACCATTGTCTGCTCTAACTCAGCCGGGACTTGGTCGAGGCAAACCGTGTTGAGCCGTTGACCAAAGGTGTAATAAAATCTCTCCTCGGTGATCAGGGTCGCTTTGGGGATGTCCCTCATCAGGTCGGAGATCGTGTTGTGTACGTTTCGGTTGTAGATGGGATCTGGAGGGGTGAAAGGCGCGGTTTGCACCGACCGTATAAACCGGGAGCCTGCCGGTATGCTCTTGGAGATCTCTATCACCCGCAACACATGCAGGTGCTGAGCTTTGATAGCAGCCTTCACGGCCGCCTCGAAGACGCTGTGGAAATCTGGGTTTGACACCTTCGAGCGGAGGAGCTTTGAGACGGTCTCCCCCATTTCGGCCCTGCCCATCGAGCGGTATTCGGACACGATGTCCTCGTGGTATTTCTGCGAATAAATCAGTCCGCGAACGGAGAACGGATACAGCAATACGACTCACCTCCCAGTATTCACCGGCCGTGTGATCCTGAGGTTCTCCTTGTTGCGCTTTGCAAGGACCTCGAATTATCGCCTTGCACTCCTGAATCCTCTCCTCGACAGTCACAAGAGCGCAGGCCCTCTCGGCGTCTGACCAATCGATCAGGGAGCCCGAAGGCGTCACCGTGGCTGAGCTCGAAGCAATTAGCAATGATGAGTTGGAAAGGTTTACAATCCGGCTCACCTGGAAGCTCCATGGCCTGAAAGTTAACCCGTATCCAAAAGGCTAGCTGCTCAAGCTGGGGATTTCTCCCCCAACGGTATTTTGCGAGCATCTCAAGGTACAGAGCCTTCGTCGAGAAAGGTATCGTCAGTCCGACGTTAGAGGCGACGGGTCTAGAAACGCACCGCGAGTTCGGTCATTGTCTTGAGCACTTTGCCGAGGCAACCATCTTTTCTAAGGTCGGTGGACAGCACCTCGCTGTACAACCAGGTCATTTTGAGCGACGCGTTTATGGCGTCATCTCCCTTCCACCACCTATACTGATTTGATTTCCACGTTTCAACCAGTTGGGTTGCTGCTTGCGACATGCTGTAGTTGAGGTGAGTCGAGTTGGGGTTGGGTGGGGGGTGGTATCGTTCTCGGTTAAAACTTGCCGACCCGGAGCGGGATCGGAGTTGAGATCGTATGATCTCACGTGAACCGGTGAGGACTTTTCGTGTAAAATCGAATTATGTCATCGGCGTAGTGTTCACTGTCGAGTATACGAAGGAGGCAGTTTTGTTGTATTCGCACACTGAAAAACTGTCGACCGCCTTTACGCTCATGTTCGTTCCCTACCCTAGTGGTGCAAGGAAGATGCGTGCGGTCTTGTTGGTATAAGGAGTTTGATTGCCAACAAACGGCTCGAAGCTCTCAATCTGGCACTGGCAGCGAGATCGGAAGTGCTTGCAACGGGTTCGAGCTCCGAGCAGGAGGTCCCCAATGCCCCTGAAGTAAAGGACGTCAAGGATGCGCCCGAAATGTTCGAAGTTGACTCCTCATCCTCGAGTTGTGCAAGAACTCGATGGAAAAACTCCCTCGGGACATGCGGGAAAACCCCGAAAACGTTCTTCGGTCGACCTCAGACCGATGCCTCATCGATTTCGTACGTAGATACAATCTTAGATAGTCGCCCGGCCTCTTGTGAAACAATACAATTTTTTTCCCTTGCTCTTCAATAGTGATCGAATGGAAAACGCGGCAAGGTCTTTAGCAACGCCGCTCTACATTGGTGCAAACGGGACCCGGTCGGCCCTGTCATCCGCAGCGCCAAGAAAGTTTTGAAGCCAGGCGGAGTCTTTGCAGCAGAGTTTGGCGGGTGGGGAAACTGCGTCGGTAAGGGCAAAGTCCCCACCATTGTATGGTTACGCCCCTGACAACGTGCAGGCGTGCGCTCTGCTTTACACTCGGCGTTGCGCCGGAGGGGTTATGATCCCATCGCAAGAGATCCTTGGTATTTCCCATCGACCGTGGAATCCTACTCAAAGGTGCAAACCCACCCCCTCCGCGTTTGCGCCTTTTATGCTGACGTTGTAAAAAAGCTCTTGATTTCTGAAGGATTTGAAGTGGTGAACATTTCCCTCGTTCCGCGGCCGACGCTGTTGGCCGGAGATATCTCGGGATGGTTACGCTTGTTTGCGAAGAACACGACGTTCTTTCAAGGGATTGATTCCGACGAAACAGACGTGATACTCGGGGAAGTTGCCGACGCCTGTGAGGTTGATGCCAAAGACATGGACAGGACAGCGATAGATGGCCAGATGGTGATGTACGTGAGACTCCGGGTATTAGCTAAGCATCTGTCGCGTGTTTAGGACCCTGCGGTTTATGAGCTGAAATACTAGTACAATCCATGTTCTTGATCGATCAAGGGGCGAGTGAGAAGGGTATGGTTTCACAAGACATCCAGTCCAGAAAACTGCCTCGGGGAGCCGCAAGCAAAACGTGGAAAGCAGATCAACAGGCCCACCCATACTTAGAGTCTAGGCCTTACAGTATATGCAATTTGGATGGGGATTATACGGCAGTAATATGCTCCACGCTGATCCCGGCTCGACAATCAAGAAACGTACGGCGACCCTACGGCAAAAACCTTTCTCCGGTCTGCCACAACTGCGCGAATAGTCCACCCACTGAAGCGCTGTCCCTCGACACCCATAATGCATTATCCCCCTCCTTGGTACGCTCCCATGCAATTCTGGCCTCGTAGGAATTACACGGAGCACGAAAAGCCGGTGCCTTGAGCAGGATGGTGCGCGCACGCACCGAGGTATCTCCCAAAAACCCTATGATGTGGTGTAGCCACTGCAGGTAAAGGTCTGGGTTGATATCTGCAACGGAAGAGGCCGGTTGAAGGAGGATGGATTGGATTGTAGAGGGAAGTTTGTCGAGTGGTGGGGCGAGGCGGTGGCCTGTGATATGCAGATGTGAGATTGAAGACGAGATCGAAAATAGTTGGTCGAGGATATCTCCATTATCGATATTCACAAGCTGCAATCTCCTCAGATGTGGGAAAGCCGGGAGGACTTCTGGGATGGCTGGTGTAGATAACGTCGTATCTCTCCTTCCCGAAGCGACGAGAGATAGATCGGCGATAAACGGAAAGCTGATGGAGGGAAGTAGCTGGAGGGAGAGGGAGGATGAAATTATGGAGAGAGACAGGAGCGAAGTTGCGTTTGACCGCAAGATTTCGGAGACCATCACAGTCCTGGGCGGGTCATCGTGTCGAGGCGCGCACAGTGTATCTGTCGGGTTACGGGCATCGTTACCGGAAGGCCCCTCATCTGAGATGAAAAGGTAGGTGATGGGACTCGTCTGCCCGCGTTCTAGGAGGTGGTAGAAACGGGGTATTTTGGTGACGCCGCAGATGGCCACCGATTTGTAGCGGACGGATCTGGATATCTCCCGTATGTATTTGGAGGTGAGAGACAGAGAACACCCGGTCGAGCCGCCATCCTGACAGGCGTAAGAGAATATGTAAGACCATATCTCTGCCGGGCAATGGTCCATGGTGGCTGCAGGAGCTGAATAAGGCAGATGTTTGGCAAGAGCTTTGGAACCAAACAAACGTTTGATGACACCTGTCGCTTGAGCGGTATTGCGAACCCCCGGCGAATAAGTACGTGGCTGGCGACTCTACACATGGGGTGCTGCATAGTTTGGTTGGCGTTAGATTTGGTACCCACGTGTCGGGGCGGGAGCAAGAGGGAGGAGTATAAGAAGAGGGGGAGGGGCTTCATGACATCATCTATACCCCATCCCAACCATGACTTCCATCCTCACCTCAGTTTCGCACCACATTGCAGCCATGGCCAACAAAGAGATCCAACCCGGTGGCAAGTTCCCCACCAATGCGGCAGTCAAGGAGGATGACCCAGAGCAGACTTTCCACATCACCAAGCTTACCGGTAGAAACGTCTTTGTATGACATTCAATTTACGACTACGCAGGAGTGAGACGAGCCTCACGCCCCGTATAGGTTGGCGTACCTGGCGCGTTCACCGGGGCATGCAGTGCCCAGATCCCCGGCTACATAAGCACATACGAGCAGTTCAAAGAAAAGGGAATCGACGACGTCTATGTCATCGCCGTCAACGACGTCTTTGTGCTCAAGTACGTCTCCTCCTGCCTCGCCCAAGCAGTTTTCGCTGAGGAAACGTTGCAGGGCATGGAAAAACCAGATGGCTCCTGACGGAACCAAGGTTCGGTTCATTGCAGACGACAAGGCCGAATTGACTCTTGGACTTGGGATGCTTTTCGATGCGACTCCGTTGCTTGGCGGTCCAAGGTCCAAGGTGTGTCTCTTGCCCGTTCCGCTTTGTTCAGAACGAGCGGTTGATAGGTTCGTGCGGTAGCGATACGTCGTTGTTACCGAGGGAGATAAGATTACTTCAGTCGCCGTCGAGCCTGTCCCAGGCGAGGTGACCGTTACGGCCGCTGACAAGATTTTACCGTTGTTGTAGTTGGCCCCGGCGAGGAATTGAAGAATTGTACATATTATAGTATCCTGTACAGCCTGCGATGTCGACGTTATTCATCATCTTCCCGTGATACTGCTGACAGTGAGAATTTTCCGTCGGGCTCCCGTCACCTTTTTTCCAACTGCCAACGCCCAACCTCTCTTAACTTCCAACCTCCACCATGGGAATCCTAGACATCGTTCCAGTAGGCAAAATCTCTCCTCGTTCATGGTCACCTCACCTCACATTTCCAACACCAGCCTGGCGTTCTGACCGGCGACAACGTGCGCAAGCTCTTCGAGTACGCCAAAGAAAAAGAGGTGAGATCTCCTCCCGGTTTTGCTCTCAGTTCCTCAGACACTAAACCTCCTCCAAGTTCGCCATTCCAGTAAGCTTTAACCTTTCGCGATCTCTCTGGATTTGACTCAATAACGAGCTTATCTAGGCGATTGTAAGTAACACAGCCATCCCACGAGTCCGTCGCGTTGCTTAATCTTATTCATCCGTCGCAGAACGTCACTTCTTCCTCCACCGCGAACGCGGTTCTCGAGGCCGCTCGGTGCGTTTGATTCTTCGACGATTCTCGGAGCTCGGGTCGAGTGAAAATTTGCGCTCGCTCAGTGATATCAAATCTCCGATCATTCTTCAAGTCTCCCAAGGCGGCAGCGCCTACTACGCCGGAAAAGGCCTTGCAAATGACAAACAGCAGGCCTCTATCGCTGGTTCCATCGCGGCTGCCCTCCACATCCGCGAAATCTCCAAGGTTTATGGCGTGTAGGTCCCAGTTAAACCCCATGCGATTTATCCCAATCTCTAACCTCACCGGCATCAAGTCCCGTCGTCTTGCACTCTGACCATTGTGCTCACAAACTCTTGCCGTGGTTTGACGGTATGCTCGAGGCCAATGAAGCCTACTTCAAGCAGAACCAGGAGGCACTCTTCTCCTCTCACATGCTTGATCTCTCTGAGGAGAGCAAAGAGGACAATATCGCCACCTGTGTCAAGTATTTCAAACGCATGGCCCCCCTTGGCATCTGGCTCGAGATGGAGATCGGTATCACTGGCGGTGAGGAGGACGGTGTCGATAACACTGGTGTCGACAACTCCAAGCTTTACACCCAGCCGGAGGATATCTGGGATATTTACTCAGCTTTGAGTGCCATTAGCCCCAACTTCAGCATCGCCGCTGCCTTCGGAAATGTACACGGTGTTTACAAGCCCGGAAATGTCAAGCTTCACCCTGAACTTTTGGGTAAACATCAGAAACATGTCAGCGAGAAGTTGGGTGGTTCATCCCCCAAGCCCTTGTACGTACGAACCCCCCCCCCCCCAATCAACGGTTTTTTCAAATATATTGCCCCAGGTTTCTCGTTTTCCACGGTGGTTCCGGTTCCACGAAGGAAGAGATTAATACCGCCGTCCAAAATGGCGTGATCAAGATGAACGTGGACACTGGTGTGTTCTTTACCCATATTCTTTTCTCTTGCTAACCGAGGCCGTAGACACTCAATGGGCATACCTCGTCGGAATCCGGGTGCGTAAACAGCTGGCACCCGCCGCAAGGGCCAATTGATCGTGACTGAATGGACGATTCAGGACTTCGTACTCAAGAAGAAGGATTACCTCATGACACAGGTTGGAAACCCTGAGGGCGAGGATAAGCCAAACAAGAAGGTGTGTTCTTGCAGAACCCAAAACGACCGGTTTTAAGCTGACACATCACAGTACTACGATCCTCGTAATTGGGTCCGGGAAGGCGAAAAGACGCTCGTCGCTCGTGTAAAGGAAGCTTGCACAGACTTGGGCAACGTCGGTATGTTGTATCGGCCGATTGTAATTCACGTCTACTCATCTGACCGTGGCCCCCAGACCGACTTTAAAGAGAGCGCTGTGCTACGCTGTCGTTTTCAATGGAACTAGAAATAACCGTGTAACCTTTATTTTCCCAACAATATGAAATGGTTTACCCCATGTCCGTCGCTGCATGGAGTCGTGGTCCCTGGATGAAGACCACGATGCTCAGTTCGTTGCCGCGTGCGCGAGTTCGACGGGATCGTGAAGGATCGTGTGATTTCCTCGTCGTGGAACATTTCGACTTTTAAGTGTGTGTACCTTCTGTTTCTTTGGTTAGAAACCTGAGGCGGCGTCATGGATTGATGATAGCATATATCTACGATAAATCAATAGACTATCACGCGGTTTTACACTTCGCCTTGTGTTCCTTCCAGTCAGCCCTTTGACATACTACAGAACAGTATGTGCCTCGTTTACATCGAGTGCACGTGAGGAGTTTTGGTTTTCCCCCTCCCCCGCAGACATCGCACCGACGCTTCCCTCCCTCGACTACAGGTTTGACATAAGACAGTACCTTGTCCATGTAGGGTACTCCAAACAGGGGACTCAGCGCGATGCGGGTGACAAACGGTGCGAGCGGAGCCCATTCCGGCCGCCTCAGGAATTCTTCTGTCTTCTTTCCCCATCCGCAATGACAGAGCGGGTCCATGCCGAATCCAAGATGCGACGGAATGCCCCCTTGAGAGAGATACTTGCAGCCGATGCCATGCTGCCAACTGGTGCGAGACCTCTCTGCTAATGCTGGAAACAGCTGCTTCCATACTCTCAACTCCTCTTCAACCAACGTAATCTTCAGTAACGGGAACCCCTCGGCCGCGTCGAGTGCTTTGATGCCTCCGGCGAGTACCAAATCCTCCGATAATGTGAGTACGAATGCATCGGCCACCACCGAATGGTCTGCAAGATCGAGCCGGAGTCCTGTCACGAAGATGAACGTGTCGATGGTATGGTCCTTGGCTCGAAGGAACCCAAATGTGTGATTGAAGGTTCCCCATGCGCCGGTAAACGAAGCAAAGATAGAACGTATCGTGTGTTTGACTCCTAGGATGTCGTCGAATTTCCCCTTGTTCTCCACATGACGCTCCCTGTCAGTGAACTCCAAGTGGAAATGCGCGAAGAGAGTATGCAATTGGGCGGTGCTTTGAACATCGATACGGGGAAGCAGGTCAACGTTTAAGCGAGGGAGCGACCACGGTGAAAAGACTCTGCTTTTCGTCACAGGAACGGGGAACGGGACAGCCGTAAAACTTTTGAAGTCCTCCGAACATTTGATTGGAACAACCACCTAGTTCCAAGGGCAGTGTCAGCAACTCGAATCGAGGAGAATTAACGATGATGGAAATACTTCTATGTACGAGGACTTTCGGGCTATGCGGAGTTTCGATTGGCTGCCAGCGATGGGGAATGGGAAAAACATGTCTCGCTGGATCCCATCAAAGGTAACACGCACTCCACAACTGGTAGATTGCGAGAAGGACACCGCGGCACCTTTCAGCAGTGTCTCCTTTTCTTTGGCCGTAACGAGATTGATCCGGGTGGTGAATGTAGAGATCTTGCGAGATCCTTGATCCAAATGAACTTTGACTCGCTGCTGGGACGGAGAACTAGCAAGTAGCTTCCTCCGTTGGGGTAAATTTGGATGATCAGGGACGATGAACACACTGGAAGTGTTGGTGATCTTGGTCAAGAGGATATGAAGTCCTACCCCTAATTTCCGCGTCCATGGGATGGTATGCGGTGTTGCACGAAGGGAAAGAGCGATAGATAGGGTTTGGTTAAGAGTCCAGGATGGAGCATTGAAAGAAACAACTAGAGGGGAATTTCCTGACAATCCCAAATGATCTTCTTCCATGACGATCCAAGGGTTTCCATCTCTTGTCGTTCTTCGAACGCTGCCAAAGGCTGTGGTGATCGAGGGATATATGTTGTGTACTGCAGGGGATTTGACATCGCAGTGAAGGATCGGTGTCTCTGATTGTACATTATCCATACCCTCCAGGAACTTTAACGAGCTACGGGGTACCACGAGGAAGATGGTGACAACTGGGGGAACGGTTTTCCAGCCGGCATAGAGCCCCTCTGGGCGGAGCGGAACCTCCATGATGGACACCGTGTATAATTGGTAACAGTGCAGTTGACACCAAAGGTCCTGGAGATAATTACTCCCCATCAGCAGAGACGTGTCAGCGTCAAGTAAGTCGTAAAAGCGATCCATGAGAGGCTGCCACTCGACGTCCGCCACTGATCGGAGGATTCGAAGGAGAAGGACGAACGATTCGCGGGTGTAACAAGGGGGGGACGGAACGGAAGAGGTGAGTTTAGGGTTATCTGAAGCGAACATTTCCAGATAAATGTTGAGGAGGAATTGTGCAAGTTGGTGAACATCGAAAGAGAGGAGCGGTCTGTCGTATTGAGTGTTGATAGCGGCGGAGTCCGCTGCAGAGGGTCGCTTCCATACCAGACGTTCGTAGTACTGGCCAACGGTTTCCTTCAGCGCGCGGGATACAAGTGCACCGCCACGGTCAGAGCGGGTGGTCATCCTAGACAGGTAGGTGGTAGGAACGAGGTCGAAAAGCAAACTGACAGTTGGGATGTCGCCGCAGAAACGGGATGCAAACCACTTTGTCACGTCGGCTTCCGAGGAGGCCAGAGTTTCCATAAAAATAGTCGAGGAAGGACTTGAAGAAACGAGAGGGGCGACAACCACGAGAAGGTTCAGAAGACCGACAGAATCCACGATGGTCGAGGTTTCGACGACGTTGAATTGTAGGGGCGCTCCGGTTTGGACATTATCGTAATCGCCTCCATCGAGGGTGAGGGGATGTGCAGTCCAAGGTCGAGTGAATGTACAGGCGGAGAGGGAACCGGAATCCAAACGGTTGCGTAGTGTCATGCAGAATGAGAGGGGATCTCCGGAGCAGAACCTGATAACTAACCCGCGTGGAGATTTTAAGAGGTACGCCCGAAACGCGGCACACCAGGCTTTAAATTGGGCCCTGGCACAACCGAAGACCGCATCGAGTGACACAGGCTCCTCCCCGGCGTCTCTGAATGCGGCAGCGAGGTGGAACGTGGACATGGGATCGGATTCTTGGTCAACGAAGAAGCCTTCGCCGTGTACCGAGTAGAGGAACGTAGGATTAAGAAGCGTCGCGTTCTCTATCTCTTGGCTGTCGGTAAAGGTGGTTCCAGTGGACCAAAGGTAGGAAAATGATGCAGGCATCGTCTTGAACGCGTCGGCCCAGTAATATCCCGCTGACCGCGTCACGCCGAGGTGAACAAGGCTGGAATACTTGTCTAGCATCTTCTTGACGGCAGATTTGACCTGTTCCGATTGACATTTTTTGGACTCTGAGGAGTCTGCGTAAGCAATGTACAGGTCCCAATGCCGGCGAAGTTCGGATAGAGTACGGATATCGCACACCCGGAGAAAACTAGCATACTGGGACTGGTTCCAAGTTTCAATAGAGGACGAGAGTTGGGCAAGCTTTCGACACTGGGAGCTCAGAAAGGTGGTAGAAGCCGGATCGAGGTAGAGGTGATAAAACGCGTTCCAGATCTTTGTGACATCGTCGCTAGAGGTCATATCGGCGATCATGGTGAGGAGGATAATATTTCGCGCTGCCACCTGGGTTAAATGGACGCGCTTCGTGGGGACAAACGGGTTGAGAGCTCACCCAGAGCTGCAGGTTCGTTGTCACAGCATGTGATGTCAAGTTTGCGCGGGACTGAACATCATGAAACGGTGCTCAATGGATTCAAACGAAGCGTGCTCACTAGGGACGGAGCGACAGTGGATGGTGTACAAAACATGACGCAAGTCGTTGCAAGTCAGACACAAGATGTTTGCGTCTTCCTCTGGAGGCAAGTGCGCGGTGAGGGATATGGGTGATGTGTTGCCAAACGGACGGAAAATATTTTGGGTCCAGAACGTGGGGCGCGCCATGGGACAAGATGCAGTCGGGGAGGATGGCCTACGCGGAGGTGTAATGAGTCCAGATGTTACGTTTCAAGGCTGAGTTTCGTGCTAGACGAGGGGGACTGTAGAGCAGCCGTACATATGAACACAAGTAGAAATTATCCAGATCGAGTCTCTGGTAGTATATCGGCTAGTACACCCGCCTGTCACGCGGGAGAGCGGGGTTCGACTCCCCGCCAGAGAGGCTCTTTTTCTTTCACTATTACACTTCGTTCCGGTCTAAGTAAACGGTAGACTCTGGAGCCACGCCTGGGGCGAGATATATGGGGAGACAGCTTGGTCAACAGCATAGTCTAAGTGGTGTGGGAGGATTTGTTGTACTGTACGGTATGGTGGGAATCATAAGAATGGGGGAGGTCGTTGTAGCCGAGAATGAAAGATAGAATGATGTACCGAAAAACGCAGGTGAAGAACGGAGAGAATACGTTATGATGTCGTGCATACGGATGGGTGGATGAAAGAGGATTGAGGGGATAATCATCTAACCTAGTCCAGAATTGAAATACTGAAAGTGCGTGCCATCGTCGTGAAAGGTTAACTGTAATGCGAAAGGTCCGTGTGTGGTGGAATGATGCGATGATGTGGTTCTTGGATTGATTGGTGATTGTTGTTGATGCTGCTGTAGTAAAGGCGATTGGAGATGGATCCGAGACTTGTCTAAAGATTTTTGAGGACCAGCGAACGTTGTTCGATAGATTTTGGCGAGACGCTTCTAGGAGATCTTTCTGTGCTTGGGCCTGCCCCTGGTAACCTGCTTGGCCTGCGCGCTTCCGGGAGAGGGAGAAGGATTGAGACTGCCGAGGAACTTGTCGAGACCGAATGATTCTGCGATCCTCATCCTGACGTCTGATCCCCGCTCATAGCTCCGGCGGTGGTGTTGAGTGGGTAGCGAGGTTGGCGCGGGTTGAGTGGCAGGTCCCTCGGTGCTGGAGATTTCCGAACCGGTGCGTGGAGGAGACTGCGAGATTGTCGAGATGTCGTCGAGGATATCAACCGTCACCCTGATCTCTCGGTCCGAGGTCGGGGACGGAAGTATACTGCCTAGAGCAGGGAGAAATTCGTCCTCGTCCTCGCTCGTCGTCGACCCAGAGCATATCGGTGCACTCTGGAGGCGGGTCGGCGAGGCAAAAGGCTTCAGCAGAGCGTGGCATTTGGATTTGGGTGTGGCCGAGACCCGTTGCCTCGATGGAGACTTTTTAATCGTGGGGACCGGATACAACACCGGCTTTTCATCCTCTTCCGCGGGGTGAGTCTGGGAATCGAAGAAGATGCGGAACGGATAAGGGTTTTTCAGGGTAGAACGGTCGACTAGGTTTTTGGTTGGGTAGCGTGGTGCAACTGGGGGCTTTGTTGACTGTAGGCTGTGGAAACCGGGTGGAATGTGGGGGAAACCGTTCTGATCTGGGGACATGGCAAAGATGAGGTCCTCCGAGTCTCGTCGCATGGTCGAGGGCCGGACGCGTATGGGTGAACTAGGGGGAGGTTTGGGTGCGCGACATGGGGATGAAGTGGGGAGAGGAACCGAGATGAGGAGCGGCGCAGGGGAATTTTGATTCCGCCGGGGGAGGATTCCCGAAGAATCTCGCTTGAGGGGCGACGAGGACCACATTTTGTTGCGAGGATGAGGGAGGAGGTTGGAAGAGCGGGGGAGGGTTTTATACCCAGGCTCAAGATCTGAGAGGCTAGGGGAAGGAGAGGATCCTCCCTTAAGTAAGTACGAGTCTGCTGCACGCCTTTCACACGCAACCGTTTCTCGGTTCATTCCCTATAATCATAATATACAGAAACAATTACAAGATCATCGTGTCCATAAACCTAACGTGGCCCGTCTCAATCAGCTTTGCTGCTCGGTTCTCCCTCAGCAGGTGGTTCTACGACACTCGACTTGTCCCACCCCGCTAGCCTCTTCGCCTCCTCGTGAATGTCATGGATGTGCTTCGTGGTCGTCGTGTAGAACGCCTGCACCTTCAATCCGAACGACGTGCTCAACGCACCCGTATAATACTACGCCACGATCATCAGCACCGCATGGGGACGAACAATGGGAGAAGCGCGCGTACATCTCCGACCTTCTTGGTCACTCCCTTCTGTTCGTTGAACGACTTGGCTTGATTAATACCGTCGTTGACGCTAGATTGGACCTTTGCGGAAATGGTCTGGTCTGGCCCAAGAGCTTTCTGCCCCAGGGTCGAATCTATCGAGTGGAAGTAGTTGATGAAGCGCTGTGATATTCCTTGCTTCTCTGTTCGGGATCACAACCGGCGGTCGGTCGTCGTGAGGATGGAGACGGGCTGGTAGACACGCACTGTCCAACTCAATAGCACGTTGCAAGATCTGATCAGAGAGCGCGTAGCCCTTGGCAAGGTACTCGGCCGCAACTGAAAAAATTGTCAAACTGGTGTGCACCCTGCAATCGCAGTGACCGGGTACACGCACTTGCTGCGCGTGGCTTGTCACTCTGGTCGAGACTTTCCCTTCGTGTGGGCGGCGCCTGAGGCTCGCCCTCAGCCTCGTCGCTCTCGACCGTATCAGACGTGACGGTTAGATGAGCGTCGTTGAGCGTCCCTCCATTGAGCTACGTAAAAACACACATCAGTCGACGATCCTGGCTGCCGAGAACAAACGGCGCCGACCATCAGCGCAGTCTTCGCAGCTGGCGCCTTCTCAAAGTAGATCACAGCTGATTTGGGGCTCGATTTTTCGTCCAAGTCGAGTGAGGCGATCCTTTCGCGGCCCTGCGTCAGATGCACGGTCGGAAATGAAAGCTGATGGCTTGCTCACTTTCCACAGAATCTGGAAGGCCGAATATGTCAATTGCACACGGCCAAGGCCACAGGGGCTGAGTGCGCTCACGTGAAGTATTCATGGAGCTGGCTCTCCGTTGTGGACGGAGAAATGTTGGTGACCTGTGAACGTGCGTGGTTGGGACTGGGACGTCGAGTGACGGTGACCGACGCACCTTTACAAAGTACGGTGAGGTGGTTGTCATTGTGGTCGTGAAAAGAGGAGTCGATGTGGTGCCTTGTGAGCCACCCTTTCTTATCTCGTTGCGCAGCGAGGCTCCCCCATCTGGATTTTGACGTCACAACGCCGTCAGATTATCGCCCGGCTGGATCCGACCGCCCCATGAGATCTCTCGCCGGGTAGACGTATATTCGAAATCGTTGGCTAAAATAACACGCTACATCCTACGGTCTCCTAAACAGACCCCATTTTCGCGTCTGCAACCAGCTGTCGTGCTTGCTCGGATCGATACGTAATTGAACACGAGAAAGGCTGGGGATGTCTGTCGCAAGAATTAGCAGATTAGATCCAAGCAGACCGAAATCACAACATATTTACCTGATTGCCCCGGTCTCAAACGCCGCTGCAGGAGTTACCGGATTTCCTTCTCCGTCCACCGCCTTCTCGATATTCATCGTTGCGATAAAGTTTGCCATGCACAACCATAGGCTCCCTTCCGCAAAAGTTCTTCCAGGACAGACCCGTCGCCCAAATCCCCACACTGCTTCCAAGTGCTCGTGTGCTCTCTGGTTTGATGGGTGCAAGAATCGATCTGGATTAAAGACTTCTGGTTCGGGATAAACCTCCTCGTTTCGTGTCATGGCCCTATGCGAATGTTGGCTCGGTCATAATGGATCAACCCCGTGCGCAAAATCACTAACCAGACATTAAAGAAAACACTCGAGCCTCCAGGCAACAAGTAGCCCTCGTAAATGTCATCCTGGGTTGGAAGGTGTGGGACGCCTTCGCTTCTTGAGCGGGTACCGTCACGTTCGAAAAAATGGTACTTACCCAGTGGCACGGGGGCGCCCCACCTTCCCGAAGAAAAAGGGTCAGTTCGAGGTTTATCGATGGTCGAGTGAACACACCGAAGGGTCTCTTTCAACAGACAGGTGATATATGAGAGGTTTTCTCGGTCACCGGGTTCTATCAGGCGATCTCCTATCTGTTCATCGATTAACTTCTGAGCTTTCTTGTAGACATCAGGGTTCAATGTCATCGCGAGCAAGAAAGTTTCGAGGACGGATGCACTCTGGCGCCTTGTTCTCAGTCATCGTCCAATTGAATATATGTTACCCTCACAGTATCGTATCCGGCTGATTTAGTTAGCATCGAACTGATCTGGGTTTATTCTGCGGAAACTTACCTGCATATATGGCCCCGGAGATGTGTTTGATATCTTCGTAATCGAGTGTTTCTCCAAACATTATTTTTCCTTCCCTCACTCCCCAGAGGAGATTGCTTGCTAAGCTCTGATGTGTTCCATCAACCTAAGGATCGCAGAATCAGTCAGGTCCCTAAAACGGCCAAGTCACATACCATTTGAGTTTCTGTCCATTTGAGCGGTAGACCGAAAAGCTTCTCCACAAGCGTCCTGGTGTAAGCGGCATGTTTCTGGTAGAACGAAAACGGCATCCACGTTGGCCAATATTTCACTTCCCTTTTTGTTGGACTCGATCCATGTATGGAGGGGGAGGGATGACGTACAGAATGGAATCAAGTCACATATAGAGGATCCCGGTCCTCCGTAACGAAACGTCTCGAATGTTGCCTCGTGGGCAAGTTGAATGAACTCGTCGTTGACGTCATGAGGGGTATATCCATACGTGATACCCAAGATCGTGGAGGCGGCTGTAGGGCGGGGGTCAACGAACAGCAGCTTTCTCTATAAAACGATCGCACAAAACCTATGTAGGGAGTGAGATGAGATGACTGGACTAGCTCGTGTTCTCGAAAATCCCACCGTTTGATATGATCAACAAAGTTCGCGGGTGTATCTCCAATATCGGCCAAAAACGTGTGTGTCGTCTTCTTCTGCAGCGGGATGTATTCGTTCATGTAACGAGGACCCATCGTTTCCTGAGTAATTTTACGGTGTTTGCGGAACTTGGGCCCGCCGGACAACTGGGATAGTATAGATCCCCATCCCATCCTGCATATACGGTGCATGAGTAGTGTGCACAAGAACTGAAGCGGGTGACAATCTCACATCTCTGAAAACGTGATTAATCTCGGTCGGCCTGAATATGTGCCACCACGTTTCTGGAGCAGATCTTGCGCAACACTGAACGAGTTGAGAATGATAAGAGGTTTCCCAAAGGCGGAGGCGTAGACGATAGGACCTAGAGATGAAGCATGAGTAGGGTTGAAACCATCTATCTGAATTGTGCCCACCATATTCTTTACCCCACCGTTCGAATATAATCTTGAGGTCGTTGGAACCCATTTGACGAACATTCCCTATCAGAGGGTCTGGTCGTGGACCCGGTGGAAATGGCAGGCTTCGCGACCGTCGCACGATGACGAGGGTGGCGTAGATTGCTATGGCACCAAGTGCTGGGAAAAGCCCGAACGGTGTAAAAAACCTAGCGGCACCCATTAAGGAAGAGGGGGATGTGGGGTCCAAAACATTTGATTATGTTTATAAACCATTCGCAACCGCTGGGTGGGTGCTGTGATGGTTTGGTGAACAAGAGAAGAATAATAACGGAAATAACTGGGACCGATAGATCGACAGACAATACGGGCGTCCGTTCCCTATCTGCGCGGTGTTTTTTGTGAGATAGGGCCTAAGGTTCGAGAACGCGTCAAGTAGCTGGAGTCTCAGAAGAGTTAGACGACGCTCTCGACCAAACTTGCGCAAGCAGTTTGGGGATGTTGGTTAAAGCCTTTCCCAGAACTTACCTAAGTAAATTGCCTGTTGATTGAACGTGGCGTGCTGCGTCCTTTGTGCTTACATAGTTATTATCATCTTTTAGAGGGATCACTCACAGGGGTTGGTCTGTTGACTCCGTGAGTTGCCCGCTTCGAGAGTGTTTTCGGGCGCATGACTGCGTACCCTGTGCCCTATCAGAACCCTGAATTGTGAAATCCGGGAAGGATGGGCGCGGTGGTGTGCGGCGTGAAAGCTGAGGGCATCAGGAAATTTTCGAATCTCCTGATCCGGCACGTTCAGCGAATTGCAATGCGTGGGGCGCGTGAAGCGCGCTTTGTATGCGGTTACAACACGTTGAGGTTCCGTCAAGTATGTTGGCCACGCCGGGTATGCTTGAGTGTTTGAGAGTGTTTGACCACGTTGGGGTCCCCGATCATGGACAATTAACCTGGATTCTGGAGCGCTTGCGGAGTCGGGCCGAAGCCGTACGACCGGGCGTCTAACGGAGATCTGGTTTCGGACCGCACAATCACATCACTCTACTTCCGCCACACTCGACAGTGTATTCTGATTTCTTGATTTTTCATCCCCCCTTTCCCACCCCGGAAAAGCGGGTTGGAAGATAAAGCGAAGAACAAAAGAAACTGGTGATATGAAAACAAAATCATGAAGGGAGGTCCCTGTGAGCCAGAAAATACGTGCGGGGTGATAGCAAGTGTCTAGAGTGAGCAAAGCAAGCTGTCTGAAAGTAAATACAATGTTTTTTGTGAGATAGAGAAATATACTGACTTCAGTGCGCGAAGAGAAAAAAGTGAACACTGAGGGACGGTACATCTTATATACGAAGTTGAGATATGATGTCTGAGTGTAACAAGGCATTGTTGAACGCGGAAATATAAGGACAGAAGCAAGAATACAAGATGCGTTGTCTGCGAACAACGCATACAAGAAATAACAAGAACGAACAAAAGGTAGGCGGGCCGATTTGACTTAGAAAAGATTTTGATACCCCCTCCCGGCGGTCCTTCTTCCATGTCCAGGTTACCGTGAAAACCAGCCTTACTGCTGTATAGTTATCCTACAGGCGACTGCAGATACGCAGTTTAAGGTAGTTTCAGGCGCCTCGGATGAGGTCACGGTTGGTGTACGCGATTGGCTCCGCTGAGAACACCGGGTGCAGATCCCAAAACGACCGCAATCTTGTGAACGAGAGGTATACCTTGACTAGCGGAGTTCCTGTTGCCCGATTGTTGAGAAGGGGCGCAAACTGTGGGTCAGAACGGTGAAAACACGCCTTGATTTTACTCAGTGAACACGATGGCATACTAATTCTCCAGGTTCATCTGATCGTCACATCCAATATAGAGATGAGCTGAAATGGGGAGACAGCACGCCAAAGAGAAAAAATAAAGCTGAGCGCGAGCCACACAGAAGAGTCGCCATGGAGCATCACACCCGTATCACACCCCGGTTCCCCCGTCATAAGTCGTTTGTCTCCTCATCCCCTACCCAGACCCGTGATACTGTTGATGATATCGACCGAACTTGGTGGCATAGCAGAGGGAAATGTTTGAGTGACTTAAGTCAGGATGGATGGTTGTGGTCAACGGTGTAACATCCTGGGAGGTGTACGACCTGCAACCCGCGGCCGTCCATTCAGTGTCCACTGGGGGGTGTCTTGTTCGTTCTAGTCCTCCTTGGCTAGTGCCTCGTGCGCATGCCAGTACGCTCTTCGGTCGTCTGTCTCCGGGGGTGATCTGTGTGCACGTTGAGATGTAGCGACGGGTATATTGTGGAAATACGTAGTCGTGCTTTTGTATGCTCGCAAAGTTTGAGATGCTGCAAGTTTTCAACAACAATCCGCAGGTTTGAACTCACGGCGACGACTTGACGAGGAGGGTTTTGACGCGTCTCTCAACTTGATCATTCTCCTCAGCCTGCTCGATCGCGACTCGCAACGTGACCACAGACAGGCAACCTGTGACTCGGCCGACCGAATTGGATGCGACTGCTGCATCGATATCTCTTCTCACTCACTCACAGATCTCTCGGGTTTGTAAGAGCAATGTCGTCCCAGCAAGCCGGTTCAAATCCACCCCCGCCCGATGGTCCAGCCTTGAACTCTAAAAGTGCAGGTGCGATCCGCAACTTCCCCGCAAGTGATTACAGATGCTTATGACTCCGATCGCCAGCCAAGAAAGAGGCGAAGAGGCTAGAGAAGGAGGCAAAACTTGCAGCCAAGACCGCAAAGGTCACCGCAAACACCAATGTTGGAGAGAAGAAAGCCAAGGCCGAGAAGGAGAAGAAGCAGGCCGGGACCGCATTCGTAAACACAACTCCGCCTGGCGAGAAGAAAGGTGAGTGTTGGTCCCTACCTTTATGGTATTGTCGAGTCAAACACACTCCCCGAAGACCTCTCGCAATCAATGGCCAGTGGCTACAACCCCATAGCTGTCGAGTCAGCGTGGTACGACTGGTGGCTGGCGCAAGGGTTCTTCAAACCCCAAACCCTCCCAGATGGAAAGCCAAAACCCGAGGGTCTCTTCTGCATCCCTTTCCCTCCTCCCAATGTCACTGGGAGTTTACACATCGGACATGCCTTGACCGTCGCCATCCAGGATTCATTAACTCGCTGGTGGGTCACGTGGCCATCCTCCCGATGCCCCGCCGTAATGTGATCGCTTTAGGAATCGTATGCTTGGAAAGACCACACTGTTTGTCCCAGGGTTTGACCACGCCGGTATTTCGACCCAGTCCGTGGTCGAAAAGCGCCTTTATAAATCCTCTGGGAAGACCAGGCACGATCTCGGTCGCGAGAAATTTCTCGAGACCGTGTTAGAATGGAAAGACGAGTGCGTTGCACCGCATTGATGACCACGCGGTTATTTGAGCTATTTTCCGCTTCACCAGCTACCAGAACCGTATCACCCGTCAATTGCACCGGCTCGGAGCAAGTGCGGATTGGGACCGTGCCGCGTTTACTATGAACCCAGCCCTTTCAAAAGCCGTCACCGAAACTTTCTGCCGTTTACACGAAGATGGAATCCTGTACCGGGCCAACAGGCTCGTCAACTGGTGTGTGAGCTTGAACACCACTCTGTCCAATCTAGAGGTACGCCGTCTATCTGCGAGCCCACCGTTGGTTACTTAAATCCCCCAAGGTCGATCAGATGCAGTTAACTGGGCGCACGCTTCTGAATGTTCCCGGCTATGACGCCAAGGAAAAATTCGAATTCGGTGTACTTACTTCTTTCGCATACCCTATCGAAGGATCAGGTGGGTGCCTCCGGAAAGCAGAGACCCCTTCACTCATACTCCTTCATAGATGAAAAGATTATCATTGCCACCACTCGACCAGAAACCATGCTTGGAGATACTGCAATCGCGGTCCATCCTCATGACCCCAGGTACACCGTAAGTTTCCATGAACTCCTTGGTGTGTTGCTTGTCCGAACGACTCGCAGCATCTTCACGGAAAATTCGCCGTCCATCCGTTCGTCGATCGCAGAATCCCAATCATCACGGACTCCATTATCGTCGACATGGAGTTCGGCACCGGAGCTGTGAAGATTACTCCCGCCCATGACGGAAATGATTACGAGGTTGGAATTCGTCATAGCCTTCCATTTATCAACATCCTCAACGACAACGGAACCCTTAACTCCAATGCTGGGGAAAAATTCAAGGTCAGTTGCACAAGATTTTATCACACAGACAGACTTCGATACCGCTGCAGGATATGAAACGGTTCCATGCAAGGGTGGCCGTCGTAGCAGCCCTTAAGGATGCCGGTCTTTTCGTTGATACCAAGGACAACCCTATGCAAATTCCCATCTGCAGGTAAGCATGTGTAATTGAGTGAGACAAGGCTTACCCTCTTGGTACACAGTAAATCTGGAGATGTCATCGAACCGGTACTCAAGCCGCAATGGTGGGTGAACTGTAAACCTTTGGCAGAGGAGGCACTGAAGGTGAGCTGTGGTGCGTAGCTTCGGCAAAATAAGATCTGACGGAGTTTTAGAGAACCAGAGCTGGAGAGCTGGTAATCTCCCCGAAAACCTCTGAGGCAGAGTGGTACAGATGGTTGGAGAATATCCAGGATTGGTGTATTTCTCGGCAGTTGTGGTGGGGTCATAGATGCCCAGCCTACCTTGTTCGGATCGAGGGCCAGGAGCAAGACGTACGTGCACAGAGACTCATTGAATTATCCTCCTTATCCTCGCCTGTGGTACAGGTCACTGATGGAAAGAACTGGGTCGTCGGAAGAACCATCGAAGAGGCCACAGAACGGGCGAAGACTCTCGTCGCCGGCGCCAATTTCGCTCTTGAGCAGGATTCTGACGTCTTGGACACCTGGTTCTCGTCAGGCCTGTGGCCGTTCTCGACACTAGGATGGCCAGATAAGGTATTGATCCCCTGTTTATTGATTGGAGTACCTAACGGCCATGTCATCGACAGACTACCGATTTTAAAACCTTTTACCCTACAACAATACTGGAGACGGGGTGGGACATTTTATTCTTCTGGGTGGCGAGGATGGTTCTGCTGGGAATCAAATTGACCGGCCAAATGCCGTTCAAGGAGGTGTATTGCCATGCGATGATTCGAGACGCGCACGGAAGGAAGATGAGTAAATCTCTCGGAAACGTCATCGACCCGATCGACGTCATCCAGGGAGTAGACCTCGAGTCTCTTCATCAAAAGCTCCATGAGGGTAACCTGGACGACAAAGAGATTGCCAAGGCCAAAGCTGGCCAAAAGAAGGATTTCCCCAAGGGTATTCCGGAATGCGGAAGTGATGCACTGAGATTTGCGCTCTGCGCGTACTCCTCTGGAGGTGCGATCTTATGTGACATCATCGGAGCAATCTGCTGAGAATCATTTCGATAGGTCGTGATATCAACCTCGAGATCCTTCGTGTGGAAGGCTACAGAAAGTTCTGTAACAAGGTTTTCAACGCCACCAAGTTTGCCATGCTCAAACTCGATCAGGATTTTGTCCCAAGGGCAGATTTGAAGGTGCTAAGTTACCACCGTATAGTTCCCCATCGTTCTAATCCCAACCTAGCCCTCCGGGAACGAGAGCCTTGTGGAAAGGTGGATCCTCGACAGACTGAATGTGGCAGCTGACGAGGTCAACAAACAGATGGCGGAAAGGAATTTCTTTATGGTGACGAATGCTGTTTACAACTTCTGGCTTTACGAATTGTGCGATGTATACATCGTGAGTTGTGTTCCAAGTCCACGCTCGCTGTCACTCACCAAATGGTAGGAAGCGATGAAACCCATGACCGACGAATCCGCTTCTGTTTCCACCAAGAAATCCGCACAACAAACACTGTATACATGTTTGGATTACGGTCTAAGACTACTCCACCCTTTCATGCCTTTCGTGACTGAAGAATTATGGCAACGCCTCCCGAGGATCCCGAACGACACGACACCCTCGATCATGGTCTCAAAATACCCCGTATTCGTGAGTGTGTGGAGTGTCCCCTGCCCTCACTATCTCCTTATTGTTTGATCTAGGATAAGGATTTCGTATTTGAGGATGCAGTGAAGGACTTCAATTTGGTCTTTTCTGCTGTGAAAACGGGACGTTCCCTCGCCGCTTCGTACAGCCTGCAGAACGATATCCAATGTAAGTACTCGGTGGATCCCGCCCCACTACTCCATATTTATTTGATGGTCTCTAGTGTTCGTTCAGGTTCAATCGGACCAAGAAGCCAAACTATTCGAATCGCAAGCACCCACGATAGTTACGTTGACCAAAGGCTGCAAGAGCGTGAAAGTTGTCAAGGACATCAACGACGTCCCTGCTGGATGTGGTTCAGACGTCCTCACACCCACCGCGGTCGTACACATCCTAGTGCGGGTCAGTGCACGTGTTCATTAACTCTGTACCCACTGCTCGAACTTTTACAGGGTTTCATCGATTTCGACGTCGAAATCGCGAAGTGTGAAAAGAAGCTCAACCTTGCGAGATTGAACTTGGAGAAGATTCGAAAAGTTGAGTCTCAGCCAGATTATGAGGAGACTGTGCCTAGGAACGTGAGGCTGATCAACGAGGACAAGGTATGACCGAATGTTCGTTCGCAGTTTCATCGTTTCTAAAACAATTGTCGGATTACAGCGAAAGGCATTTGAGGCGGAGGTCGCAACTTTGGAACAATCGAAAGAAATGTTCGAGAAGTTGAAATAGGTTCGTCATGTGGCAGTAGGAAGGGGATCTGGGGTGTTTTTGTGCGCTTCTCGTCAGATTAATACCACGTCAGCCTTCCGCCCTCTCATATCTGATGCGCAATCCCCCCTGTGCGACGATGAGAGATGGTGTCGGAAAGAAATCCTGTAACGTACCCGGATGAAGATAAGAAGCCCCACATCCACCCATACCTTCTCGACCTTCTTCCTTCCGTCAGGGCAGCGCAGTTGCGTGTCCAAATGCATCCACGGGGCTGTTGTTTGTTCCTCCTCAACAAGCGTGAACCTCCCAAACTGTTGGAGCATTCGAACGAGGAAAAAGGAGACTTCGTTCAGAACATAGTCTTGCCCCAAGCACTACAAAAGATCTTAGCGGCGTGAGTGGATGAAAGATCGGGAATGGACGAACGATTCGCGGGCCTGCAGAGAACGGGAGATATCTGGTGGGGTTTCGAATGTGCTCTTTGATGCGCTCTGGTTCAACCCAACGTTCCGGATCAAACTCGAACGCATCGTTACCCCAGAGCGCCGAGTTCCGGTGCATTAGGAAAGAGATGGTCGAAACTGCCGCTCCAGGGGGGATGTACATAGGCGCATTTGTTTCTGCGTCCCCAAACGTAGGGTCTTGCGGAGGCATCACGACACCGCTTCCGTGCCTTGTTTCTCTGGAAGCCATGGGAAGGGGAGGGAACAGCCGTAGTGTCTCTTTCAACACCGCCTTCACTGTGATAGCCCAAAATGAATCGTTGTTCTCGCGATGGGGGAGTGTCACATACTGTACTTCAACGTTTTGATGTCCTCGATAGTGGGGAACCTATGAGGACCCAGGTTCTCCAGGACTTCTTCGCGCATCCTTTTCATTACGTTGGGATGGGTCGCCATGAGGTAGGTGGTTAAGGTTAGTAGTGATGATGTCTGTTGACACAACAGGTTATTGAAACTGTTATAATCCTTCCATTAGTTAGTGCCTACCGTGTCACGAGAGGCGACTAGGATGTTCTTAAGTTGGTCACGAATTACTGACATATCTACGCATTAATTCAGCACAGGGAATTCCCAAATTTGGATTGACAAAAACGCGCCTTCCGTATTGTTGGCCAGGTACTCCAAGAACGTCACTTGATCGGTGTTTTTCTCGTCTTCGGCTATGTTCTTTGCCATCTTGTATTCCAGGGCTCGCTCGACAATGGGTTCCATCCAACTGTCTATCGTCTTTATGTACGGCTGAGACTTGTCTTTCAGGAATTCGAAGAATGGCCAGAGTGATCCCATCAGGTTTCTCTTCAAGATGAGTTCTTGAATCTTATCTAACGCGGAGTTGAATTCATCCACGTCACCCGAGTCATACTCCAGAGTATTTGGACTACTCCCGAACAAGAATTCTGAGCCTGCGTCGATCGAGAAACGGGTGTGAAGGTCTTGGGCGTCCCACACTTTGGAGGGGAGCGATGAAATCAAAGATATGACACGCTGGGTGTGCTTTTCGAATATCTGGGAATCAGAGAACCGATCGCGGGCAAAGAATGGACGTGCAAGAGTGCGATGCTTTGGGTAACCAAATCAGCGTGATCTGCATGGCGCGAAGACTGAGGGCCAGGCAACCTACAAGTTTCCATTCCTTGGAATAGTGCGGTCAACTTGTGATCTGGAAAAGTGGAAAGTTTGCTTACCTCGTCATCACGGTTTATTATTCCGGCGCCAAGGAAACTCTCCCTAGATTAGTTTTTGAGCGATGAACTCCAGGAAAACGGCAACCAAAGTTTACACACATTCGTTCTCTCAGAATATCCCCCTTCCAGAAAGCATCAAATCCTTGGGTATATATATATCGGATGTGTTCGTGATCCATCGTTATTATCTGTCGAGACAGATGTCTACCACTGAGCTGAAACCGAGGCGGACTGTCGTGCGCGATAGTACCTTGTCTTGCCAGAGAAACCTTAGGTTTAAAGTTGTGGTCTGGTACTCGTAGAAGAGGTCAAAGAATCCATCGAACAAATAACGATCGTTCCGGGCCCGCATTAAGCGCAGCATAACGTCAACGTTGCCCGGGAGTTTGCCCACCACCCTGTAACAGATCGATTAACGCATTATATCCGGCTCTTGTGTTCTTTGTCCCACCGTGGCACCAATCTAGCGTTCAGTTTCCGCGCCTCTCGCTCATCCATGAAGTCGGTATACTTGACACGGACGAGAAAGGAGATCGCTATGGCCGCAAGATACAGTAGAATGGACGAGAAATCCAAGCATCGATGACGAGATTGGTGCAAAATCGACGCAGTGACGACGCAGGGGATGACAAGATTACGGAAAACGTCGCGTAGCACCCGCACTTTGTAATGGATGGTGGGTGGCATGGTTGAGAGATATGGGCGAAAAGCAGAGACCGCTCAGCGCTCGCGCTCAGCTCTTATCAAGCTTCATCACCGTCGGCTCTTGGTTGAACCAAGAGCCGAGGAGGTGTACCGTAACGGGGCCGGTAGTGAATAATTATCAAGGTTTGTGGCTGATGGAAATCTTTTGAGTACCAAACAAGTCGTCGGCGGAGCAACTGTGCACATTGGAGGCAGACCAATCCCACCCCCATCCTGTCTTGCCGCACATGAAAAGAGGCCGTCAGACGCTGGGGAGCGATTGCTTAAAATGTTAACACCGTAGTGGTCGCACCACGCATAGAGAGGGCCGACCGTTCACTTCGGCCGCGGATCACCATGAGAGTGATGAAGCGTGACTCGGGAAAGGCTGTCGAAACCGTCAAAGTCCGGTAAATACCTTGAGAACGAGATGGAACAGAGACCTTGTGAACGCATGGAGAACGAGCCAGCCCAAGCCAGGCGAATCCCAAACTACACTCAGCCACTCCTCTCCTAGAATCTCGATGGTCACATCAGGATGTGTCATGGCGGAACGGCGACTGTCGGACATTGCTGCTCTATACGAACCACGGCAGGTACACGGAGAGGGGATTCAAACGGGTAAGGCATTAAGCACGGTCAAACTGGACAGATTCTGTCGCTGATTGTGGGGTTTTTGGCACGAATGGACTTGACCGTAGACTTTGAACCGGGGACGTGGATCGTCACTGCTGTCCTTCCTCTTCCAGCTGAGCTGCCCCTTTACATGCCTGAGGTCGTTTGATAAGGACCGCCGGGGGTTGGAGGTCCGAACGGTGTGATCAGCTCGTGATTGGCGTAGGATGTCACCGCCAGGCGCTGCAGGCGACTGACGAACCAATAAGATACTGAGTGGGAACCAAGTTTACCAAGCTCGTCGGCGGGGTGAAACCGCACGGGCTGTAGATTTTCAGGATGAGGGCAAACGGAAAGCTTTGGCCGTCGTAGCCGTCGACGAACCGGAACCCCGGTCGTCGCATGGTGATGGCTTTTTCCACCCAGCCTCCGTCTCTATCTTAAGTCATTTCACTCGTCGTCAACCGACGGACGCCGTCACTCGTTCTTGTCTACTCCCGCTCGCATTACTACCTCGGTAGACCCACTTCCCCCTCTCCGATGGACACTCATAGACCCCGTCCGAGGGCGAGAAAGAGGGATTCGGACACAGTCCTCCGAGCCTCCGTCTTGGACGCAGCCATTGAGCTCGGCATCGGCAGCGCGACCGTAGCGAAATGGATGTTCAGTCCAGTAGAGGAGGAAGAAGAGCCCGAACAGGTCTGTTCTCTCTATCCTTCTCTTCCCTCCCAGTCCAACCTGTTCTCGACTACCAGTCACCCCAGAGACCAATAACACCCCCACGCCCACACACCGCTACCACAGCTTCAGACGAGCATTACCAGGTCCGTTTGACCGAACTGTCCCCTCCGCCTCCCCCCTCTTGATTGACCTTGACTTGTCAAATCAGAACCAATCACCCTCTGAAGGTCAGACTGTCGGTGAAGGTCAAAAATACACCGTACACTTCAGCATATCATCTAACTCCACACATTCTAACCATGGGGCCCAACCCCCATCCCCACGCAAGGCCGCCCACAACAAGCTCCGTAAGGCTAAGCCAGACGGCTACGAGAGCGACGGGGGTTACGTGAGCGACGCAACACGGAGGAAAACTAAAAAGAAATTCAAAAAGAAGGACAAGGATGGCACCTTGACTGGCGATGAAGAGTCTGACGGCGGGTACCTCTCTGAAGCTTCCGCAAAACGCAAGCGGTCCTTCTTCGGTCGAAAGAAGACAAAGAAGTCCAAGGATGAAGAAAGATTTCCTGTTCCCATACCACCTGTTCCCCACCTGATTCCTCAACTCCCTGTCGCAGACAGATTTGGCGGCAGGAGCAGTACCCCGAATACCTCCATCTCTTCCAACCGTTCTTCGTGGACAGATGTCGGCACTTCTCGAAACACTACCCCCATTCCAACATCCGCACTATTCCCCTCCCAATTCCGAGAGGATACTATTCAGGCACTCACCCACGCGTTCAACGAGGATGCTCAGTCGATAGCTGGGAGTGTCGACTGGTCTAATACTTATAGTCACTTCCCCCGCGTCATACGGGCACCCCAACCTCCTTTACCTGGCTCGACGCAAGAGAGACCTCCTAGTTCTCAGTCTAGCCCACAACCCCCTCTCGCCCCTATCTCAACCCCCGCACATATTCGACCGTTGAAAACCAGACCATCCCCGCTGTCCCTATCCCCTTTGTCCTCGGAGTACAGACACGCCTCCGAGCACTCACCCGTGCCCAGCGAAATGGTGATGGTTTCCCCTGATCCCACATCATCAATACCATCGACCGGAACTGTCAGGAACAAATTGCTAATCGCGGCCAATACCACTCCTACGCCGTTGCTACCAACGCACGCCAGCCCTAACCCTTCACCAATTGAACCTCCTCCTTCGTTTGATTTTGTTGTCCCGATTCCGAGCCCTGGAGGCTCAATGAGGTCTCGGCAATTTGAAATACCACCTCCGAGTCCAGCACCCCAGGGTCCCTTACCACAGGTACCACGGGTGTCGTCCGTAAACGACCAGCCCCAGGATTCCCCCCTTCTGAAGAGGCCTAGTCCACTTCTACCGTCCAGGTCAACCACTGGCGGCCTCTCACCGGGACTTCCTCCTGCGAGGACACCAAGCCCGGCCATTCGGGGCAGGGAACAGCCTTTCCCAGTGAATCCAGTGATCAGGATCCAGGAAGACATGGACCCCGGCAATGACGAACCATACTATCCGCAAATGTTGAACAACCCCAGTTGGTCTATGCCGCGACAACCTCCGCCGTTCCCACCTTCACCTGCCCCCGCGGTGGTATCACCTCGGAGTAGCATAGGCGCAAGTTCGCACGCAAGCTCCAATATTGAATCGGAGATTGAGGCTATTGAAGCCCTGTACCATGACGGGGGTGGCCGACCGGATGAGATCTCGCGCCATGAGGACGTGGATTCCGTGATCTCGAAGTTTTGGGGGCAACAAACTTCTCAGGAGAGTGGGCGCCATGACGAGGAACCACGCCGTTCCAATGACGGGGGACTCGGGAGTGGTCGACTCAGCCAACCGATCAGGATCCCATTAGATGAAGATGACTACGTCTCGCCAACGGGGGGATATCTCGACATGGATAGCGACCCCGAGGACGATTACTCCAAGGAAGATGGGAGATATTCCATGTGGGGCAGGCAAAGTCTTATGGACGAGACCAAGAGCGGGGAAACGAGGAACCGGTTCATGCGGAACTTTGAAGCCATGTATCGGAAAGATGGCAGGGAGAGATCGATGATTGGCGGTAGCACACCCCAGGTTTCTGCCCTGTCTCCCCGCAAGCCGGCTGCTTTTATCTGAACATTATCTCGCGATATATGTATGTATATCCTATTCTGCTGTCCTAGCTACTCGCCTTTGCGCCCTGTCCTTTACTTGCGCGATTCAACGCCCTTGCTCTCGTGCGCATCGACTGAACCCACCGATATTCACGCAGCGTCCGCCTTGGGGACAGGCCGGATGAAAGTCGTAATAATTAATTGATCAAATGAGCGTGATGGTATGCAAAGAGTGAGAGTATTCGTATTATGGGCGTGTACGGTGGGCCAACGATCCCAAGTAGGGGGAGAGTAAGTTAGAGTGAGCGTCCGTAGCAATCATAGCAGGTTGTGGTTTCACTACACGTAAACATCAGCCAATGGATTCAGCTGACGGATCGGAGATACAGACATTCGAGGGTTCTCGAAGGAACAGTTGCGGCAAACCTTTCTGCCACACCCACGGCCATCGATTATCATCTCATCGTCGGTAGACTCGTCGGGGAGATCTTCCGTCATGTGTTGATTATCGTTGGGATTGTTTCCACCATCAAACTCACGTCGTTTCCTCCGTTGGCTGATGACCCGAGGCAACTTGACGGCCACAGCACTGGCGGCTGACTGGAATGTCACAGCCAGACGCAGGGGCAAGGGTGATAAGGGTGTGCATGGAGGAGTGGGCGAATAACTCAGCATGGGAGTAGGAGGTTGAGAAGGCGGAAGATGGGTGCACGTCCGCGAACATACGTTACAGGTCAGCTTCTCGCACCTAGTATCTGAGGAGTGAGTGCGGGGAACGATTCGAATCGAGGAATGCATGTACCTTGCGCATAGGATGGAGCAACCGGGTTTCGGAGGCACAGGCCGGTTACAACAAGAACAGGGGTTGACCACCCCGCATCTCAGGGTCAACGGCAGGGGCTGTGAGGCCGAGAGGCAGTCCTCCGGAGTGACCAAGCCGTGGTCGTTCAAGCGTCTCCTCTTGAGAGGTTTTTGAGGACCTAACGAAGGAGGTAAGTGGGCAACGAAGATTGAGAGGAAGGATTGAGATATTCACGAGACCCGTCGAGTGTCATGGTGGTGGAACGCAATCATCGTGATCACAACAGCCGAATCACGTATATGCTGCAGGGCGCTCGGGCTGTTCTCAGACTCCCGCCGGCCACTATGGGCAACCCGGCGGGGGATAATAAAAGGACGACCGGAGGCTTCGGGCGACAATCGTCTCATGTTTTCCCCCTTCCTTATCCTCTGTCTCCTCCCAAGTCTCCATACTTTCGCTCAGGGTGTTGAGCTTCTCGAACTCTACGCACCCGCAACCGGCTCGCTATGTCCGGACACCACCCAAAATCCTCTCCTACGAGAGTTTACGGCCGAATCGCAAACTCTCCACCCACGAGAGAGCGCATATGTCAACACGCGCGAGTCGACAGTGATTCCGAAAGCGTGGCAGGACTGGCTGGGATCCGGCTCACAGATCGGATACGATATCTCTGTCCTGAACAAGAACTTTTCACGAGTCGGAATCGCTTTTTCTGGCGGTGGATTTAGAGCTGCACAGTATTCCGCTGGCGTCACCTCCGCACTAGACGCTAGAAATTCATCCGCCAAGTCAGCAGGCACCGGCGGGCTTCTCCAGGTAGCATCTTACATCTCTGGATTGTCTGGTAAGTTGGATCACCCGTCAAATTCTTGTGAGAGTCTGAAAGGATGTCTACTATAGGTGGTTCATGGTTCACAGGGTCGCTTTACCTCAACGACTTTGCCACAGTTCCAGAGCTCGTGTACGGCAACGGCAAAGACCGCACTGGCTGGCTCCTAGACCTCGACCTCTTCCTCCCGGCGGGCTTAAACATCCTTGATGATAGAAATACTTTCTTCTTCCAAAGTGTTATCACTAGCGTCGTCGCAAAGGCGTTTAAAGGCGTGTGCGTCGTCGATCATGCCTTCTTTCTGGCTTTTCGCTGACCCACGTACCCACCCGCAGAGACACAAGTATAACAGATGCATGGTCTCGAATGCTCTCATACCACTTCCTGAACCAAACGTCTCGCGCAAACTTCTTTACCGACGAATCACCGCACGGTGCGGGTCAGCTGTGGTCCAATCTCCCTCGTAACTCCATGTTCGAAGAAAACAACGTCCCCTTGCCCCTGATTATCTTCGATTCCCGTCCGTCCGGAGTGAAATTGGATGGATACACTCCTCATAACGTACCGGTGTATGAAGTACGTCTTCATCGCCCCTGAGTGGGTTCTGGGTGCTAACCTTCGCACGCGTGTAATAGGTCAGTCCGTTTGAAATGGGTTCCTGGGACCCCAGTTTATCCGCGATGGTCAATTTGACCTACGTCGGCACACATCTCTTGAACGGGAAGCCGGATAACGACACTGGCTGTGTCACCGGGTTTGACCAAGCCGGCTTCGTAATCGGTACAAGCTCTAGTCTGTTTAATGTGAGTGAAATCAGTCAACCACGTGAGTACCTCGGAGCTGATGGTCACCGGTCGCCGATAATAGGTTCTACTGGACGAGGTTCGACACATTTCTCCAGTTGCCACAGTTTTCGCACTAAACTTTGATTTCCAGGGCCAAAGGTTATTTGATGGTTGGGGAGAGAAGGATAGTGCCGGTCTGGGTCATCTCATCTCGATGTTACTTGATTCCATCGAGACGAGGGCAAATGACGTTGCGAACTGGCCCAGCGTGAGATTTCGATCCCCTCCGGTGCTGATGGCGAACTTACAGCAGCTGGTACTCAGCCTTTTAACGGCATCAAGAACAACACATATGTCGATACAAACACAAGATGGTTGGAATTGATCGATGGTGGGCTGAACCTCGAAAATATCCCTCTCGGACCATTGCTCGTGAACTCCCGTGATGTCGACTTCATCCTTGCGGTGGATGCAAGGTGAGTAGATGGTCCCTCCTCCCGCGCGCTTTGGTATAACTGATACCTCGCAGTGCCGACACCTACGACAGTTGGCCCAAGTGAGTCCCTCTCTATGTCGTTTGCTGGTGTAGACTCACCATCTTGTGAAGTGGCACATCACCAATCAACACAAACATAAGGCTGAATGAAGTTCTGTCGTCGTCTCATAAAAAATTCCCTCCGGTTCCAGCCACCCCCGATGATTTTGTATCCATGGGATTAAATATGCGGCCGACATTGTTCGGGTGTGATCCAACATCTACATCGGACCCTGAGTATCCCCTGGTCCTGTATCTTCCCAATGCTCCACCATTCACAGGAGCAAAGCCTGTCTCCAAGTGCGTATGATTATTGACACTCCGGAGGTCATCCCGACTAACCTCCGATAAGTTCTGACACCTTCAAGTTGTCCTATTCCTCACGCCACACCCACCTATTCTTGGATCAAGTTCACGCAAACACAATTGGTGGCTTCAAGCCAGACACAAACTCTCCGGACCCCGATTGGCCCAGTTGTCTCCAGTGTGCTGCGGTGGACCGAGGGAGGATGAAGCTTTCCCCAGCCGTTCCCCGTTCCGAGTTCTGCGCGAAATGCTTTAAACAATATTGTTACGATCCGGCAAACCCTTCACGCGTGTCACAGCTTCCGAGTAGGGTGCTCAAGTTCGAGGATCCGGATGGGTCTTTCTTCGAACAACACAAGGCGGCGATCATTGGTGCATCAGTCGGGGGGGCGTTGTTTTCCATTATCGCGTTCGCTGCCTGGTAGGTCTTTACTCGAAGCATATTACATGCAGACACTTATTTCACCTTGTCAGTTATTTCTTCAGTAGGAAACACAAGAAGGATCGCAAGAGGGGGAAATACGCGAGAGTTGCTAGTGACCACGAGACATATCCCCTCACAATGACCAAATAAGTATACCACGTATAAGATAGAGTAAGATAGGGTGTACATTTTGGCAATTTGGACTTGTACGAAAAGTTCTGCGGGATCGTGGATGAGAAAAAGCTACACTGGGAGGGAGTCGAACCCCCGCCCCTTGCTTGGAAGGCAAGGATGATAACCGTTTCACCACCAGTGTGCTGAGGTGGAGGTGAGAGTTGACCACCTCGAGGCGACATACCGAACATGTCGTGCATCTCGGGCTTTCTTCCCTGTCGCGTGGTGCGTAGCATACGTCCTGAAGGCTGCGGAAGAGCATAGACCAGCGCCTTGTGGCACGATCGACTGCGCAAGGACTTACTTTTGGACCGAAAAGGAAAGCGACCGGTTTCTCACCCGCTCCGCCGTCTTCGTCATGTCCATACAACACTTTGGCAAGGGTGCTCTCCGCGTCGCCAAAAACTACACAAAGGGTTACTCGGACGTCCAGGCAAAGGTTCGCGATGCCACCTCCAACGACCCCTGGGGCCCCTCTGGCACCCAGATGAACGAGATTGCCCAGATGACATACAACCAGTTCGTCCTCACACCTGTTCCACTTTGCTTCGGTTCGCGTTAATCCATCCCAACCCCATCTAGGAATGACTTCGTCGAGATTATGGAGATTCTGGATAAGCGACTGAACGACAAAGGGAAGAATTGGAGACATGTTTTTAAAGTGCGCATACCGTTGACACCTCCACTCCGGTCAATCGCTCACATGCAAGATTTGCTTCAGTCGCTTACTCTTCTCGATTACTGCTTGCACGCCGGCTCGGAGAACGTCGTCATCTATTTCCGCGACAATATCTACGTTATCAAGACCCTCAAGGAGTTCCAGTATATTGACGAGTATGGCAAGGACCAGGGCGCAAACGTCCGCCAGAAGGCCAAAGACATCACCAACCTCCTCTCCGACGACACTAGGTTGCGAGAAGAGCGAAGGGCACGAGCTCACATGCGGGATCGGATGGCCTCCAAATCTCCCGTCGATGATGCCGCCGACCTCGGTGACGAGAACGAACGGAGAAGATCTCGGTCTCGCCAGAACGGGCGGGGTGATGCTCCAGATGACGACCTTCGTAAAGCGATCGAGGAGAGTAAGAAGACAGCCGCAGCCGAGAACGGCAACCTTACCACGGAGGAGCGGGACCTCCAGGAAGCACTTCGGCTGAGTCGAGAAGAGGAGGAGAAGCGCAAGAAGGCGACTCATGATCCAACGGAATCCGCCCTCTTCGACGACAATAATCAATTGTGCGTCACAGGACATACCCTTGTTTCACTCTACTTACTTAGTGTCTCTGACAGGCCGGCTCCCAGCAACGGCTTCCCGTTGATTGACGCGTCGTCTCAACCTCAGTTCACCGGAATTCAGCCTCAATTCACCGCCGTTCAACCTCAATTCACCGCTTTCAACCCGTGGCAACAACAGGCTCAACAAGAGGCTATGCAGGCGCAATGGGCTCAACAACAAGCTGACTGGTTGCGTCAACAGCAAGAGCTACAGGTACAACAACAGGCCCAGATCGCCCAACAGCAAGAGGAATGGCTACGTCAACAACAGCAACAGCAAATGTTCCTCCAGCAACAGCAACAGCAACAGCAACAGCAGCAACAGATGTTCCTGCAACCCCAGGCGAACCCTATGATTGCCCAGCCAACAGGGTTTGGGTCAAACAACCCATTTGCACCCGTTCAACCGATCTCCTCCCCCTCCCCTACCTCGTTCTCTCCACCACAACAGAACTCGATGCCCACTTTCAATCTACCTGGGACATTCGAGAACAGGACGAATGGAATGTCTCCCAGCCCCAGACCATCACCGGCACCCCAAGCGACGAGCCTTCCGAAGGCGAACCCACAGAAAGGTCCTACTCAGGCCGACAAGGAACATGCTCACCTTGCGAGCTTGATTGCCAATGCGGAAGACGGCGTCGATACGTTCGGAAACTACGGCCAATTGAGGTGCGTCTCAACCAGTATATTTTTGGCGCCGCATTGTCCCTAATTTGTCCTCCGCAGGTATGGTCCTGGAACCAACCCCTTCTCCAAGCCGCAACAGCCGCAGAACACCGAGCAACCTTTCTTCTCTATTTGAAAACCGGATCACTTGGAGGGGCCATCTATGCTGCGTGTTTTCGGATGTGGTATGACCAGTGGAAAATAGTTGGATCGGATTGACCATTATACGCTCGACAGTTCCTAATACCTTTCTTTTCTTTTCCTTTCCTTTCGGTTTTTTTTTTTTTTTTTTCACTTCAGGCCTTTCGTACCTAACGTTTTATTGATTATACTTCCCGCAACATCCGTCCACCTCCGCATGATACAAGAAAGAAAAGCACATAGCCCTACTGTTTGAGACCATGCTCAATGGGAATTCCTAAGGTTTCAAGAGCATTCCTCCCTCGGTCAACCCAATGTCGCATTGTAGGAGGGTTGTCAAACCACAGTGGCGTCTCAGAGGTGTTGGTCTGATTCTGCGTTGCGGTATAAGCTGAACCGTCGTCCTTCGGTTCATCCACCACACTGGCTCCGGGGACGGCTGCGACAGCGTCCCCACGTTTCTTCTTCCCCTCTCGATGCCTTCCGCTGTCCGTGGATCCACTGTCACTCAACGTGGCGCTATCCTCACAGCTGTTGCGAAAATTGTCGTGTGTCAATGCGCAGACGTTGGGATTGGCAAGGTTCTGAGGGGGATACGGACCCCGAAGGCCACCCGTCTTCACCCACGAAGCAACGTTGGACTGGTGCTTGACCTCATCTAAAATTCCAATAATGGCAAGAAGTGTCTCGTCGTATTCAATTTCAGGGGTGGGTCCGGCCATAGATGGCTTGGACTCTGTTTTTCGGTTTTCCTTTCGTTTTCTTTTCCTGGAAGTCGAGGTGGAGGGGGGAAGAGGAACTGACGAGGATTTCACTTCCTCTGTCGCGGTTTCGATCAGGGGCAATGGTTTCTCTTGTGGAGGAGGGGTGGGCTGAGCCGGCGATTCCGTCATGAGGGGGTATGGATGTGATATGGAGTGGTGTGATTGTTGGGAAGGTGCGAAGGGGTTTGTTGACCGAGGGAGCTGTTGGAACGGCTGAGAGTTCTGATAACCCATAATTGACGGGGAAGGGTTTTTAAACAGCATCTGGGGAGCGATCACTCCGTGTCCGAGCCCACTGTCCCCAGGCAGCCGGGGATAGCCACCGGGGTTGATAGTGAACGGGGGGAGAGGGTTAAGGAGTGTCGCACCCGGTTGAATGCCCACAGACTGGTCAAACAGGAAGTCCGATGCTGGATCAAGGGGTGGAGGTGGTAAGCCGAATTGCGTGGGCTGTTGATGGTGGATCGTCGGGGGTACGAGGGAGTGTGGGATGCCGAGGGGAAGTTGAGGGGGAGGGGAGGACTGTGGTTCCGATTCTTCGGTAGGGGGAGGGGGTGATGGAGATTTAACCCAGGCCTTCTCCTCTAGCAATGAGACAAGGTCTCGATTCCGGATTACGTTCGAGTATTCCTTTACACAAAGGTGATTGTAAGGCTGGAGCTCTGCTTTGCGAGGGGAATCATCCATCAACAGGGTGGACCCCGCCGTGTGGCGGGGGGCGGAGTGCGACTCCGCGCCGGGGGAATCAGGAGTGAACAGCTTTGACCAGGGTATGTTTAGATCTTTCAATGTCTGGACTTTGCGAGCTTTGAAGGGGAATTGTGAAAACATAAATGTATATTGAGTATCAACGATGGTATGTGTGACTGGAGGAATTGCCGTACTGTAAAGATGTTGGGGAAGACCCAATGTATCTCGAGCCCATACGGCGACGAAGTGGTGCCTTTCGCCATGAAAGCATTTATCGACCATGTCGTTCACGCTATGGGGTTGGGCGGAAGACCACACCATGACATCGAGCCATTCCTTGTTTGATGGGTGAAATATGTAGGATTTGAAGGATGGCAAGTAGGGGCGGGGATGAACCGAACGCAGTCTTGGTTGAAAGCCTTGTTGTCCTGGTATAGGATAACGGGGTGCGTTCTTACCGGAGTGAGGGGAACGATGGAGGAGCGTTCCATTGAGGTCAAGCACTAGTAATTTTCTGGACGAGGCGGGGTCAGTGAGCAGGTGAGAGGGATCATCAGAAGTTGCGATGTATTCTGAGGAGGGGCCTTGAGGAGGGGGTGGTGTGGCTGTGCGGGAGCGTGGGGGCCGGGGAAGGGAGGGGGGAGAGGGAGATCTTGGCGGTGGTCGGTATTCTCTGTACTTGGAGTCGTAGGTTCTGGGCTCGAGAGGGAACTCATTCCAAACTTCGTTTTTGTTTTCGGATGAGGTCGAAGTGGCAGGATCCTCTTCGCCCTCGAGCAGAGGGTCCTGTTGTTTCCCAAAGGTATTGAACCACCAGGACTGGTTTATGCCAGAGCCGCCTGGGTGGTAGTGAAAGAACGCTGGTCCTCCGGGGGTGCCGCCCTCGGTAGCGTCTGGAGAGGCATCAGTGGGATTGTAAGCGGACCAATGAGACTTTTTCTTGTTCTTTCGACGACCCATGGAGAAGGCCCGTTGTCCTGAACAAGGACGTGGCGTTGGTGTGGTAAAGAGCCTCCGGATCAGCTTGAAGTCGACTTTGAAGGGGAGAGAGCTGGAGTGGAGTACCGGTCACCGGAGACTGTCGAGAGGGGGGGTGCTTCCACCGATCATGCAGCACGACGCGGTTAAAGAGATGCGTGCGCGGGTGAAATTTCCTTCAAGCTTCGAGACCGCAATCCTCCCTATAATAATTCTTCAGAATCAGAATCAGACCGACTCTGCAGCGAGGGATCACATGATCACCCACAACGATGGCCACTGCTTCACTGGTCGCGGATTCCACCCAAATCTCTCAAGGGGCCGAAGCTGTGAGCAACCTCCCCTCACGCAGCAGAACCGGATATCCATAACAGCCGCGCAGAAGGTCTACAAAACTTATATTCACGCATCTTTCGACTCGGATGCAAAAGTTCCGATCCTACTGAAGCATAGGTTCAAGAAACAGTATCGACACCCATCACTAGATGCTAACCTCACCCGCGCTCGGGTTGCAGGCGAAGCGAGAGCACTGCTTCGGTGCCTGAGGTGTGTGTTCGTCCGGTGGCCCGGATCTCACCGGTTTCACTGGCTTACCACCTGCCTCAGATCAGGCGTCAGTGTCCCGGGTATCCGGATGGTGGATGCCACGGAGGGTGTACTTGGCATTGAATGGATAGAAGGGAAGAGCGTCCGGATGTTGCTCGGTGGTGGTGCGGAAGGTGAAGACGAACGGGTTCTGGATTCTGACCAATTCTTCGATGATACGACCGACACCAGTGGTGAATCCGTCTCTCACGTCGACCCTCTTGACGAGTACCAAGTAACGATAAGTGCGTCCCTGACACCCACTCTACTTCCTCCTTCCGACCTCTCTCGTGCAGATGAAATCATGGGGTTGATTGGGTCTGAAATCGCCAAGATGCATAAAGCGGACATAATCCACGGCGACCTCACAACATCCAACATGATTATCAGGCATCCGTTTGCCGCCAAAGGCCCTTCGCCTACAAAACTGGTATGTGGCTCGCTCATGCATGAGTATTCGGCCTGGTGAACGGAGTACTAGGTGCTGATCGACTTTGGGCTCGCATATACGTCGGCCCTGGTCGAAGACAAGGCGGTGGACCTTTACGTGCTTGAGCGAGCATTTGCGTCCACACACCCAGATTCGGAGCCCATGTTCTTCGCTGTCCTAGAAGCGTACGGGAAAGGCATGGGTAAGGACTGGACGGCGGTGGAAAGGCGACTAGAGGATGGTGAGTATGGCCTCCTGTTCTGTAACCCGTCCTTATTTTCGTTCGCAGTCCGTCTTAGGGGGCGAAAAAGGAGCATGGTTGGGTAGGCTGCATGACCAGATGTCACAAGCTCAGGTCTTGTTAACCGGCAGAAGCTTACATTTCATTTCCAACGTGTGCCTCCACGACGATTTGATTGACATAATTCACAAACGGCCGCGGGCTATACGATATATATATAAACGTGTAGACCACACATCTTGCTCGTCATTTATGGTCGAGGTCAAGACCCAGCGTGTTCGGCTTGTCGCCTCTAATTGCTGCTTCGACGGCAGAGGAGAGCTGACGCACAGCTTCGATATCTTCTTCGCTGAATCTGTTTATGCCCGAGACTCCCTGGTGATCTTCTTGGGAAACACCCAGAGCGCGCTGGAGAGCCGCCTCCCTTTCTGTACCCCGTAATGAGTCTATTGAACCGAGGAGCGGTTTGAGGTTTGGAAGATCAGAGAGCGCTCTCCGCACAGCAGCAGAAGTAGCTGGTCAAGAGAAATAACTTGTATCGGTCACGGTTTGAACAAAAGGTGGCGAGATACCTATCGCTTCGTACTGAGCCAGCTGAACGACCTTTGGATCGTCGCGCTTCAGAGGGTCGGGGTAAGCAGACTCCTCTGGAACGTAAGGCCATTTCAGCGAGGTAAGGGGACGGAGAGGCTCGCCCGTTTCGATATTTTGTCCTTCCACTTCTCCGTTCTGCGTAAGTAACAAAATCGCGTGGGTAAAGTTCACAAACCTAGCGGCGGCTCAGACGACCCGGCGAGGGCAGCAACGGTGGTAGGGGCGCAGACGGGTTGCTCTGGTGAAAAGTTCAGCCCCGAACAGTATTAGAGCCCGTTCGGCTCCGGACCTTGGTGGGTTTTGTAACACCCAAGCGAACAGCTTTCAGGTTGTCAGAGAAACAGCCAGCAGGAACGCAGGATATGTATTACTAGGGGACTCTGCACTTGGGGCAGTTATACCTCGATTCTGAGGTCTGGCAGATCTGGCACGTTGGGCGCGAACGGGGAGGCATCTCAGGGAGGAAGAGGGTTGTTTGGCAACAGCCTCGAAAAATAAACAACGATAAATCACAATAAAACTTATAAGTAGCGAGCGGCTTGTCGTCGGCATACCATTGCAGGGGAAGCGAGTGTTGTGGGTATTATACTTAGTAACACACATGAACGCGGTGCGCCGTAGCGATCGGGGTCATTCGGGCGGCCTGGCAGGAATACGTTGGCGTTGACAGACGTGACGCGTCTTGTGCTCATACAATAGGATGGGTGCGACGGGAGAAATGCATCTATTGCAGTAGGGGTGGAGAAAGGGAAACTGGGCTTTCACTGTTCATCCTCGTATCCCTGGATCGGTACCCGCGGCCTATTCGGAACTGTATTTCCACATGTCAGCTTCAGGTAAGCGTGGGGGGCGGGACAAGACAGGGGTACGTACGGGGATAAGTGGTAGGAATCCTCTCCGCTGGCTGCCAACCGAACGACTTTCGGAGTGGGGGTACACCGATTGCGAGTACTGGGCCAATAGCGCCGAGAACACACGAATAAAATATTACCGGATTCTCGTGTGCGTGCCGTTGCTGCTCGGGGAATTTTGTCAGATTTTTTGTGAATTTTTTAAACTCATTTTGGACTGACGAGGGTGCGGTACGAAGAGCGGAAGAAAGACATGATGTTGTGCGTCTATTTTGCGTCCGACGATCTGAAGTGATCCACTACTACCGCCTACGTCGTTTCGCTCTCCATATTTCCCAGTACCATATCTCGTCCAGCTATCCGGTCCCTCCCTCCTACGACCCTCTCTTCGAACTAGCGTCGCTCTGACCCCACAACACGAACACGGAATCTCCATTTAGAGTCGACAGTGAGCTCCCGGGGAGCCTCGTTTGCCAGTATCGACTCTCTGTGCATGGACCAGCCTAGAAGGCATCTCCAGTCGGCCTCGAGCTCTTCCGCAGTAGATCTTACAGGGACACCTGCAGGGCTGGCGACATCCCTCCCCCCTTCCCCCTCTTTATCCCCAAAGGATGGTCCAGAGTCTGTCACTAGGCGCCGCCCAAGCTGGTCAGCCCCCAGGATCTCCCTCCCTCATCAAACGGTGCAAATCAACACCAGATCCTTCTCCGTCGACGATGACCCGTTCATCTCGCCTGTCCTCTCGCCTGACGAAGATACGCCCCCAAGATCTCGGGCGGGGGGCGCGTACTTGACCACCCAGGCCGGTCCTTCTTCCACATCCCTGATCACAACGCTCCCAGAGGATGAGGATGACGAAACACACCTTACCGCCAACATGTCTCGTCAGCGTCCACCAGGCTGGAGCATACATAACACCAAAGACCTCGAACGTTCGGTTGGTACCAGCACAAAGTCTCGTCGGAAGTCAAATCGTTACAGTACTTCTCCTTCTCCTCTTAAGAAGACGGGCACAACCCTGCAATCTGTCTCCCGAAGTCTTCGGCACATGTCTGTCCGTGTAGTCAACCTCGCCGGGAGGGGTTTGGATGACCACGTAAAACTAGATGATGTAGACGACGAAATGCCCCCCAGGCGGAAAGGTGACGATGATTCCGAGGAGCCTGAATACTCTGCACTACCCGACCTCAGGAAGAGCTTGCCGATACGAGGGCGTGCGTTGGGCTTCATGGGTCCCACAAATCCGGTACGGCTATTAATGTATAGATTTCTACTTTTTCCGTACGTTATCTCCCGCTAGTAAACCGGCCACGACCGCCTGCTGACCTCTTGCGCCTAGATGGACAGAACCTATCATTCTCCTTTTTATCTCATTTCATCTTATCGTTTTATCTATCCAATCCGCTCGTTCTCTCGCACTTACTGCTCCTGATGCAAGACCCTCCCAAATAAGCGGCTACTTCCACCGATGGGAAGACTACGCATTGTTCTCTCTCTTCATTTTCTTCACGTACGCGAATCTCCATCACTTCATGGCCCCCAGCTCACTTTTCCTTCCACAGTCTGGAATCCTTCGCACGGATATGTGTCTCCGGTTTGATTCTTGATCCCGAAGTCCCCTTCACCTCTATCTTCACCTCCCCATTCAAACCCTCCGAGGACGAACTTATCCGTGGTGCCGTAACTTCCGGCCCCGTCCATACTCCGTCAGTCAATCGGTCCGGCATAGCTCGGACACACACCCTTGGTCATAGGTTACACCAAATGAAAAACAACTTCTTCAAGCCGTTCGCTCTGCACCACAAATCGGCGGTGGACACCACCAACGGTGGTACCGCGGCAACCTCCCGTACCCGATCGGGAACGGAGACGAGAACTCCAATGATGGAGAAGGCGATGGCTAGGGCTCAACGGGCTCATGACATAGTTCGAGACCCCGAATCCAACTTCTTGACGAACTTCCTCCGTTCTGACAAACCCGACACCGTTTCACTTCCATTCAAACTTATCATCGAGCAATCTCACCAGTCTACAAGGAGAAACATGCCATACCTTCGCCAGAGCTGGAACAGGATCGATTTTTTATCGATCCTGTGCTTCTGGATCTCTTTTGCACTTGCAACCGGGGGAATAGAGAAAGGTTCGATGCACATTGGAATCTTCAGGGCTATAAGCATCCTCAAAGTCTCCCGGTTACTGGCCGTCACATCCGGTACCACTGTAAGCGACCTGCAGCTTTGCGTGACCTTCACACTCAACAGAATCTAGACCATAATGCGCTCTCTGAAGACTGCACGCCCTCTGCTGACCAGCGTGGCTTACTTCGTCTTGTTTGCGATGCTTCTTTTTTCGTGCGTCGACCCTAGTTTACGCCGGTGACCTGATATTGACATAACCCAACTAGGGTCATCGGAATTGAATCGTTCAAGGGTTCGTTTCGTCGCTCTTGTTTTCTACAGCCTGCTCTGGGCGAGCCAGAAATCCAAATTTTGGACAAGGCATGCGGAGGGTGGATCGACCCGCAGACATTGCGGACCATGCCCTATATCAAGAAGGATGGGAAGGACGGGATGATTAAAGGATATGTTTGCCCCATCGGTCAAGTCTGCAAGGCATGTCAACCATTCAAGTGGTGGTCATGCACTCCCTGCTAAATATATCTCAGGAAGGGGACAATCCGTTCAACAACATCGAGAGTTACGACAATTTCTTCTACGCTGCACTTCAAGTCGCAATTATCTCGACTCAGAGCGGTGTATGCTTTAATTTCAGGTTCGCCTGCGCAGATACTGACACAGTCCTATAGTTCACCAGCCCGATGTACTTGACAATTGATTCGGAATACTTCTTGTCCTGCTTTTTCTACATTATCTGCGTCATCCTTCTAAACTTCTGGCTTATCAACCTTTTCGTCGCTGTGATCACCAACACTTTCTCCGCTATCAGGAAAGAAACACGAAAGAGTGCATTTGGTGCAGCCCCGTAAGCCCTTATATCCACTGCAGCGTCGCATGTGTATTTATCGGTGGTTTTCTTCCAGCCTGGTTGTTAATATCGATGGAGAAAATGACGAGAATTTCGGTGTTATCGATGGTCGGCTGACGGCCACCCGACGGAATAAACTCAAAGACTACTACCAGATGACCAAGTGGTTTTGGGTCATCCTGGCCCTCGCCTCTCTCACAATACAAGCCACCCGTACAGTCGACCCAGGGCCAATCCACAGAGAACTCCTCAATAGTGGAGAGCTCGCGATCACAATCGCATTCGACGTCGAGATCGTTCTTCGGTTCGCGACTTACCTTCCAGACTGGCGAGACTTCTTCCGAAAAGGGAGGAATTGGTTGGATCTTATTTTGGCCATCGGCTCGACCATTATCCAAATCCCCCCCGTGCGGAGTTCGGGAGCGTACCCGTGGTTGACAATTTTCCAGCTGTTGCGGTTTTACCGTGTTATCTTGGAAGTACCGAGGATGAAACCCTTGCTCGTGAGTCAATGGACGCCCAAAACAATTCCTATCCATCTTGGCTGACTCCCACAAGCTTGCCGTCTTTGGAAACATGTACGGAATGACCAATATGATCCTCTTCTTGCTCCTGGTCAATTTCATCGCTTCTCTGATGGCTGTGCAACTACTTCGGGGATATATGCATTCTGACGAGATGATCAACTTTGGCCATATTTACAACGCGTTCCTGGGTATGTGGCAGATCTTCACTTCAGAGAACTGGACAACATTGTTGTATACCGCGGCCGTTGCATCACAACCAGTGCAGCAGTCAATCGTTGTCATCTTGTTCTTGACCGGATGGATGCTTTTCGCAAACTGTATGCCCCAAAATCCCCTATCCTATGGGCTCTCTCACCTAATTTTCCGACGCTTGTAGTCATCATGATGCAGATGTTTATTGCCGTCATCAATGAAAACTTTGATGTTGCGGAGGAGGCGAAAAAAGGGAGGCAAGCGTCTCATTACTGGGCAAGCCAGCGGCAGGAGAAAGCCCAGGTTCCCTGGGTGAAGAAACTGAATCCGTACCGCTGGTTTGCCCCTGCTCCAAAGGCAATCGCCGTGGACAACCTTCCCTCTGGCCTCGTATTACCGATGCAGAAAGCTTTGGTCCAAGACTACAACGTTCTGAAACGGGAGCCCAGCACCAAGGTACATCCCATGTAGCGCCAGTCCGAACCTCCACTGACCGCCTCTAGGCATCTGCTGAAGGGAAGAAAGGTCGCAGCCACTATCCCTCACGTTCGCTCAAGCTCCTGCAAAACTTTTTCGTCGGCGAACAGTCCACCGCCGAGATACCGCTCACCAACCTTAAGAATCTGCGCCGGGATAGCACAGCTCCATCAGATCCCAATGACGATGAGATGGAAAGCCATCTGTGAGTAATCTTAGGATCTGGTAGTGACCTTTTCTCTTAGAACAGTTCCAGAGAAATGCTCGCCGCGCTGAATGCGGAGAACCAGGTATCCCAGGACGTCAACGATGCACTGTACGAGCGACGCGCGCAAAAGGCCGATTTCATACGCAACCATCCATCCTATGACAAGACGTTCTGGGTGTTTTCTCAGAAGAATATCGTCAGGCAGTGGTGCCAAAAACTTGTCGAACCTGCTGGAGGAGAACGGATATTTGGCCAACAACACTCTCGATTAGCACACCCTATCTTCCAGCTCCTTATTCTTTGTACGGTCGTCGCTGGAATTGTGGTAGAGAGCATCGCCACTCCGGTTTACCGACGGGACTACTACGCGAGGATGGGTCTCATCAGGGGATCTTGGTTCGATATCGCCGAAGCATCCCTAGGTCTGGTGCTGTTTCTCGAATTCCTCATCAAAATAATGGCAGACGGACTGTCATTCACCCCCAACGCTTATTTACGGAGCATCTGGAACGTCTTTGACTTTTTCGTTCTAATTGGTCTTATCATCAACATTGCCACGGGTCTCATTTTCGTCGGTGGTCTCAGCCGTTTGACCCGATCACTGAAGGCTCTGCGTGTGTTGCGGGTTATCACGCTGATCGAGAAGATGCGGACGACATTCCAGTCCTTGATCATCTCTGGCGCCCTTCGTATCCTCGATGCGGCCGTCCTGGCCATTCTCTACATGATCCCATTCGCTGTGTGGGGCCTTAACATCTTTGCCGGACGCATGAACAGCTGTAACGATGACGGGGTGGGAGGGTTGTTGGACTGTGCGAACGAGTTCGATTACAATGTCATCGAAGGCTCGGATGCATTCTCCTTCCCAGTACCCAGAGTTTGGTCCAACCCGTCACCTTCGACTTCGTTCTCCTTTGATAACTTCCGTGCTTCGCTCCTTATCCTCTTCGAGATCGTCTCACTCGAAGGCTGGACCGATGTCATGAGCGTAGCCACAAGCATCACGGGACCCGACCAACAGCCTCGGACCAACGCGGCCGAGTTCAATGCTTTCTTCTTTATCATCTACATCCTCCTCGGTGGAATCATCATATTCACTCTTTTCGTCAGGTAAATTTTGCACAGTTTCATGGTCAATACTCGGTGCTCACTGGTCCACGTAGTATCATCATAGGCAATTTCAGTGCGAGGACTGGTGCTGCTTTTTTGACGCAACCCCAACGTGAATGGATCGACTTGAAAAGGTTGATATCACGCCAGAGACCATCAAAGCGACCTAAGATCAGGCCCACCTCTGCCTTCCGAGCATGGTGCTTTGACCGTGCGGTACACAAGCGAGGATGGTGGAGTCGTGTGATGACCTTCCTATATGTCCTGCATGTGTTTGCCCTCATGACGCAGTCCTATGCCGCCAGCACTGTTGCCGATGACTTTCGCAGTACGTCTCTTATTTTATCATATGCTCAAGGCCTTCCTCCTGACGAGCTGTAGACGACTTTTTCTTGGTGATCTCTGGCGTTGTCATTCTGGATGCTACAATCCGAGGTTACGGGCTGGGATGGCGCAGTTTTCGCGCGAATGGGTGGAATATCTTTGACGCCATTGTGGGTTTGGGTAGCCTGGTCACGACACTCGTGGTCCGGTTTTGGTCGAAGGAGGGTATTTTTACCACGTTGCAAAAACTGTTCATCGTGGCAATCGCCTTCAAGCTCGTTCAACGAGCGGACAGTCTGAACAAGTTGTTCAAGACGGCAGTGTACGTCCAATTCTTAACTCGTGTAGCTCTTGACTAACTCTGGTTCTAGTTCAAGTCTACCCGTTATCCTCAGCTTGTTGGCGCTATGGCTGATCTTGTTCATGTTCTTCGCCATCATGTTTGTTGAAGTCTTCAGCCTAACGAAGTGGGGCTCTGGAGAGAATCACGACCAGAATTATGCTAGCATCGCAAATGCGTTGGTCATGCTTGCGTTTATGAGTTGCGGTGAAGGTTGGAACCAGTTTATGCATGACTAGTGGGTACCTCTCCACGTACCTGAATACGGTGGCTGACTTTCCCTCGTAGCACTCTCGCATACCCACGGTGCACGAGTCCAAGCTCTGATCGGGAGACGGATTGCGGTAGTCCTGGTTGGGCGTTCTGTTTGTTCATTGCCTGGAACGTTGTCAGCATGGTGAGAAAATTGTCGATCGCTCACCTTTTTCCACGCTGATATGTTCTGTCTCGCAGTACATCTTCATGAACATGTTTACCGGTAGTTCCAAACGTCCTGTGGATGTCTCCGATACTGACGCTCAGACCTTAGGTGTGGTTGTGGAAAATTTCTCTTATGTGTTTCAGTTGACTGGGGGGGCAAAGTCGATCACCCGAGATGAAATGCGGGCGTTCAAGAAAGCATGGGCCAAGTTCGCAAACCCCAAGACACAACATCTCGAGAGGAATAGCTTCGTACCTTTCTTTGCTGTATGCCTCTCATCCTTCCTCCTCTCCCATCTGACCTCTCCTTGATCAGGAATTGAGTGGGATATTCGAAGTTCGGATCTACCCTCTCCGGTACAACCTACGCAACCTGAAAGCAATGATCACAGCCGGCGATATGGATTGGGACTCTTCGCATGTCTTCCATGGCATTGATCTCACGAAACTGAAGCACACCCTCGATGGGATCAACTACACTGCTGTGAAGAAACAGAAGGCTCTGTACAGCCGTTTGTATCACGAGGCCAACGTGACGCATCATTCCGGAAAGGGAATGTCGTTTACAGAGATGCTCCTACTTCTTGCCCACTACAAGCTCATCGTGGATCGGGATGCCCTCGTGTGCGTTTATTATCGTGCTTTCGCCGAACGACTGAGCCTTTACGCTCATCTAGGCTCAAAGATCTTGTGGTTCGGACGGAGACCAATAAACTGGTCACAGATCTAGTTAACTTGGATCGGGTCAAGTCCCTTCTCAAGATGATCATTTATCGACGGAGGTTCAAGGAACACCTCCGTCGTACTCATGAACAAGGTCTAACTTTTCGCTCCGTAGAAAGAAATGGAACTGAGTGCTTACGTGCTGCAGAGATACCCTCTATCATCGTTGATAACACGCCAACGACGCCTCCCAGCGCAACGCGGGATATCGCCGGAAGCCCCTTGTCTGCCTACGGGGAATCGGAAACCCCATCACCCTCGAACAGAGATTCAAGGGCTTCCGACTTTGGGAACATTCGACTGCGTTCTAGTGGCCTCCAACGACGTAGCAGGGCAGAGATTACTTCTATGGAATTCAGCCCCAGCCACCGGAACACGTTATCGATGGGCGAGGTGTCTGCGAGTACAGATGCGGATGATATCCTGTTCTCAATGCAGAATTCTGTGTGGGGTGGTGAGTCCCGTTGTGCACGCGAGCCCTTGACTTTTTTCTGATCCTTTGCCAGATATGCTCGTCGAGGCTGCCGAGGAGGACAAGAAGCTGGAAAGCGACCTTTGAGTGTCCTTCAGTTTATCTATCTATACGTTGCTATCCAAATTCGCTTTCGTGTTCTCTCATTATTGCACTCAGCACCGTAACTTATCTCAAGAGACTGTTCAGTGGTAGAGCGTAGGTAACATGTGTAATGACAAATCACATAAAATCAGGGCATCGGAAGTTTACGAGTATTACAAAATCACGGTCGAGCTCCGCGCCCTCTCGATGGTCGCCAAACTCCCTTCTTTTCTACAGTATGGAAACCCTCCGTTTCCGCCTGTGGAGTAGGAGGGTTGGAGGACTCTTCGGCTTTGCGTTCTTCGGTAGCCCTGGATTTCCACGCCTGTTTAGGCGCAGGGTCCTCCGGCTTCAACGGACCCCTCTTCTGCCACGTGTCTTCGGTCCTGGTAGGGGCAGGGGAAGAGGTTCTTTCGGGGGGTTGCTGTTGGGTCCGTGCGGCAGCGTACGCACCAGGCCTGTACTTGGCCGGAGCAGGGCTTTCAGAGCGTGGAGGGGTCGAAGGAGTGGTGCCTTGTGGCGTTTGCCTTCGCCAGGGTGTGGTGGTAGTCGAGGGTGGCTGGCTCTTAGCGGCTGCGTTACGTTCCGCTCTTCGCCTTTCTGCCTCCTCCTCACGTTGTCGTTGCAGGGCAGCTACTCTGTCCAAATCCTCACGTTCTTTGCGCCGTTGTTCGATAAGAGCCGCACGTTTCTCTTCCTCCTCCTTCTTCTTGGCTTCTGCTGCTGCTTCCTCTGCTTCTCTCTCCAGGCGTATCCGCTCCTCCTCCGCAAGACGCTCTGTGAATACGAGGTCGTTATCCAGGTCAGATACAACTGGGGATACAGAGACGCACCTGCTTCGCGCCTCGTTTCTTCCTCCTCCCGCTCGCGACGCTCCTGTTCTTCGGCTTCTTCACGAAGACGCTCCTCCTCGCGAGCATTTATAACAGCGGCAGTCCGCTTAGCCTTAGCTTCGCGGAGTTTGTCGGAAGCCTCCCTCTGCTTCTCTGCGTATTCGTGGCCTCTCCTCTCCAATACCTCGTCCTTGGTCTTCTTAAAGTCACCTAACATGCGAGAAAGGCGGGCCTTGGTCTCGAGGTTAAGCTGGTGTTGTTGTTTGGAGCTCTCGATGCGAGCCCGTTGAAGAGCCTCGAAAGTCAGACGATCATTCTCCTGTTGCACTTCATAATCCTTGGCAAGGAGCGGCCGCTCCTCCTTCCTGTACGCTCGCTCGACGTGGTCCAACCACTTGCCAATGTCACGCATGCGTTCAGCCAACTCCCGCTTATCCTTCTCGAGCTGTTCGACGTGCATTCGCATGAGGGTGTCGGTACTAACATCTCCAAGAGCCTAGATGGGGATTTCGGGGGTGTGAACCAAAACGTGAGTGAGACACTAGGGCATTCAAACAAGCATACATTGATGTCCACTTTGATGTTTCCTTTCTCTTTGAGACTGCGAGCGAATTTCTTTGCCTCCTCGTTCCTGATATTCTCGATCTCCTTCTTGGCGTTCTCGACCTCCCGCCTGCGACGTTCTTCGATTAACCTTCTCTCTTCCTCTTCCTTCTGCTTCCTGGCAAACTCCGCGCGGCGTGCTATCTCCTCTTTCTCTCTCTTCTGTGACAGCTCGGTAAGAAGTTCCCGTCGGCGGGCGACGAGAGCGCGTCTGTATCGGAGTTCTTCCCTCTCGGCAATTGCAGCGGCTGCGAGGTGGGAAAACTTGGCCTGCTGTTCCTCTTCGGAAAGCTTCTCACGTTCCGGGTGTATGGCGGACAGGGAGTTGTGTAAACACATGGCGAGTGAGCTCAGTCTGGTCCTGACCAGATCGGCAGTTGATGGTTGGATGGGGGTTTCATGCATCCGAGAGGTGGAAGACGAAGGATCGTCTGTGGAGACGAAGGGGTCGTCGATAAAGGTGATAGTGCCGGCACTGTGATCAATGTGGACGCTCAGTTCGCCGCGACGAGCGCATCCCATGATATAGGCTTCGACATTTTCGGCATCGTAGGTACAGACGTCGGGGACACCTGATTCTTTAAGAGGTTGGAGGAGCTCCATGAGATTAGAAACCTTGATGGTTGAATAAACTTGGGATAACTGGGACAGCAAACGAGAGAGCAAAGCACGTTGGAGGAGGGGGAGGTACTGGGAGTAAGCGGCATCGTCAGAGAGGGCACGTAGGAGAGGCGCAACAGAGGCGCAGAGAGTTAGAGGGTCGAAAGTGACTTCGAGAACTTCGTATAGAATTTTTACGGTCTCTGGGGAAATCTTGTGAACGTTACGAAGAAGGGCGTCCCGCAGGAGCGCAGCGCGTGTGGGAACGCGAGTTAGGCGAAGAAGGGAGCTGAGGCGGTTGTTCTTGCCTTTGCCATCCTCAACGACGGCACTTTCGTCGGCTTGGACACCAACGGGGACGGCGAGAGCGCTGACCAGAACCTGCCCAGCCAACCTGGCGATCTCTGCTTCGGATTTTGTACCCATAGAGGTGACGATAGCGTAGTATCTGCTCCAGGCGGCGGCATGGTAGAGTGCGTTGCCGCTCATCAAGAAGATCTTTGTGAGTTTTTCGTAGTAGTTGGCCATCATGGAAGGCTTTGGGGACTTTTTGGACATGGTCAAGAGATTATGGACATCCTCGACGGAACGAAAAGCCTCCTGCCACAATTCCAGCTCGACGGAGGCATTGAGCTGGGCGAAGCGGGTATCGAGGTGGTGTTGGAGGGTATCGGGGTCGGAAAGGTTAATGGCATGGGGTTGAGACGCATATTTGGCTACGTTGGCGAGGTGGAGGCGAAGTGTCTCACATAGACGGCGGAACTCGACTTTTCGTTGGTGCTTCAAGCAGAATTTGAAGGCTTGTTGAGCGATTTGCTGAACGGAGTGACGGTGAGACGAAAAGGCAGGAGGGCAAAGGAGGCGTGACGTGCCTGATAGATAACCTCTAACCGAGCGTTATTCTTGAGTGTCTCGAGAGCGGTCCTGTAGCTCTCCCACAAAAACTTGAGCCAGGGGGTCACGAGGGCACGATCCGTCCTGTCCTTGTTCTGATCGCCGCTGACGGCTCCCAATAGGATGCTTTCCGGAGTCTCCATTGCTTCGAGATCATCGACGTCTGTTAAGGCGACGACCCTGTCGGCTTTCTCCTGAGCCTCCTGGACCTTGGCGTCGGAAAGTTGGATGAAGCGGTTAACTACGACCTCGATGGAAGCGACACTTGAATTTTGTGCGATGTTCTTGTACTGCATGAGACCTTCCTTGGCGACCCTGCCCTTCCTCATCTCGACACAAAGCTCGACAAAGCGGAGCATGATAGGTTCCAGGGAAGCAAGGGAGGTGGATCTGAATCTCTTGGAGAGAAACATCTCCGTCAAGGACTGGAGAGCAGCATGTGTCTGGCCGACGGAGACGAGACCCTCTGCCTGTTTGAGGACTGTCTCTGGCTTTGAAAAGGGAGCCATCTTTAAGAGAGAGAAAGGGATGTAGAGAGGGAGAGAGAGTTGTGTTGTTGATCGTCCCAAGTACAGGTGCGAAAATTCGCGCTGCTATATCGGGAAGGAGGGAGCTGCCCTAAACGACCTCCACCGTCCTCGTCTTCCAGTCCTCCTCGAGCCTCTCCCTCACAAATCTGTCGAGCTCCTTCGACTTGTCCGTAGACACCGTCACAATCCTCAGTATCTCGGTTGGAGACAGCGGAACTCCCCCAGCCTTTTGCACCACACACAATTCCCGCTGAGCGTTGAGCGCGATCGACATCACCCCGGCACTCAGCCGTCGTTCCAGTCGGCTGGGATCCAGAATGGCGGGGATCGAGGTGTCTTGGAAGTAAGCGAATGTGAGGCAGAACGGCGTGTGGTGCATCGAGAGAGGCATCGGTGCCCGGTCCGTCGGCGGATGCTGCAGGTTAGGTTAGAGGAAGAGAACTGGTGGACCGACAAGGTCACACAGACCACAATGACTTGGTCACCAACGACCTCCACCTCTGGTCGTCGGAAATGCTTCAGTGCAACGATCGCCGCCAAGCATGCACAATCCAGCATGTTTCCAGAATCCGCCAGGAAGTGAATCGTGAGCCGCAAACCCCACACCTACGACCGTTTCAGTCCTGTGAGGAACATGATACTGGTTGTTGTGTCCTACCCGTTGTCCGGATTGTATGCACAATGATTCCTTGTCGACGACGTCGCTCCGTCGGATTATTTTGTCCAGCATCCGGGTGATCGTCACCTCTTCCTCCGACGGACTGTCGTTGCAGAGAGGCATCAGATTGAGTTGACCCATTGGATGGAAAAGATATACCCACCGACCTTGCTCGTATTCGCTCGAAGCCATGGGCGAAATCTCGGAGTGAATCGTTATCTGCCCTTCGAACGGTCGTTCGGGCGGCGGCTTGACCATCTTCGCCTCAACCTGGGCGAGCACTCTTCGGTTTGGAGAGTCAGGCAACGACATATACCGCGAAGAAATTCGTGCCTCGTCTTGCCCAATGAGCAATCCACCCAGCCCAAGTCTGGTCCAAAGGTCAACGTAGGCTGCCTCATTTCCAGCGCTGCCCGCCCATCCAACCTCAGCCCTTGTTTGAGAGCTTCGACCACGAATTCTTTTTCTGGGATCGACGGAGAGGGCGGTCTCATTTCAGACGGTGGATGCAGCAGCGATCGATGATCGACAACGATTGAAAAATGGTTCGCTTGATCACTCACAACCTCCTCGCTTGCCATGCAAAAGGCTGCACCTCAAACAACTTCCCTCTCCACCTCAATGACGTCCAGGTAGCCCTCAGGGAGGCAGAGTTTAACCCAGAATTCATCAGGGGTTTCATCCCAAAGATCGAGTGGAATGCTCTCGTGGATGCCGCCCGTCAGGTTCCCAGTTGTTCCTCATCCCAAGTCGACAGGAACCTCTTACAATTCTACAGCTGGGAGATACTTCCCTGCCCACCGAACAGCCAGAGATGATGGATGACGATCTACTCAAGGCGCTTCACCATGTTTTGCTCGAGGTGACGAGATCCGCCGTGCATTCCCTCCACAGTTGCTCACCGTGTCCACAAGATCCATATAGAACAAGGCCAAATGACCTGTCCTAACTGCGGTCACATATACCCGATATCTAATGGTATCCCAAACATGGTTCGTTTCTCGATTACCAATCGCGCGCTCTCTCTCTAAGAATGCCTCTCAGCTCCTTGCGGAGCATGAGATCGCGTAACAAAAAGTCCTCTTTGTTCTATATGCATCTGCAACGTAGATACAGGGAGTCGAATAGTCTCAACCTTGTCGATCAAGTGAGGTCTTTAAGCGAGTTGTATCAGAAGCTGCGATAACGTAGGTGCCAGTAGGTACTCACTGTACTTCGGTCCCCCTCCACCTTCAGGTACACTCCATTGGATGTCCTGAGTCGGGACTTTAATGTCGCACAGTTTGCAGTGGATACAGTTCTGACAAGTTCTGGTCTAAGTATTCTGGTAAACGGCGACCTGAACACTCTCTCACCTGAGAGTTGATAACCAACTTCTTTCCATTCCACGAGCCATCTTCCACCTTGGAACCACCCTCAACGTCAACGTATTCGTAGACTCCTGCGGGACAGGCTCGTCCCAGAAGTCCTGCAAACTCCTCTACATTCCTTTTTACATGCTCCGTCCTCCTCGCAGCATCCTCGCTCGTCTCTTCCGGTTTATGGACCAAGAGATGTACAGGTTGGTCTTCGGCGTGGTTCGTCCCCGTCAACGAAACGCTCGTCATCAGGTCGGTAGAAAGAGGCGCCTCGAATGGGGGGTAGTCGATCGGCTTGAAGTTCTGCGCTTTTCCTGTGTGGGCTGCGTCGGAACCGTGATGTTTAAACGTCCACGGTACATGGCCCTTCAGTAGCAGTGTATCGACCCCGGAGTACATGATTCCACCCCAGATCCCGAGCTTGGTGTTGAAAGAAGGCCGGATGTTTCGGACTTCCCACAGTTCCTTGTGTACCCAACTCGACTTGAACGCCTCCTCGTATCTCGACATGTCTGCTGCTCCCTCCTCCGTCACCTTCTTCTCGGTGACCGACTCAAATGCAGCCTCAGCGGCGAGCGCACCCGTTTTCATCGCGTTGTGGGTCCCTTTGATCTTGGGGACGTTGACGAGACCTGCTGAACATCCGATGAGAGCTCCTCCTGGGAAAAAGAGCTTGGGGATCGACTGGTATCCTCCCTCGTTCAACGTCCGACCACCGTAAGCGAGTCGTGTGGAATTTCCAGAAAGAAGGTCCCTAAACCAAGGGTGGTGCTTCATTCGCTGATCGGGGATCAGAATCCGGTACCCAAGTCCGAAAAAAATAACGAGTTTACCTGCAACTCCCGATACGGACTCAAGTAGGGATTCTGATAGTCCAACCCAATAACCATCCCAAGGCTAACCATACCGTCCGCCATGTGATAGACCCAACCCCCACCGTACACGTCCGGGGTCAAGGGCCAGCCCATAGTGTGAACAACCTTCCCGGCACGGTACTTCTCCGGGTCTACCCTCCAGACCTCTTTTACACCAATGGCGTAGGTCTGGAGCTCCTTCCCCTCCCTGAGATTAAACCTCCGTACAACGTCTTTGGTCAAAGACCCGTGAGCACCCTCAGCCAACAACGTGACCTTGGCCCGAAACTCCATTCCGGGCTCGAAGCTGTCCTTCATCCTCCGTTGACGGTCAAGACCGACTTCGTTCGTCCGGACGCCGAGAACGGACTTGCCGTCCTCAGCATAGATGAGAGAGGCACCAGCAAAACCGGGATAGACTTCCACTCCCATCTCTTCAGCAATTTCTCCTAGCCAAGCGGTGAACCGAGAGAGGGAGACGATGTAATTGCCCTTGTTACCCATTTGCGGCGGGTGGGGGATTGGAAAAGAAGAGGATCGGGTGAAGAATCGCATCGAGGAGGAAGTAGCAGGTTGAGTCAAAGGATGACCTGAACGATCCTTCCATTCGGGCAACAGTTCATTGAGAGCGGTAGGTTGGATAACAGCACCGGAGAGAATGTGTGACCCTGGAGTATCGGAGCGGACCTCAAACGTTACTGTTCGCGTGGGACAATGCCCGGATGCAACTCACCGACTTCAGATCCTTTCTCCAATACGACGACCCGGATTTCTTTCCCCTTTTCTTGTTCGAGCTGCTTTAACCTGATGGCAGCACTTAGACCTGCAGGGCCAGCCCCAACGATGCATACGTCGACCTCGTCCTCTGCCCTCTCCACGCTGGCGGGATCGAAGAATTCTCTCCGCCGGAGAGGTGTTGGATGGAACTGCCTGCGAAGGGCGAGCCTCCTTGTCACGAACTGCTGCGTTCGTCGTGTGAGCATGTGGAAGGGATGCTTTGACTCAAAAGTAAGTGATCGAACCCGGATCAAGGGTCCGAGACGAGAGGAAAGAATCACGTGCGGTACGATTTACTCAAGCGTAATATACAGGATGTTACTGGTCAGGACGGCTTTAGAGTTGGGTATCAGGACAATCGTCTGCGTCGCGTCAATCACAACCCCGGGTCCATCCACCGTCTCCCCAACCTCGAGATTGTCCAGCAAGTACACCGGGGTGTCGTTGACCCGTCCAAGCCCGTCAAAGTACACGCTGTGTCTTGAATTAACCTTCTCCTTCGAGACAGGACGTTGCTTCAGGGTTTCCAGTTCGGAGTAGACAGTTTCCCCCATGGAATCAAACGTCTTTCCGATTCCGCGAACCTTCCTCGGTGCTCAGATCTCTCTATCAGAATATATACGACCAACAACTTACCTTAACGTCATCCACGATGATGGTCTTGGTCTCTAATAAGAACCCAAACTCAGCCTTGTATGCTCGCTTGAAAGCGGCTTCAAAGTCTTCCTTTCCGTCTCCATCCGTTTCCTTGGGGAGGACCATCAGCGCGGTATCGGTTCCCTCAAACCGCATGTTCAAGGCCCGTTCAACATGGATCCTACGCTCCTCAAAACCTTGGCCCCTGAGCTCGCCGCGGACATCTTCCTCAAGTTTATCCAATCGTGATATTAATGATGGCTTGTTCTGTTCTGTGTAAAACGTGGATGAAGGCTCTTGCCGCTCATATACCCTGGGCTCCTTTAGCGATCGTTTAGAATCTAACCCAAAACCACCAACCTATCCGCGAGTGCGAGCCCGTATGCCGACAAGATGGAGCTATAGCGATGGATGAGAATCGTCTTTATCCCAAGCAGTTTTGCGATCTCGCAGGCATGTTGTCCTCCCGCGCCGCCAAAACTTGCGAGTCTGTCCAAAGAATTTCAGTTGCATCGGCCGCTAAAGTCTGTCCGCGGCACCTACACATGTTTCCCGGTGGCATATCCTCTTGCCTCGGTCAGGGCGCGGATAGGTCTGCACATGGTCTCATTTGCGACTTTGATGAATCTGCCCATCAAGTCAACGAGCCGCGATAAACGAAATTTGGGCGGCGTGCTCACCCATATCCTACTTCATCGAGAGTGAAATTCTCTCCATCGTGACCACGGTTTATCTCGTTGGAAAGTTTTTCGAAGGCTGTTGTGGTTGCTGCAAGATCCAGCGGCTCCTTTTCTGATTTACCAAAAATCTTGGGGAAATAATCCGTGATCAATCGACCGAGTAGAAGGTTTGCATCGGTCACAGCCAACGGGCCGCCCTTCCTAAAGCATTATCAGTATTTTCCAACTACGTCCAGGGGAGGAATACCTATAACACGTCGGGCCGGGTTCCGCTCCTGCGCTCTCTGGGCCGGTGTTGAACAACCCGTTCCTAAACACAAGGCAGGAACCTCCTCCAGCTGCGACGGTGTTGATATCCAACTGGGGGGATTGAATAGTGATCCCAGCCGTCGTTGTCTCGTAAACCACTTCGTATCTCCCGTCAAACCTGGAGACGTCTGTGGAGGTTCCACCGACATCAAGCCTTGTATCGAATTAGAATCACGACGGGGCAGAGGAATGTCCAGAGCTCACCCGATAACAGGTTGTCTTCGCTTTTCATCCCAGCTAGTCAGGGCATAGCCGACAACACCTCCTGCTGGACCACTCAAGATACTCTTCAACCCAGAGAAGTTTTTGGTATCCAATAGACCGCCGTCACTACCCATGAATTCTACTCGGGGGCTCAGGAGGCGGCCATCCCTCAGTTTTTCGTCAAAACCGTTGAAGAAGCCGTCGAGATACTCGCGAAGGATGGGAGTAAGGTACGCGTCCGCGGTTGATGATACTCCTCGCGGGACCATTTTAATCATAGGGAGGAGTTTGGAGGATTCAGAGACATGCGTGAACCCTGTTTCGCGGGCGATCTTTCCAACGAGAAGCTCATGTTCAGGGAAGGTATACGAATGGACAAAGACAATTGCAAGCGAACGGTAGCCTTCCTGAAAGAGAGTCTGTAGGTCTTGTCTGACCTGGCCCAGGTCTACAATAGTTGTCCGTTAGCGTGTCACCATTGCTCTTGGAAGGAAGACACTTGCCGGGCGTCCTCATAATTCTTACCGCCTCGCCTGAGATACCTTGAACAATTTTTCCAGGACCTTCTGCATCTCCTTGACCATCCCAGCCCGCGCCACGGTAGCCCCTGATGAGATGACCACGTTCATCGAACTGGGCTGCGTTTTTCTCGGCCTCTGGATCGGAGGTATAACCGACGAGGGTGACCCTCTCATCAACTTCCAGCACGGCGGAATACAGTGGGGGCGGTCTGCGGATGTTGAGATCGAAGATCTTGGGCCGTGACTGATTCCCAATCAGCAGAAGGTCTTTAAAGCCCTTGGTGATTAACAGGGCATGTTTGTGACCCTTGCGCTCAAGAAGTGCATTCGTGGCGACAGTGGTGGATAAGCGAATGTAGTCTGGTATCATCCAAGGTTTGAGAACTTGAGACTTGTATCCGAGGCGGAATAGCTTACCTATCTTATCGGTGTTTAGGACTGTGCCCCTGGGGATCTTCTCCCCGGTGACTATTTCGAGCACCCGTCGGATGCCTTCAGTTGGAGCATCTTGATAATTGGCTGGATCCTGAGAGACTGCAACGGCGATGAGCAACAAGTTGGTTGCGAAGCGGTGCGCCCAAGCTCACGAAGCTTGACCACGAGCTCTTTTCTTTTATCCGGATTCTCTGGATCTGGGTAAGACCTATTGAGGAATGGGATGAAGATCAGCGGAATCGGGTTCCGGGTGGGAATCAGTTACGCGTGAACGTCGCAGAAGGTTCCTCCTCTGTCTGTGCATATCCTTATCGACTTGTCCGGGACGTTCTTTCTCGCCATTGGCACTGGTGTGGATTGAGAGACTGGACGGGGAGCAAGGTCACGCCGCTAGATCAAGTGACCTGTGCGTTCATGTTTGCCCCGATGACGACCGGCGGCAGCCGCAGGGTTGTTGACCCAGAGAAACCTTGGACGATGGCCGTTCAATGTCGGGCGTGATGGCGACGACAGCGGCGACGGCGACGACGACGACGACCAATGCGTAAAGGATTAGCGAGACCACGCCTTCTCTCCAACCTCGACAGCGATCGACCTCCGCTACTTCGCATTATGGCCCGCCTCCGCCGCGACACACAAGACTCGGCAGCGGCCCAATATCCCCCCTCTGTAACCCCGCAGCCCACACTCAGGATAGTGGCATCTGGCACTCTGTTTCTCACTCATACTCTCGAGCTCCCAACTCATCCCGCTCCTTCGACCGCTCACCGTGCCAAATCCGTGGCAAAATCGAGGGGAGGCGCGGCGTCTACATGTCTGTCTATCCTTGCCCAATTCCCCGGCGTCGACGCCAAATTGGTCGCGTCTTTGAGCAACAATGATGAAGGGAAGATGATCATCGACCAGCTCGAACGGGAAGGTGTCAGCACGCGGTACTGTAAGATTTGGGAGGGTGCTTCTGTCCCAAGCGCATGGGTTCTGCACGCAGGTGTGGATACATATTCACGCAAGAGGTTGATTGGCATCTGACGGTGACTACAGCTGACACTGACCAGCAGACCATTATTAACCACAACCCCCTGCCCGATATCACCCACGAAGAATTCGTCACGATGCTAGGCCCCCTCCTTATTCCGGAGAACTATGCCCATTTGGTCCCCTCACCAAACGGTCCTCCTGCTCTAAATCCATCCTTCTCGCCAAACAACACAAACGTTCCCTTCGAATGGTTGCACTTCGAAGGCCGGAGTGTAAAGACCACCTTAAACAACATGGTGGGCATAGATGGCCTCGCCCGAGAACGCAAATGGCGCAATCGTTGTGTATTTTCTATTGATGTTGGTAGGAAGGCCAGACAGGGGGTTCAAGCTGTAAGTCGGTTTCTTCGTCTAGACGTACACCATGCTAATGGACCCTCCTAGTTGATGCCCCACGCAGACGTGGTCTTCGTAAATCTTCACTATGCCAAGGCACATTCACCCGCTCACGCTGCAACCCCAAGGTCATACCTTCTATCGCTCGCAGCCTCCTCTTCTGTGGCACCCCACGCTCTCCTCATCGCCTATTGGGGAAACAAACAGGGTGCTGCTGTCCTTTCCCTCCCAACGAAGGAGTACTTCCAGAGTTCCGGCTGGGTCCGTCCCCCTACACATCGGGCTACATCCAAAAATCCAGACACTCGCCCAAGGAGTGTGACAAGTGATAGCGTCTTCTGGGCCGATGGAGGTGCAGACCATTCCTCCTCCTCAAACTTTACCCTTACTGGCAACAACCGGGATTCGGGCACGGTTCCCGTCTCGCCATCATACGATCACCATCATGAGGAAGATAACGACTCTGAGGGTACGGAAACCGGGGACAATATCACCCAGGAAGATGAGGACGTGATCGATGAAATCGGTGCCCAGGAAGCGTTCGTTGCTGGAATGATCTTCGCGTTAACCCGGAAAATCCTTCCCGGTGAACCATACACCCCACGCTCGACAACGCCGGGATACCCTACGAATGAAGAGAAAGGAAAATGGCGGCTAGAGGAGTGTCTCAAGTGTGTAACACCCTTGTTCAGATAAACACGACTCATGATGCCTTTGCACCCCTCAGGTTTGCATCAGAATTGGCTGGGAGGAAAGCAACACGACGGGGGTGGGATGGACTTGCCAAAGAGATGTCCAGAGCAGGTTGGTTTGATGGATGAACATCAAGCCACTCTAGGACTGCAGAGGTTTGCGTTGTTCTCACCAGCCACGGTTTTCTAAATTCCGAAACTTTATTCCATTCTCGTGATTTCTTTTACTTGGATACCCCCACTGATATATACTACGTAATATCTTAAATCCGTTTGTAGGGAAAAGAGAGCGTAACATACCCAAGATATGCCAGGATATCCAAAATTATGTTAATCGCTGGGGTAACCGGAGTAGCTGCAACTCGTACGAAGAAGGTTACACTTGTATTACTTCTCCAGATCGACACAAAGGTCAATCGGATCCTTCGTCTTGCTTATGTCGATCTCGAAACGGTTGAGCATTGCATGGGATGGTTCTGTCCCTTATGAAGACACAGACACCCTAGTTCTTACCGGACGTACCTACTTTGTCGACGTCCGTGTTAAGAAAGGAAGCAACCCCCCTGCCCTCGACTGGGCGCTCGCCGGGACGAGAACCAGTACGCCAGGAGCGAAGCCAGGTAGTTACGGGTTGGGTGAAATTTTCTAAGCTTCACCTTCTCATCTGCACGCAGGGGAATTCCTTTGCAAATGGCATCGCCTGGTGGACTCTAGATCCTCAGATCGCGGTACAGACGAAGGCGTCGTGTTTCCCCATCCGTCGGATCCCACGAAAACAATGGAGAGAGGTAGCATGTACAATCCCGCCACGGATCGCGTCGAGCCATACGAAGAGGTCTGGTTGGACACAGTCCCTCCCCCAGCGACGCTAATCGCATTTTTGGAAAAAGAGGACGGATCGAGCTTTGTTGCGATAGTTGGAGAATTGCGATTAGGCGTGGGGAGGCGACATGCATGGAGGGTAGAAGGCGGGAGAACCATCTACGAGATAGGGTGGGGAGAAGGGATGCACATTGACCTTGACAACGACGTAGAGGAAGGCTCGACGGTCGGGCCATGGATTGTTCGCGAGTTCTGGAAGGCATGAGCGTAGGCTACGGATCTGCACGTTTGCAAAGGGTGTATTCCTACGGTGACAACTTTTCGTGGCAGTCAACCCATGGCCTGCTGGCATCCGTATAAAAAGCGACTTCGATAGCTTAACTTACACCGTATCAGACCTAAGCAGGCTCCTTCAAAACTCTGGAACCGACGGCAAAGACCAGCTCGACACAAACAACACCTTACACAACCCTACGACGATAGTACATGGTTAATTCAGCTGCTTGCCTCCATATATACTGCCTGACCGCGGCCAACGTCATGTCAAGAGGCAGGACCATGTCGTTGCACAATATCTCGTAAATGTCTTCTGCCCTTGCCCCGCGAGGTTTTAAGGGGGTGGGAGGTGATGATCGTCCAAAGGCATCCACTGAGGAGCGAGGTGTTGCCGCACCACTTCCGGCACCTGCTGCAATTCGTGCCAGCTTATCTTGCACCTGATGAACGTCAGCCAGCGAGCAACTCAAAAGGAGAGGAAATCCCACGTGATTCGTTAGCTTCCGAACCCTCAAGAATCTGCTGGCCGTGAGCTTGGATTGGGATCTATAAACCGCGTGAGCAGTCGTACGACGATCCCCGACACGTTGCTCACGTATTGAGAAGATCAGGGAGCTGCTCCTCCCCTTGCCTCGCCGGATAGGGGAGTAAAACGAATCCAACCTTCGTAACGGGCACGAGTGGGGCCTTGTTAGTGAGAAGATATTCCAACAACCACATCGGCATGGTTTCCTCTAGCTCCCGGGCGTCTAACCCTGTAGTTCCCACCGCTCCCCTGTAGGCTGTGGTCCACCCAAATGACGTCTCTTCCGATATGTAGATCACAGTGTTATGTGGCAAGGCCAGAAAGGGAGCTTCGGAAGATGGGGGTATTGAAACGTTTGCCTGTAAAAGTTGCAGAGGCGTTGGGGTGGTGTTCGCCGGCGCATTCTGCTCCTGGGAGGTGTTAAAACGCGGTGTACATCGACACCGATCGAACTTACTTCTGCGCTGGACTCCCTAGTCGGTTCGCTTCCTGCTGCAGTTGAAGTACTTGATCCGAGAATATCGCTGGGAACCCTCCGGGAGGAACTTTTCCCAAAGTTGCGCAGCCTTCCCATCAATCCACCACCAGGGCCACCAGAATTCGCGTCCTGCGATGGCGTCTTCAGGTCATCTCCGGGTGTTGTGGCGGAGATAGTCCCGGAATGTAATCTTTGACTGAAATAATCTGAGCTCTCTCTTGATGTCCCAGGAGCTGGAGTGGGCTGCGGTTTTGAAGGCATAGGCGTCATTTCACTTGAACTGGGATGTATTTGCGGAGACTGGGGAATGGTTGGCAGTGTCAAATCTCTCGATACCCCATGGAGAGGTATCATCGGTGTTAGTAAAGGCGAGATTCCCTTGGTGCCCTTGATGAGGGGCGGGATGGCGGGGACCATTGAAGGCGAAGAGACCACCATGGTAGGAGGTGAGTGGTCTCTCCTCGAGGTATCTGAACTTGAGCGCCTGCGGTCTATAGACCCATTGATATCGATATGGGTTGGTGCGACTCCACGGTGCACTCCGCGGTGCGGCGGAGTTTGTTCATGTAGACCGCCGGAATCCCTACTGCGCCGTGTGGATAGGGTCCTCTGTTGTTCTCGGACAAATCCGAGGAAAAGATTTCGGAGAAGCCACTTAGCAATGTTCACTGTAATGGTTTTTAGTTCCTAGGGAATCAATTGTAAACACGGGAACACTTACATCGCATTTCATCACCGAAGTTCTTTTCTGGGCCATAACCAGCCTCGTCAGCGTATATCTCCGCCTCAAAGCAACGATCGCTCAGATGGACCGTCAATAACCCCATTTTTGTGTCCACCGATGACCAGGAGTTCACGACCGCTTGCCCTTCTATCCTCTCTCTGATGGTTTCCAATGCCTCTCGAGGACTTGGGGTTTTGTCACTGTCGTCACTGCTGGTCGACCTGGAATCGCTGTGGCTGGCGGCGGAGACATCATCCTTGAGGAACTTCCCCAGGCAGATCGCCCTAATGATGTCCCAGACGGCGACTTCCCCGGTAGTATCTACAGTCAGGGCGTGCATCCTGTTGTTGAGAATGATGGACCTGACAAGTCCCGTGTCCCCCTGAATGACATGGTCAGGAGCACCCAGTAAGGGCTCGGCTTCCGAAACAACTTCACGGTCTTCGTATTCATTACGTGCAGAGTTCGTTGGGTAGAGAACGGGGGCGTTTTCCGCGTTGCCGGGGGGACTGGAGTTTCTAAACGAAGAGGCGTGCTGTAGTACAGAAGACATGTGTGGGCGATTGTCGAGGCGAGGTACTGACAGTACGGACGCTGCAGAGTACAAGGTGGCGATTTCCGGGTCTCTTCCGTGCGGCATATATGGTGTGAAAGCCTCGTTGGCTGATATCAGCTTGACCATGCTCTTGTATGGGATGCCATAGAGGGTATCTTCTCCGTCTGCGTCGACCATTGAACCATAGGTAGATGGGGCGGAGACGGGTGGTCCGGGGGGTGGGGTATATGTCCTGGCGGTCGCGAAGGTATCTATACTAGCGGAGTGCTTTCTATGCCCGGACAGGCCATGTATACTGAGGGAATGAGCCGAGATGTCCAGAGGTGGAGTGCTATACAACTGCAACCTGGTGTTTCGGCGCGGGGGGACCTTCCAACGGGTAACACTGGAGCTGCCGCTCGCCGTCCAAACGAGCTGATCGTCCATTGCGACGATCTTGTTTACCCCGTCCGATGACTGGGAGAGAACGACGCACTCTCCTTGTGAAATGTCCGAAGTGCCCTCCACGTCCACACGGCAGACGAGGCCGGACCTGTCTCCGGAATAGAACACCTCTAATGACGGATGGGACGAGGATAACGACCAAACAGATTCGGTATGGTGCGTAAAAGCGTGAATACATTTCTGTGCGGATAGCGACCAGAGTTTGACGGAAGCGTCGGCAGACCCCGTCAGTAGCTAATGGCAGAAATTAGTGATGTTTCTTGATACAAGCGTAGACGACTTGCATATTTTCCGTCTGCGGAGATTAGTATCGCGCGGATATTGTCTGTGTGCCCCACAAGCTTTGCGGTACGTTTACCCGATCGCGGATCCCAAGTTCTTATGACCCTTTCGGGGGTTCCAGAGGCGATGACGCTTCCTGCAGGATCTACTGCTATCGCGTATACGGATGATTTAGATCCAGTACTGTCAGGTGACTTGAGGGTGATAAGAGGGTCAGGGCTGGTTGACGACGCGCGATTCAAGTCCCACAGCTTGATTGACTTATCGAAAGAACCTGATGCCACCCAGTTTTGATCGGGGCTGAACGAGCAGAGTGAGTAAAGTCGAGTACACGTGGAGTTTGAGGAACATATACCAATATGCGAGACACCGGACATAGTCCGAATGGGAGCCGACCAGAGTGGGATCGGAAGATGTGTCGTGGGGGTTCCAGGCCTTGAGAGTCCCATCTGAGGAGGCAGACACAACTTGAAAGGGAACAGATGAGGGGTGGGTTGCGAAGTGGGGGGTAGCTACTGACCCGTCTGAGCATGATTGCACAAAAGGATGTCGTTCACCCAGTCTGAGTGAAGCTGGGCGCACTGTCGGAATCCCGAAGGCTACGTGGAAAAGCCATTGAGTGACCTCCAGACTACAGTAGAGGAGAAGAGGAGTGCTGACCTGCCCCGGAATGAACCCGGCTGGATCCAATTCCCAATATTCCTCCTCGTTCGAGGCGGCGCTCGACTTGCGTCGTTTCCTCGCGCTCGCGGTAACGTCTCCCAAAACATCCCCATCTGTACCGACGGAAGGCCCGTTTTCGGTGTCCTCCTCGCCGCCGTCATACCAGTCATCACCCCAGCCGGTCAACATCTCCCACCTTCCCCTCTGAGGTTTTGGAAGCCTTGTTGGTCGTTGCCTCGTCGGGAGGTGAAGGTCCCATGAGATAACCATGCCATCGCGTCCACCGGTATATAGGATACCCTCTGGACTGGGCCTGCCGGCGAGGTGTGTGATGGAATCTAACGCGAGAGACACTACGGGGAGTCTATGTTTTGGGTGAGAGAAGGCGCGGGTGCTCGGACTGTGAGGGATGGCGATCGGTTCGAGCGGGATGAGTAAAGGAAATATGGACCCCCGGCGGGTGACGCCAGGCGGTGGGAGCTGCAGTCTCGGAGTGGACCCAGACTGTGGAGGAGGAATCACATAGGACACGCGACGACGTGCAGGAGCGACCATCAGTCGACCGACGGACTTGAAAAGATCAAGGTCAGACGCATCCGCCCGCCTCGAGCTAACGATCGTCTGCCGTCGTTCGTCACGGGAGGTGATGGATATGCAGGCACAGCAAATGCATGCGGACGGAGATGTGTGTTTATTAGAGTAGAGATGATGTGGATTATATGCAATGCCCTCTATCTGTCTAAGTTCACGGTCGTCAAAATCACTGTCCCTCGATGCGGCGCTTCTTGTTGGTCTCGGGAGATGCCTCAGAGAAATACTCCAGGGACCCCTTGGGATCAGCCTTGATGGTCTTGCTTCCCTCGGTCCAGTTGGCGGGGCAGACCTCTCCATACTTGTCCTAGACAGTAACGGTTAGCTCGAGAAGCAGACAACGAACGGTGCTGGAGCACTGACGGTGAACTGGAAGGCCTTGACCAGACGAACGGTCTCCTCGACGGAACGGCCAACCGGTAAGTCGTTGATGGTGATTTGCCTAAGCGCCGCCGCTGATGAGTAAATACTTGGACGCGCACACGGAAGACGCACCTCAAGGTACCCTGGGGGTCAATGATGAAGAGACCACGGAGGGCGATGCCCTCTTCCTCGATCAAGACGCCGTAATCTCGGGAGATCTGCATGTTACGGTCTACAAGAAGAGGCAACTGGAGATCGGGACCGAGACCGCCCTCCTTGCGGGGCTGGTTGGCCCACGCAAAGTGGGAGTATTTCGAATCGGTGGATACAGCAAGGACCTCAGCGTTGAGCTCCTTGAACTGGGGAAGGGCATCATTGAAGGCAAGGATTTCCGTTGGGCAAACAAAGGTAAAGTCCCTGAGGAGCATAAATGAATACAGTTGTTCCATAAAAAAACCTTTCCACAACGTACATCGGATAGAAGAACAAAACGACCCTGTTCGTTACGGTGTTAAATGCTGGTTATCTGGTAATTAGCTGCGTACACGCGTACCATTTGCCCAGGAAGTCGGTGAGGGAAACCTCCTGGAAGACGGAGCCAACGATGGCGGTGGTCTTAAAAGCGGGGGCGGGGCGTTGGACGAAAGCAGACATTGCGCAGATTGGGGAGAAGAGGGAATGGGGAAGACGTGGGCTCACTCTCCAGCCTTTTTACATATTTTGGCAGGGTCGCCAGGCGTCACAGATCACGTGGTATGCTGAGTGACCCAGCACGCGTCTGTCACACCACCGCCGAGTCGGCCATTGTGCACAATGGATGTTTCTGGTGAGGCAGACTAGTGGCAGACTCCGGAAGTAGATGTGACTGGCGTTAACGGAGCTTATGTATAATTCTGCACGACAAGGGATGAGATCAGGTCACCCATGTCTTCTGTAGGTACTTGTCAACCTCGTTCCAGTCCATTCTCTCCCTTTCTTTTCCCCCTAACGCCGTACCTCTCCTCACCTCTTCCTCGTCTATCCGCTTCCAAGCCCCGTGAGTAATCACTCGTGATGACTCGAGGCCACGTTTCACTTCTTCAGGAAGCTCCTCCAGGCTCGCTTCTTTGATCCCTCCGCTCATCACAGACCTTGCCTCTGGGACTGGGTTCTGGGCGTCCGACAAGAGAGTCTGAGCGACATTGTATGCATTCATCATTGTAGTCGCCAGTACCCCTTTTGCGCCTGTTGAAGCCCATCCGGATGTGTACACGTTCCTCAGCACGTTCCCCCTCTCGTCTACAACCCTTCCTGAGACATTGCGAGTGTGTCCCAACCCAGGATCATACCAGTGAGCGGTAGGTTCTGAACGATGGCCAAGAGAGGTTATAATGAGATCGGTGGGGAGGATAGACGTAGCACCAGTAGGCACAGCTTTATTGTTAGGGTCGAGGGTTGTGTGGGCAAGACTGAGCTCGAGGTTTGACGACGCGGAATTCGGAGTCGAGACTACACCGGTAGGAGACCGGAAGAACTCCAGAGACCAAGACCTGAAATCTTCACTAGGTCCCTCTAGTGTCGCCTTGGATCCCCTCTGGAGTAGAGACACAATCCGTGATTGTTGTCTAGTTGGTTTTATACCCTCCTTCGGCTTTAAAATCTCCGGTGAAAGTTGGCCCATTACAACACCAGGCAGGTCTAATAATTCGCGAAGCTCTTTCGCCGTAAAGGCGGCCTCGTACGGCCCCCTTCGCCCGATTATCGAAACGTGCTTGACGGTAGATTTGGCGAGATGGGACAATACCCGCTCTGGGATATCGTATCGCCTGAGATCTTCAGGACGAGAGAGCAACATACGAGCAATATCCAGGGACACATTTCCTTGGCCGATTATCGAAACATGCCGGGCACTATCGATCGGGGGCGCTTTCGGTTTCGAAGGGTGGTTTGTGTACCAGTGGACCACGTCGAGGGCAGGTCTGCACTGTTCAGACGGTGGGAGGGCAGGGTGAAGTATTGGGACGGTGCAACCGGTTCCCAACACCAGGTGCGTGTACTTGGCGAGTATGCTTTCTATGGGCACGGATATCGCACTCGGAGAGCTCGTAGTTGGACCGCCTATGTTCACGTTCCCGAAGAACTTCAACCTCGAGTCCGTAGCAGCGTCATCAAACTTGTGTGTGCAATTCTAACCAGAGAATCAGTACCGACTGGTGTGGAACCTTTATCTGCGTGCTACCTTGACTTCGGGGTGGTCGGGAGCGACACCGTACCGGACGAGTCCGTAGGGTGACCATAGTCGGTCGTAAACGTGCACCCGAAGTTGCTGAATACTCGCCGGAGGTACAAGAGAGAGCAGACGGGAAGCGACGTAGAACGAGGAGGGACCGCCGCCAACAATGGCAACTTTTAGTGGGTTCATGACCGTAGGTCGCGGAAGCAGTGAGCTTCGGAACTGGCAGTCCCGATCACGATCGAGTCAAACGGTCGCAGCCTTCGGACTCCGTCCGACGGACACGGGCTTATGGCTACGTACAACAATGGATCTACGTCTGCGTATTATAAGCCCTGGAAACTCCGACGCACACCAAATCCGACAGTATCCTGGAACGCATCGAATTGTTCTTGCATTCCGATGCACATCTGACTGTTTGCCCGAATCGAGTGTGCTTCGGGTACTAAAACTTGTAGCATCTGAGAACAGAAAAGAAACTTTCGATGAAAGAGCGAGGGCCAAGAGAATTCTGACCACACCTTGACCCTGTTCTCTGATGTCGGATGAGTATATAGGAAGTCAACGTTCAGCCGGTTTCCTTGCGCTTTCTCTAGCTGGCCCATTCGGGTAAACATCCTGTGGAGACGATGAGCGAGCTGAATGGGTACCACCGAAGAGACTTACGTGGGAACAGCCTCAGGGTTATAGCAGGCCATTGCTGACAGTCTCAGTCCAATGACGTCAGCTAAAGCGGTGGTTAATCTCAAAGACAGCCGGTCAATAGAACTGCGAACCTTCCAACTCTTGCTTCCGAGAGTTGGGGAGGTCAAGGAGGAATGTTGTCAAAACCCTGGCAATTTTAAAGTCGAGACCTAACACTTCCAAGAGGGTGGCAAACGCGAGGAGTACTTTCATAGATGAGTACCTCTCCGCATTGTGCCGTGCTACGACGTGTGCGATCTCTGGATCGCGAGTTAGCATTAAGCCGAGCCGTCCCGAACGTAAAATACAGACCATGTCCAAGGATAGCAGCAAGACCGTCCTCATCCTTTGCAACGGGAATGATGCCAGTGAAGACCACAATGTTCCCTGTGCGATCGTTCAGTCGATTTGGAAGGAAGTTTCCAGAAGGGGTAGATAGTCAGCCGCTGACCGAAACTTGCCATCGCATTCACCACCTCTGGATCATCCACTACCATTAACCGCCACTCTCTGCCGCCACTGCCAGGTACAGGTTCATCCCTGTTTTGCACGTCAGCATGCCACAAGTCCTCGATTGATGTTCCGATTTGTTGTATAAACGTAGGCTCCGTTTTTAGGGAACCCAGGTTGGAGGCTTCCAATATTCTGGTAACGATGCCACGGATGCCTTGTGTCAAGGGGTGATTTGGTGAGAGAATTTTGCCTCGGAATTCCTGCAGGAGTTGCTCATGAGACTCCTTTGCCATCTGACGGTCGTTATCAGTTACATATCTCATATTCTACCCGCGATTCGGACATCACCCTAGTCTCGAATTTCGGACTGACGTCCATGAATCTCCATCGACCCGTTTCCGGTACAGTTTCAAGACTGCAGACGTGTAAGAAAGTGGTTGGCCAATGATGTACCCGAGTGAATGCAGGAACGTACTGTGCTACATAGTAGGCAACTGACAAAACGACAATGCCCCCGAAGACTTGGGTCCCTGTGCTCCATCTCCTGGAGTTAAACGGGTGCTCCGGATCGACCCCAAACCGGGAGTATTCCGCGTTCTGGAATCGCGTGGAGGAGAATTGGCGAAACGCGTTGAGAGTTGAGGGGGATTTCAAAACCAGTGGAGGTCGCGACGTGAGCAGCCAACCTGATTGTCGAAGGCTAGCCCTGAGGCTGAAAGGGAGCCCTCGAGCGACAGGAAACATGAGAGGTGGAGGTGAGCGAGGCCAGCGAGAGCGGGGTGATCAGGCCAGGAGCCGCTCCGGTTCAGCTGTGCCGCAACATGCCATCGTAACCTTTTGATCCACAATCGGTAGGGTAGGGGGCGTGGCGATACATGTACAGATACACGTATATCGTCTGATGACCACACGTATGTACAGCGAATACAATGCAAGACTCAGTACCCACGACCAGTCTCGCTCTGAAGCGTACCCCCTTTCGTTCCGCCCAGGCAGGATCTGGGCACTGACATTCTGCGGAGGCGCAGTCCTCCATGCGCTGCCACTTCTGCTTTCCATGGTTGGGACGGGCTTGCCCTTGCGTCGAACTGATTTTGCGTAAATCCCTCGTGCCTGAGGACGGGAGGTTCGGCGATGGTAGTCAGACACTTGCCTTATCTCTCCAGGGAGTTGGATCCCAGAGGGGTGGATCGTGCGAGTGAAGCCGTAGGACGGTGCTGTCAATAGTACGCGTACCCGTTCTTGCCTGACCACTGGGCAAGGGCAAACGCCTCCCAATCCGTTGGCCAGGAGAAGACCAGCCGGACATGCACGTAAACCGGCGTACATCTGGGGCAAACGGTCTTCGTCCATGGTCCTCTCTCTTCTCGTAGTCGATATACAAGTCCAAGAAGAGCTGGACCGCTTACTATACCTTTGGTCAGTTTCTCTCCTTGGTATCCCATCCACACACAGCCATTCACCCTTAATCTAAGATCTGTCTCTAACCCCGAAGGGACACACGGGATAAACCTCCAAAAGAACGCAAGTTGATGAATAGGCTCGGCGTGTGCCCCCTGTCCT
>Ga0307515_10000712_pt1 | contig 76634 bp, 72 predicted proteins | sample 17_EM_MG_FD_194513 | JGI IMG/M metagenome (GOLD analysis project Ga0307515, IMG submission 194513) | Populus trichocarpa ectomycorrhiza microbial communities from riparian zone in the Pacific Northwest, United States - 17_EM | ecosystem: Host-associated > Plants > Roots > Unclassified | place...
ATCGAAAATATCAGCCTGTAAATCAGCAATAATGGCCTCTGCCTGCCCAAAATGCAGCTTTATTTTATTTTCAACATTTGTTAGTTTAAAGTGTGAATTGATGATATCCTCCATTTCGCGGTTCACTTCAATGGTGTGGAGGATACCTCCCTCAGCCAATCCTTCGGCCAGGCAAATGGCCGAGTAGCCGGTAAAAGTACCAATTTCCAGGATGCATTTGGGCGCCACCATTTTGCTCAAAAAGCTCAGCAAGCGGCCCTGGTAATGGCCCGATAGCATATGCGGGCGCAGCACCTTTAGGTGCGTTTCGCGGTTCAGTTGCTGCAAAGCTTCCGGCTCCGGATCGCAATGGTCATCTAAGTATGCCTGGAGGGCAATAGGGAGAATATCCATGCCACAAAGATACGGAATTTAATACTTATGTGGTCCCTGGCGCTGCTTGAAAGTGCCTTGGCGCTGCCAAATAAACCAACAACAACATGTATTACAATACGTTATATATAAACCCAAATGGAGCAATTAATTATTTTCTTTGACGAAATAATAGTAAAATCCATCCTTTTTGAACTTCGCCCTGACTAAAACAATGGAGAAAATTACACCAAAAAACTGCATTTTCGGTTGTTTTATTTCAAAAATATTCAATTTTATACAACTTTTGAGCAGGCAGGGTTTTGGTCGCGAATTTTACCCAACACGCGCAATGGATTAATCCATCTTAAAAAAATGGGGAACAGGTAGCGCCCTTATATCTCCCGCAAATCCGCCGCGCTCACCCAGCCTTCGTTGCCGTTGGCGAGTTTGATTTTTACCCAGTCTGATTTTTTATCAAGGATACTAACCTTGGTACCCTCGTGCAGCACAAAGCCATTTTTGGCGGTAGTGGCGGGCGCGTTTTTAACGTTTACTGATGAGTTGAAGATAATACCATCATGATGCGCTTCAAAATAGGCGGCCTGCCTGCCGGATATAAATATGGTACCGATACCCAGCAACAATAAAATTAAAGCCAAATAAAACGACGCCTTTTTTATGCCCACAGAGCCCGAAAAACGGTAAAGAATAAGCAAACCCGAGGCCACCAAAAAAAACAGCACACTGAACACCGCGAGGGCATTAGCCGAGAAAGCAAGGATAAAGCCGGCCCACCATTTGGTGATGAAAAATTCGGGGGCTGTCTCAATTTTATCGGTGGTTTTTGAATTGGCAAACTGGATGTTTATGCGAATGTCCTCATCGCCGGGCGATAGCCTGTGGGCTTTTTCGTAATATAATATCGCGGGGGCTATATCGCCATTTTTATAATAAGCATTACCCAGGTTAAAATACAAAGTTGCCGATTGGTAGCCATCATCAACCATTTTTTGATAGGTGGCCGCGGCTTCTTTATAATTTGCCTTTTGGTACAGGTCGTTGCCTTTTTTAAACATAGCCGGGCCCGCATCATTGCTAAAAGCCAGCAATGGCGCAACAATCAACAGCAACAGGTATATCAGGCGCTTTAGCATGTTATATTTTATCTTCAATGTTATTGATCATATTTTTTGCCTTCTCAAACACCTCCTGCTCCGATATTCCCGAAACGGGGGCAAAGCGGGCCATATCGCAAAGGTCTAAGGTTTCCAGCAGCTCGTTTATAGTGGGCTCATCCAGCTCGCGGGCCTTTAGTTGGGTAGCTATTTTTTCACGGTTCAAGTCGGCAGCGGCAATGTTCAGTTTATCGCTTAAATAGCCATACAGCCCTTTAAATACATTTTCGTAAAATACGGGCCTGTTATTTGCCGATAGCTGCGCTTTTGCGCTGGCCAGGTGTTTGGCGGCAATTTTACCGGCCTTGCGGCTTTTTACCTTCACCACATCGCTGTTGTTCATCTCGTAAACCTTACCAAATACCAAAGCGCCCACAAATGCCAGCGGCCCAAGTAACAGCAGGAAATAATACAGGCCCGATCCATAAAAGCCATCGTCATTTTTGCGGATATCGCTTCCGTCGGTTTTTATATAGCGGATATCTTTATTCAACAGTTTAACATCCTGCTTATCGGCGCCAATGGATGTAACATTGGTTTCGGTTGCGCCCTTGGCTACATTAATGGTAAAGCCTTTGGTTTGGTGGTTTACATATTTGCCGGCGGCTATATCATAATACGAAAACTTAATAGGGTCGATAGTGAATTTACCGCCATGGCGCGGTATCAGCAGGTAAGTATACACACGCGTGCCCGATTCGCCATTTTCGTTATCGGTTATGGTATCGGTTACCTTAGGATCGTACTTATCAAAATCAAGCGGAAATTCGGGGGCCATCGGTTTCAGCAGCTTCAGGTTGCCTTTGCCCTTCAGGGTAATTTTGTAGTTGAGGGGTTCGTTGGCCTTCAGGTTGGTTTTATCAACCGATGTTGAGATTGAAAAGCGACCAACCGCGCCGCTAAAGCTGGCAGGCTTGCCGCTTTCAGGCAATGGTTTTACATGGATAACCACCGGGCTGCTTTTAATTTTGTACTTAACATCATTATAACTGCCGCCGCCAAAAAAGTTATCAAAAGGATCGGCGGACGGTACGGTTTCCCTCACAATGAAATCCATGATCATTGGATCGATAGTGATATTGCCCGCGCGCTCGGGGAAAAGAATGCTTTGCTTTATCTCGGTAACATTATATTTTATCCCCTTTATAGTTTCAATACGCCATTGAACGGCATTGGGGTTATTTGCGCTTTTAATTTCCTGGCTATAAAAACCATTCTGGTCCGACATTTTTTCCAGTTCGCTGCCAACCAGCGCCACCCGGGTGTAAAGGCGGTAACTCAGGGTAAGCTGCTCGCCTATATAGGCGTTGGTTTTATTTACATCGGCCCTTATAAAAAGGTCTCTGTTGATATTTTTTGAATGACCGCCCACAATGCCTTTGCCCTGCGCCTGCATCTGCTGTTGCTGCTGTTGCCTGGCAGCATTGGCTTGCGCTGCCGAAGCCCCCTTTAACACTTTAATTTTAATTGGATTGGTGCTTAACTGCTTACCATTTGCCACAATGGTTGCCGATCCTATGGTGTAAGTACCTTCTTTTACGGCTACAAGGTCATAACTGTAAGCCATACTTGATGATGAAGCTCCGTTGATGATGGACATGCTTTGGGATACATTTGGCCCCGAAACCACCAAAAAGCCGTTAAAATTGGGAGGCGTAAACTTTTCGCCATTGCTGTTTATGGTAAAGGTAACCTCAAACTGCTCGGTAGTGCCTACTTCCGTTTTACTAACCGACGAGGTAAACTTTACACCCTGGGCAAAAAGCGCGGAGGTACAAAACAGCAGGAGCAACGATATGTAGTACTTTAACTTCATGTGCTATAAATATAAGGCTTACCAGTCTTTTGAGATATTGGTCCTGGCGCCTTTTAACTTTTTATTTTTCAGTTTGTCCTGCGTTGCTTTTTCGTCGTTTTTCAGGGCTTCCAGCATCCGCTCGGCATCGTCTTTTGATACATTGTTGGGCTGCGGCTGTTGTTGCTGCTGATCTTTATTATCAGGTTTATTCTTGTCCTTGTCGTCTTTATCTTTTTTATCCTGATCCTTCTTATCCTGGTCTTTTTTGTCTTTATCCTTATTGTCCTTGTCTTTATTCTTATCGTCCTTATTTTTATCCTTGTTCTTGTCTTTATCTTTATTCTTATCGTTTTTGTTCTGGTTCTTTTTATCGTCCTGCTGCTTTTTCAGCATTTTTTGGGCGTACGACAGGTTGTAGCGGGTTTGCTCGTCATTCGGGTTGTTAAGCAATGATTTTTTGTAAGCGGCAATACTTTCTTCCAGTTTTTTGTTTTCCAATAAGGAGTTACCTATGTTATGGTAAGCATTGGCCAATACCTGCTTGTCTTTCGAGGTGGATGCTATTTTATCAAACTGCTGTTGTGCCTCGTCAAACTTTTTTTGTTTGTATAAAGCATCGCCCAGGTTAAAATTACCCTCTACTGTTTTGTTGTTGGATTTTGCCAGCGCTTTACGGTACTTATCCTCGGCTTCTTTATAGTTTTTAGCCTGGTAAAGCTGGTTGCCTTTCCTGATGTCCCTTTTTTCCTGCTGGGCAAAAAGTAATGAAGCCTGCAGTACTAATAATACAACTATAATTAACTGCTTCATGGCTTTTTTACTTCAAATAATTTAATGCCGCTTAAACGCATGTTTTTACGGTTTGATATAAAGAACTCAATCAGCAGCAATACAAACGCAATGGCCAAAAAGAACTGGAAGCGATCTTCAAAATCCTTGAACGACCGGCTGTCAACCGTTTTGCGCTGCATTCTGTTAATCTGGTCCATTACAATGCCCAGGCCGCTGTTGGAGTTATTGGCGCGTACATAAACGCCGCCGCCTGCCGCCGAAATTTCCCTGCACATATCCTCGCTCAACTTAGTCACTACCTGCTGGCCGGTCTCGTGGTCAACCCGGAACCCGGTTTGGTGCCCCTGCTCGTCATACATAGGTATGGGCGCGCCACTGGCCGAACCAACGCCTACCACATGAACCGATACATCCTTTGATTTGGCTGCGGCAGCAGCCTCAACGGCATTATCCTCATGGTTTTCACCATCGGTAATTACAACCATGGCTTTACCTGTACCGTTTTTAAAATCAAACGATTGCATGCCCAGCTCAATAGCCGCGCCAATGGCGGTGCCTTGTGTCGGCACCATCTCGGTATTAATGGTACTCAGGAAAAGTTTGGCTGCCGAGTAATCGGTAGTAATAGGCAACTGCACGTAAGCCTGGCCCGCAAATACAATAATGCCAATACGATCATCGTGCATGCGGTCAATCAATTGGGCAATGGCTTGTTTGGCGTTCTCCAGGCGGCTGGGCGCCAAATCCTGCGCCAACATACTGTTTGATACATCAAGCAATATCATTAAATCGGCTCCTTTGCGTTTTACTTCTTCGGTTCTTGAACCAATCTGCGGGTCGGCTATGCCTATGATCAGCATCGCGTAAGCCAGCAAAAAGAAAATAAACTTAATCCACGGCCTTGATAACGATACCTGAGGCATCATCATCATCACCACCTTTTTATCTCCTAATGACGATATGGCTTTCTTTTTCCAGACGCTTACCGCCAAAAACGCGATAATGAACACCGGTATAATTACCAATCCCCACAAATATTCTATATGTGCAAAACGTAGCATCTGTTAGGTTAAAGCCCCTTTAAACAGGGTGTTTTTTAATATAAATTCCAACGACAGGAAAGCCAGCGCTATAATTGCCCAAGGCAAAAACAGTTCTGTTTTTTTGTGATACTGGGTAACATCAATTTTGGCTTTTTCCAGCTTATCAATCTGCTCGTAAATGTTTTTAAGTGTTTCGTTATTGGTAGCCCTGAAATATTTACCACCGGTTAGGCTTGCAATTTTTGATAAGGTACCCTCGTCAATCACCACAGGCACCTTTTGGTACTGAATGCCCATTGGGGTTTGTACGGGGAAGGGCGCAAAACCATTGGTACCCAGGCCTACCGTATACACCCTTATACCAAACTGCCGCGCAATTTCCGCCGCGGTTATCGGCGGTATCGACCCGGCGTTATTTGATCCATCTGTAAGTAATATCACCACCTTGCTTTTAACCTGGCTGGTACGCAGGCGGTTAACCGCGGTTGCCAGGCCCATGCCTATGGCAGTACCATCGGTTATCATCCCATTACGCACATCTGCAAAAAGGTTCACGAGTACGCTATGGTCAATAGTAAGCGGGCATTGTGTAAAGCTTTCGCCGCTGAAAATCACCAGGCCTATGCGGTCGTCCGGGCGGCCTTTTATAAAGTCGATGGCTATTTGTTTACCGGCTTCCAGGCGGTTGGGTTTAAAATCCTCGGCCAGCATACTGCCCGAAATATCCGAAGCAATAATGATATCAATACCTTCGGTAGTACTGTTTTGCCAGCTTAACGACGATTGCGGCCTGGCCAGCGCAACAATCATAGCCGATAAGGCTAACGACCGTAACACAATACCGCTATGCCTGAACTTTGGCAGCATGCTTTTTTTAAGCGTAAAGCCCCGCAGGGTGGGCACATTAAGGTTGCCCTGCAGTTGGCGTTGTTTCCAGATATACCAGCCCACCATGAGTGGTATGCCGATGAACAGCCAAAAAAATCCCGGGTGGGCAAATTCTATTCCTTTAAACCAGCTCATTTACCCTCCTCTTGTTTATCGGCCAGTGGCTGGTATGCCTGCTGGGTTTTGTTTACAAAGCTGATGGCATTATCCATGCTTTGTTCGTTTTCAAAATGCAGCGGTTTTTCTTTGGCAAATTTCACCAAATCGGCAAGTATCAATACCTGGCGCAGCAGGTTTTTGTTATCGTCCGCAATGTCCAGCGTGCGCAGGCTTGCAAAAATCTCGTCGGATGTTTGCTCGTGCGTTTTTATGCCATACCGCTTCTCCAAATATTCGCGCAGTATTTCGCTTAGTTCAATATGGTATACTTTAACATCCTGCTCGTAAGCTTTCTTGCCACGCAGCTCCTGTAGTTTTTGCAGGGCGATGATGTGCGGCGGCACTTTGGGTTTCGGCGGCTCAACTACTACTACCTTTTTAGGCCTGCTTACAAAATAGTAAATAATGCCCGCAATAATCAGCAGCACCAAAAAGCCAATGGCTACCCACTGCCAGTTATCGTGTAGCCAGTCAAAAAACGAATAATTGACTACAAGCGGCTGCTTAATATCATAAAAACCCTTGGTGGTATCAACAGCAACGGTTTGTACGGTTAACGTTAATGGCTGTGTATAAACCGGGCCTGTTGTTGTTTTAAACGCGTAGGATGGTATTACATAAGCCCCGCTATCAAACGCGGTAATGTTGTAGGCGCGGTGAACGGTCTCGATACTTTGATCCTGTTTATCAAAAACAGTATCGGCTTTACTGCTTACAATCTGAATTTTGCCGGCAATAGAATCAACCAGTGACGGAAACTCTATTTTATCCTTTATGTTATGCCTGATGCTTAGGTTAAGCTTGGTTTGCTGGCCAATTAAAATGGTAGCCCTATCCAGTTTTGCCTCGGCCTGCGGGGCCTGTGCAAAAGTGGTATAAAAAGTACCTGTAAGCAGCAATACCAGGAAATATTTAAAACACTTGATCATCTCCTGCCTTCCCGTTTTTTAAATAGTGTCATTAATGGTTTTACGTATGATTCGTGTGTGCCGATGCTGGTAAAATCAACACCGCATTTTTTAAAAGTGTCGCCCATGGCAATGGTGCGGTTGCGGGCCTCGAGGCTGAATGCATAACGCACCTGTTCATCGGCAGTGTTTATCCACACCACCTCGCCGGTTTCCTCGTCCTTCATCGGGATAAGGCCCAGGTTAGGGAACACTTCCTCGTGTTTATCAAAAAGCCTCACAGCTATAATATCGTGCTTTTTGTTGGCTATTTTCAGCTCGTTTTCAAACGCCGGGCTTACAAAATCCGACAGGATAAAGGCAGTACATTTCTTTTTTATAACACTGGTAAAGTACTTTAAGGCCACGCCTACATTGGTGCCCTTGTTTTCCGGCTTAAAATCAATCAGCTCCCTGATGATCATCAATATGTGCGACCGCCCTTTTTTTGGCGGAATGAATTTTTCTATCTTATCGCTAAAAAATATCACCCCAACTTTATCATTGTTCTGGATGGCCGAAAAAGCAAGCACGGCGCAAAGCTCGGTAGCCAGGTCCTGCTTTTGCTGCCCCTGGGTGCCAAAGTTTTCCGATCCGCTTACATCCATCAGCAGCATTACGGTAAGCTCGCGCTCTTCGTCGAACACTTTTACGTAAGGGTGGTTAAAACGCGCGGTAACGTTCCAGTCGATGGTACGGATCTCGTCGCCAAGCTGGTACTCACGTACCTCGCTAAAGGCCATCCCCCGCCCCTTGAAAGCCGAATGATATTCGCCCGAGAATAAGTGGTTACTTAAACCCCTGGTTTTTATCTCAATCTTCCTTACTTTTTTTAAAAGATCCTTGGTTTCCATAAGAAGCGAAGCCCCCTCTAAATCTCCCCCTGAAGGGGGAGACTTTTGAAAAGTATATGTTTTAAACTCTGTTATAAATTATAGTAATATTTTTCGTTACAAAAAATCATGTCATTGCTTCCTGCCTACCCATGACACCTCTAATTTTCCTGTCATCCTGAGGTACGAAGGATCTATCAGCTGTGCATGACCGATAGAACAGTTCGCGGTCAGATCCTTCGTACCTCAGGATGACAGTCTTTTATTTTCAAATGTCATTTCCCCTTCAGACTCCACGGATTTTGAACGCTGGCTACGACTCACCCCGGCAACGCTTCGCTGGCCGACCCTCTCTCCGGCTGCGCCGCATAGAGGGTAAACCCCTTTGTTTTTTTTCACCCTCTTTGCGCGAAGCGGAGAGAGGGTGGTCGGGCGTAGCCTCGACCGGGTGAGTCTTCGCCGCTATGAAATAAACGTCATGCAATTGTCGACATATAGTGCTCCCTACGGTACCTCTATCGCGTTCAGTATCCCGGTAATAATATTTTCGCTGGTGATGTTTTCTGCTTCGGCCTCGTAGCTTAGGCCAATACGGTGGCGCATTACATCGTGGCAAATGGCGCGTACATCTTCGGGTATTACATAGCCGCGGCGTTTAATAAAGGCATAGGCCTTTGCTGCCAGCGCCAGGCTGATACTTGCCCTTGGCGATGCGCCAAAAGTGATGAGATTTTTATAGTGCGCCAGCTTGTACTGCTCGGGGAAACGGGTAGCAAAAACAATATCGATGATGTATTGCTCAATCTTCTCGTCCATATACACTTCGCGAACGATTTTGCGGGCCCTTATAATCTCGTCGGGCTTAATTACCGGCGATGGTTTTGGCATGCCGCCCGGCAGGATGCTGGAACGGATAATTCTTTTTTCCTCTTCGCGCTCGGGGTAGGTGATAACCACTTTCAGCATAAAACGGTCAACCTGTGCTTCGGGCAACGGATAGGTACCTTCCTGCTCAATAGGGTTTTGGGTAGCCAGTACCAAAAACGGGTTGGGCAGCGGGAAGGTATTATCGCCAATAGTTACCTGGCGTTCCTGCATGGCCTCTAAGAGCGCGCTTTGCACTTTGGCAGGCGCACGGTTAATTTCATCGGCCAAAATAAAGTTGGAGAACAACGGCCCTTTACGGACAATGAATTCTTCCTTCTTTTGGTTATAAATCATGGTACCAACCAAATCGGCAGGTAATAAATCGGGCGTAAACTGAATGCGACTGTAATCGGCCTGGATACATTTGGCCAGCGTATTGATGGCCAAAGTTTTTGCCAGCCCCGGAACGCCTTCCAGTAAAATGTGCCCATCGGCCAATAAACCAATCAGCAAACGCTCAACCATATATTTCTGACCCACGATCACTTTATCCATCTCCATTTTAAGCAGATCGATAAAAGCGCTTTCGCGTTGTATCATTTCGTTAAGCGCCCTGATATCTGTTGAATACGATGTGCTGCCGGTAACAGCGCCCGATGAAACATTTTCTGTACTACTTTTAAATTCTTCCATGAACCTTTTTTATTTCGAGAGCAAACTTAAACACACAAACTTTTTTCTGCTAAAAAAATTCCGTGTTTAATTGTTAAAATTTGTTAAATCTTTAAGTGTTAGCTGTAAATATATGTTTTTTATCGGGTTTGGGGGGTCTGGGGCCGGAGGTAAGATGCCTGGGGTCGGGGGTTGGGTTGCGGGGAACGGCCAACAAAGGTGGATAAATGGCAATCACATGATTTTAAATGTTATTTTTCGTAGAGACGCATAATTGCGTCTCCCGAGGACATTCAGGATTTGCATCGCCGATTTGCATGATCGATTTGCACGTGTGATTTGCATGATCGATTTGCATGTGTGATTTGCATGGGGGAGACGCAATTATGCGTCTCTACGTTGGGAATTCTAAAATTTGATTTTGATGTTTTCGTGCAACAAGGTTACTTCCCCGAACCCGGCAACAGACATTTAACATTTGCATTATCTTCAAAAGAAAACGTATGTTTAGTTTTGTGCTGACATTATAACCATATGTATAAAAAGATCTTTTTACTATCTGCCGCTATTTTGCTTTTACGCACTGAATTATACAGTCAAACAAAATATAAAAATATCCCGCTACCTACAGCCATCAACGGCGTTGGCGAAGAATACTCGGGCATGTGTACCTATGCCGGCAGGATATACCTGCTGCCGCAATACCGCGATTATAAAACGCTGGTTAAAAAAGATAACCTGAAAAGCGACTTTTTAATTTACAGCCTGCTTGCCGATAGTATTGGCCGGGTGGTGGATGGTAAGGATACTGCCCTATCGGCCTATAAAAGCCTTAAGGTGATTAACATGGATAAACTGCCGGATAATATAGGCGATGAATACGAGGGTTTTGAAGCCATCAGCATTGTAAACAACACGGTGTTTTTATCGATAGAAACCGGCGATAAATATCAAAACTGCTACCTGCTTAAAGCTTCACTCGACCTTGCTAACAACCAGATAGTAGTTGACCCTGTACACATCGTCAGCCTAAAAAGGCCCAAAATGATATACAACGCCGGCTTTGAAGCGGTTACCTGGCTGCCTGCAGAAAAAAAACTGCTGGCCTTTTATGAATACAATGGTATGCCGAACGGCGGGCAGGGATATTTGATAGATACATCGTTTGCGAAACAACCTGAGGCCATTAAAACACCCCGGCTTTATTTCAGGATTACTGATGTAACGGCCAGCAATACCGGCCAGCTATTCGGCATCAGTTACTTTTACAATGGCGACTATAAATACTACCTGGACAATGATAAGCTAAACCACCAGGAAGACAATATCAAAAAAGCCATCCCCAGCCTTAAGGATAGCCTTGATAAAGATGCCGCTTATTTAACCCGGCGCACATTTGCCCGTATTGTAACACTCAAAAGCTCCGCGAGCAACCAATGGGAAGAAGTAGCCACCTTTGACGGGTACAGGAATAACTGGGAAGGGCTAACGCTTTACCGCCACGGCGCTTTAATTATTACAGATGCTAATAATAGCAAAAAACAGGTTACTGTATTGGCTTACCTTCCATTTAAATAAGCAGGTTTAATTTAAAACAAAACGCCATTGGCTGTATAAGCGCAATGGCGTTTTGTTTTATCAGGCAGAAAGTTTGTTAGGCTTTCTCTGTTTTTGATTGTTGGTTAATGCCGGCCTCGGCTATTTGGGTAAGCAGGCTGTCGCAGGTTTTTTCTTCCTGTAAAGTCGAATCCAAAAGTTCGGCAGCTTCGTTGTAGCCCAGCACGGCAGCCAATGTTTTCAGCGTACCGTATGAAGCAATTTCGTAATGCTCAATTTTTTGAGCGGCCGAAATAATGCCTGCGTCACGGGTTAAGCTGCCTTTTTCGGTTTCGGCAATAATGTCTTCACCCTCTTTAAGTAATCCAGCCATGGCTTCGCATTTTACCGCTACAGCCTTTTCGTCTATTGATGCGAAAGCATCTTCAAGGCGGGTAATCTGGTTCTCGGTTTCGCTTAAATGGTTTTCTATTGCTGCGCGCAACTCATCTGATGTTGCTGCTTTCGCCATTTTTGGTAAAGCTTTTGCCAAATGTTTTTCGGCCCAATAAATGTCTTTTAATTCATCTAAAAATAATTCGTTTAATGCCGATTCCTGTACATCTAATGTTTGTTCAGGAGCCTTAGTTTTGGTAGTTGCCATGGTAAATGTTTTTTAAGTTATGTTATAAACTTAAATGCAAAGGCAATGCCAATTTAGTTATTTATCAATAATATTAATTATAATGAAATATTGAATGGCGAAATATTTTCTCAAGGCGATATGTTGTATAGATTTTTAAACTTGTTGGTGTATTGAAAATAGTACCACACATGGCTGAAATTTTGGGAGCCTTGGTATTGGTGGTTTTACCGTAGTAGAGGAGGGTTTTGTGGATCCGTGAGGCATTCCTTTTTTTTGTCATTCTAAGTACCTACCTACGACATATCCAATTTTCCTGTCGTCCTGAATTGTAAAATTTTACGAAATTCTGAAGGGGAAATGACATTCAAAATAAAAGACTGTCATGCTGAGGTACGAAGCATCTATTCGCGAACTTTTCTATCGGTCATGCATAGCTGATAGATCCTTCGTTCCTCAGGATGACAGGAAAATTGGACATGTCATAGGTAACTCGTCGAAGCATAGCGGGCAAAGGCCTCTCCGCGCGCGCCTTCGACAGGCTCAGGGTGACAGGCCTTCGCCCCTCGAAAGTACGACTTTGTCATTGGTAGGTACGAAGGATGACAGTCTTTTATTTTGAATGTCATTACCTCTTCAGCCCCCCGGCTTTTGAACAGGAATCCCATATTTTCCGCTATAATTGTTATTATTGCGGAAATGGGGTTTTTACAGATACCTGGTTTGGGTAAAGTGCATTTTCATGAATATGGTAGCGGCCCAAAACCGTTACTGGCGTTTCACGGTTATGGGATGACGGGGAGGCAATTTCATGTGCTCGAAAAATCGTTGTTAACCAAATACCACGTGTATGGTTTTGATCATTTTTTTCATGGCGAAAGCCGTTTAGATGGCTGGACTGATAAACAGATATGCGCCGGAATGACCAAGCAAATGTTGTACAGTTATTTGCAGGAGTGGTTTAAAATTTACGGCGAGCAGCGTATTTCCTTAATGGGCTATTCCCTGGGGGCCGGCCTGGCGCTTACCCTGGTTGAAGAGTACGCCCATTTAATTGACGACCTGATACTGATGGCACCCGACGGCCTTGCCACGCGTACCGGCTTTCATATTTTAACACACAATGTGTTTGGCAAGCCGCTTTTTCGCCTGGCCACAAAAAGTACCTGGCTGGCCCCTTTTTTATTAAAGGCAGTAAAGGCCGCCCGGGTGATAGATGAAAGCCTTTACCAGATAGCTTACAACGAAATTGACACCCCGAAAAAACGGCTTGATACGTATTATACCTTAAATTTGATTAAACTGCTGAACCCCGATGTTGAAAAAGTGGCAGCGCTTATTAACCGGTATAAAATAAAATGCACGCTGATATTTGGAACCGACGATCATCTTTTCCCTATATCGGTGGCTAAAAACTTTATAGCTAAGGTTGATAACCCAGAAATTCACGAGGTTAAAATGGGGCACTGGCTGGTTACCCCGGCATTGGATGAATATTTAACAGGTGAACGTAAATGATAGAAGCCCGAAAATCCGACTTTGTAAGCGCCCTGTACCTGCGAGGTATAAGCTGGTGGCTGGGCCGCCATTTTAAGGAAATAAATATAATGCCTTTTGAGGCAAAGCCAGGTCATTCGGTATTAATGCTGTGCAACCACTTTAGCTGGTGGGAGTCGTTTTTATCAAACTATGTGGCTGTTAAAGGTATAAAACGGCGCTGGCATTTAATGATGCATCATGACCATGCCCTCAAATATACTTACCTGCGTTATGTGGGCATGTTTTCAATAATCAGGGGGGCACGCCAAAGCGACTCGTCATTAACTTACGCCGCCGGGTTATTGGACGACCCGCGTAACCTGGTAATGATGTGCCCGCAAGGCGAGATCCGCTCAAACCATGAAACACATATCGACATACAAAAAGGGACGTATAAACTGATACAGCAAATAAAAGGGCCATGCCAGGTAATTTACAATTGTACCCTGATAGATTATTTTGAAAGCCTTAAACCACGCGCTTATGTGCATCTTTTTGATTGCGGCATAGCCGGCGAGCTCACTTTTGACGAGTTAAAGCAACGCGTTAACGATTTTCATCATCAGGCGCTTATAAACCAAATCAATATGAAACATTAATTTGAGTCGGAAGTCTTGAGTCGAAAGTCCGGAAGTCGGAAAGTCCGGAAGTCGGAAAGTCGAATCGAACTTTGACAGCTTGGTTCAAAACACTCACTACTCACTACTCACTACTCACTACTCACTACTCACAACTCACCACTCACTAACTCACCACTCCCCAAAAAGTGATTTACAATAAAAAGAATATTTTTATAAACCGCGTTATCCATTACTATGTAAAGTGGATAGTAGCGCGGCAGTTTCATGAGGTGTTGTTTAATGATGTCGGGGTTGATAAAAACAAATCGGTACTGCTGATAGCCAATCATTTTAGTTTTTGGGACGGGCTGATATTGTATTGCGTAACCCAAAGACTATTAAAAAAGCAATACCATGTAATGGTGGAGGAAAAAACGGTGCATATGCTGCATTACCTTAAATTTGCGGGTGCTTTTTCTGTCAATAAAAAATCAAGGGACATCATCGAGTCGCTTGATTATGCTGCCCGGCTGTTGGACGATCCGCAGAACCTGGTGCTTATTTTTCCGCAGGGCAAGCTGTTTTCAAATTATGTGGAGGATGTTCGTTTTGATAAAGGCGTATTCCGGATTATGCAAAAAGCACAAGGTAAATACCAGTTGGTGTTTGCTTCAACATTTATTCAGTACTTTAAACACAAAAAGAGCACTGCTACCGTTTACTTAAAAAGCGATAACAATAACTATACTACTATAACGGCGTTAAAAGAAGCTTATCAGCAACATTACAGCAGCTCAAAACTGCTTCAAACCGAATTTGATATATAAAAGTGACAGTAATTATATTAATCACCCTTTTTTTTATCATCCTGCGCTTTACAGTAACGCTGTTCAACTTTATATCCGACCCTAAGTTGCGGCGGGTAGCTAAACACTATACCGATAAAGTATCCATCCTGATCCCCGCCCGTAACGAGGCGGGCAATATACTCACCCTGCTGCAATCCATCCATCAGCAGGATTACCAGCATTATGAAGTACTGGTGCTTGATGATGGCTCAACCGATGATACCTACGCGGTGTGTGCAAAATTTGCAAAGGCGCATCCCCAATTTAAGGTTATTAAAGGGTATGAGCTTCCTGCCGGTTGGATAGGTAAAAATTTTGCCTGCCACCAGCTTGCTTTACAGGGCAATGGCGATTACCTGCTTTTTTTAGATGCTGATGAGCGTGTGCTGCCCGGTTTAATTAACAGCGCCGTACACCGCATGCACACCGGCAAGCTGGGCCTGCTAAGCCTGTTTGCCAACCAGGAAATGAAAACTACCGGCGAAAAACTGGTAGTACCGCTGATGCATTTTATTTTGCTGAACCTGTTACCGGTGCGGTTGATATCGCTGGTAAAAAACCCTTCTGTAGCGGCCGCCAGCGGGCAGTTCATGCTGTTTGATGCCGCCATTTATCATCAGCAGCAATGGCATAAAGCGGTTAAGGACAAAGTAGTAGAGGATGTAGAGATTATGCGGCTGATAAAAGCCAAAGCCTATAACGGCGAGGCCCTGCTGGCCAACGGCATGATCAGTTGCCGTATGTATAAAAGCTATAACGAGGCCCTGGCGGGCTTCAGCAAAAATTTTTTGGCGGCATTTAACTATAGCATCCCGGGTTTTTTAATGTACCTGCTGCTGGTTATTTTTTTTCCGTTGATGCTGCTCATGACGCTGAACCTGCCGCTCATACTGTTTATGTGCGGGCTTATCATCCTTACCCGCATTATGATCTCGCTGGAATCGGGGCAAAATGCTTTATATAATGTATTATTGCATCCGCTGCAAATGCTTAACATGATGTTCATCGCTTTTATATCCATCCAAAAATATCTTACCAAAACCACCGTATGGAAGGGGCGGAGGATTTGAACACGCAATTATCAACCGGCAGCGTAAAAACAGAGCGCATTGCCATGATTATTATTATACTTTTTCATGTGGTAGGCGTCATTGGGTTTAACCTGCCGGGTAGCGATACTACTTTCCTTGACCTTGTTCCCTGGCATTTGTTGCTCATGGCAGGCGTTATTATCTGGAGCCATAACCGCCCTGATGCTAAATTCGGGTTGTTTGCATTGCTCCTGTTTATATTGGGCTTTGGTGCCGAGCTGATTGGGGTACACACCGGCTGGCTGTTTGGCAGCTACATCTACGGCGAAACGCTGGGCATTAAATTATTTAACGTTCCGCTGATGATTGGCGTAAACTGGTTTTTGCTTGTTTATGCTGCCGGTGTACTCATGCAGCGCAGCCGGGTAAAAAATATTTACGCCCGCATTTTAGCCGGCGCATTGCTGCTGGTTTCGCTTGATGTACTCATCGAACCAATCGCTATCCATTTTGATTACTGGCATTGGACAAGCGGCACCATCCCCATAAAAAATTACCTGTCATGGTTTGTTGTGAGCGGGTTGATGCTTTTTATATTCGAGAAATTTAAATTCCTTCCTCAAAGTAAAGCAGCCCCCGCTTTACTGGCAATGGAATTTGTGTTTTTTATGATTTTAGGCCTGGTAAATTGATGGGAGATATTTAAAATTTACCGCGATCAGGCAGCGGTCTTTTTAGCCTTGAAGAAAAAATGTGTCTGGCTGAAATAGCTGAAACAGGCTATAAATACGGTGGCTATAATTTTTGATGGTGTTGGATAAATGCCCAGCCAATCAACAAGTACCTTAAGGAAAACTACATTTAGCAGGATACAAATGGCATTCACTATAATAAACCGCGAAAGCTGCCCCCTTTTGCTCAGTCCCGATTCTTTAAAAACGATATACCTGTTCAGGTAAAACCCCGTACAAAAAGATATGCTGAACGAAAGCGCCAGCGACGCGATGTGCGGACTTAAAGTATACGCCCCGATATGCAGGTTTTCTTTTTTAAAAATAAAATTATAACAAAATGAAAACAGCGTGATATCAAACACCACATTGCCCCCGCCACATGCCGCGTACCGGAAGGTGTGCAAGGGCATCCATTTTTTAAAAGGCTTGTAAAACAGATCAATAATGTTAAAAATAGTCCGCCTTATAAAATCGTGTACCTTTCTCATAGATAATGGCAAAGGTAAAATAATTAAAATAAAGTAGGGTGAACTATGCAGCCGGCTTGTCTTAACAAGCGGCAGGCAGGTTATATATGTTCGCTTTTTCAGCCTATTTACCTTAAATCCCTCGCCCACTCATAACCCATTCATCAAACCAAAGCATTATCCCATTATATTTTCGTTAAAATTAACTGCGATACAAGCGTATCACAAATATTTTTAACGTTCTCAAAATCCCTCAACCCAACGTTTAAACGTGCATTTTCAATTTATTACCTATGTGATACAAGCGTATCAAAATATTCATAATATACTATATATCAGCTATTTATGTTAATTTTATTTGTTTATTCCATTTTAAATCACCTAAATTTGACTTGTAATAATAAACCATACATAAGCCTGTATTCCTGAAAAACTATTTTGAACGATGCCGTTTTGCCGATGGTCACTTGATGGTGTTTTAAACATTAGTTAAACCAACAAAGCGATTTAGCAATACCCAACAGGCTTTTTGCCATGGATTTTTTGTGCAATCAATTAAACCAAATAATAAATTTTATGAACATCAACTACAATTTAAAGCGGCTTGCAGTCCTCACCCTGCTACCCGCGGCCTTGTTGTTTTCCTGTAAAAAGGATGCCAACACAGGCGAAGCCAAAGCACAGCCAGCCGGCGAAACGGTAGCCCGCGCCGCCAACGAGGTGGTAAATGCCTGGGTAACCACAAGCGATCAATCAAAACTGTTACAGGCACAGACCAGTTTCAATTTCGCTGCCGACGCAGGCACCAACGCCACTACCGTAATTGTCGACGAAAACACCACTTACCAGGGCATTGATGGCTTTGGCTTTACCCTAACCGGCGGCAGCGCCGGTTTATTGAACGGCCTGGGCGGCAACCAGGCGGCTGTTTTAAACGAGCTTTTTGGTACGGCCAACGGGCAAATCGGCATCAGTTATCTGCGGATCAGTATCGGCGCATCCGACTTAAGCTCAAGTGACTTTACTTACAACCAGGTGGCCGGCGATGTAAACATGAACAATTTCAGTATCAGCCAGGAAAACACTGATATGCTTCCCATCCTGAAAAAGATCATCGCCATAAATCCATCCATCAAAATTATTGCTACCCCGTGGACAGCCCCAACCTGGATGAAAGTTAACACTACCGGGAATAATGGCTATACCGGCGGGAGCTTAAATACGGCATACTATGATGCGTATGCCCGTTATTTTGTAAAATACCTGCAGGCCATGCAGGCACAAGGTATCACTATTGATGCCATTACACCGCAAAACGAGCCGCTTAACCCATACAATAACCCAAGTATGGTGATGCAGGCAACAGAGCAGGCTAATTTTATCAAAAACAATCTTGGTCCTCAGATAAGGGCCGCCGGCTTTGCTACAAAGATCATCGCGTACGACCATAATGCCGATGTACCCAGCTATGCCACCACGGTTTTAGGCGATGCCAGCGCAAATCCCTATGTTGATGGTTCGGCTTTTCACCTGTATGCGGGCGATATCAGTGCCTTAACAACCGTTCATAATGCCTACCCTAACAAAAACGTATACTTCACCGAGCAGTGGGTTGGCGCGCCAAGCAATTTTGGCGGCGATTTGTCATGGCATATAAATACCCTCATTATTGGCGCTACGCGCAACTGGAGCCGCAACGTTTTGGAATGGAACCTGGCTGCCGACCCCAACAACAACCCGCATACTGCCGGCGGTTGCAGCACCTGCCTTGGCGGTATCACCGTTAGCGGAACCTCCATTACCCGCAACGTTGGTTATTATATTATTGGCCACGCTGCCCGTTTTGTACGACCGGGAGCTGTGCGCATTTCGTCCAACCTTTCGGGCAGTATCCAGAACGTGGCCTTTAAAAATTCAGATGGCAGCAAGGTACTTATCGCCCTAAACAACGGCTCATCGGCGGTAAGCTTTAAGGTGAAATGGGGTGCCGAGTCATTTACCTATTCGTTAGCTGCAGGCGCGGTAGCCACTTTTAAGTGGAGCGGCACACAATCAAACGGTTCACCGGGTGCGCCAATTGGCTCTGTTATTACCCTGAAAGGAATTAACAACCAATATGTAAGCAGCGAGAACGGCACCGCCGCCATGAACTGCAACCGCCCCACAGCTTCTGCCTGGGAGCAATTTACCGTGGTTGATGCCGGCGCAGGTAAAATAGCACTGAAAGGCATGGGCAAGTATGTATCCAGCGAAAACGGTACGCAAGCTATTACCTGCAACCGCACTACTATCGGCGATTGGGAAAAATTTGACTGGGTAGTTAACGCCGATGGCAAAATATCGCTCAAGGGCAATAACAGCAAATACGTATCCAGCGAAAACGGCACACAACCCATGACCTGTAACCGCGCAACCATATCGGGCTGGGAAGCTTTTGGGGTGAACCAGTAATTAGATCGTTAAAGAAGTGATTGTCATCCTGAGGTACGAAGGATCTGCCAACTTTGCATAACCGGTAGAAAAGTTCGCGAATAGATGCTTCGTTCCTCAGCATGACAGGATTAATATCTCAATTTATTTCTCACCAACACGCAATCAATTATAAACAAATACCAATCTTATGAAATCAATTTTAAACTTAAAAAAAGGCGCTTTCGCGGTAGTAGCACTGGCTACTTTAGCCATCTCCTGTAAAAAAGATGCCAACAGGCAAACATCTGCCGCGGCTGCCGAAACCAACCAAACCACCACACCCAGGGCAGCAACCCTTGTGTGGAGCGACGAATTTAACGGTACCAGCGTAAACACGGCCAACTGGAACATTGACAATGGCAACCCGAATGTTAATAACGAGAAGGAATATTATCAGTCGGCCAATGCCACGGTATCGGGCGGATATTTAACTATAACCGCACGTAAGCAAACCGTTGGCGGCCAGCCCTATACCTCGGCTAAGCTGACTACGGCCGGTAAATTTCAGCCTACTTACGGGCGTATTGAAGCCAGCATTAAACTACCTGCAGTACAAGGCACCTGGCCGGCCTTCTGGATGCTTGGTGCTAATATAGGTACGGTAGGATGGCCTCAATGCGGTGAAATTGACATTATGGAGCAGGTAAACACCTCCAATACCATATTGGGTACCATGCACTGGTATGTTAATGGCCACTCGCAATATGGCGGCAGTACCACAACTACGCCAACGGGTTTCCATACGTACGCGGTGGAGTGGGATACCAATTCTATCAAATGGTATGTTGATAATACGCTGTATGTTACCGGGAATATTGCCGGCAATATTAACAATACCGGTGCCTTCCATAACCCTTTCTTCATCATCCTTAACCTGGCCATAGGCGGCGACCTCCCCGGCAATACCATTAACGATAGCGCTTTGCCCTGCAATATGGTGGTTGATTATGTGCGGGTGTACAACCTTTCGGGCAGCAGTACATCGCCGCCAATTGGTTCAAACATTACCTTAAAAGGGTTTAACAACCAATATGTAAGCGGCGAAAATGGCACACAAGCCATGTGGTGTAACCGTGCAACTGCCCAAGCCTGGGAAACCTTTACTGTTGTAGATGCCGGCGGCGGCAAGGTAGCCCTGCAAAGCATGGGTAAATATGTATCGAGCGAAAATGGCACCCAAGCCATTACCTGCAATCGCACCACCATTGGCGATTGGGAAAAATTCGACTGGATAACCACTTCGGACGGGAAAGTTACTCTGAGAGGCAATAACGGTAAATTTATTTCGAGCGAAAATGGCACACAGGCCATGACCTGTACCCGTGCAACAGCATCGGGCTGGGAGTCATTTGGTATAAATCAATAGTTAACCTTTATATTAGCCTGCCTTTATAGCTAAGGGTGGGCTAATTTTTACCTGATGAAGAAGTTTACCTGCTTTTATCTTATACTGATAATGTGCGCCTGCCTGGTTCATGCGCAGAAGGCACAAAGCAAACTACAGGTTGATATCGGCACAGGTTACCAGCAGGAAAATTTTCGCTGGTCTATATCCGGCAATATCAGCGGACAAAACCCCAATCTACTTTCAGAACTTAAATGGATGAACGTTGGCGGGCAAAATGTCGCCGCATCTGTAAGCTATAACTTTCGGAAACGTTTTGTTGTTTATGGGGATTACTCCCACCAGTTCATATCCTCCGGCACGGTAAACGATAGCGATTACGGTGCCGATAACCGCGGCAATAATACTTACAACCAAACCTTCAACGCTAATAATGGCAGCGCCAGTTTATGGAACCTTGGTCTGGGGTACATTATTTTCAATAAATATCGTTTTAGCATAACACCTTTTATTGGTTACGGCGAGAGTAAGGAAGCTCTCCGCTTGCTTGACCGCGGCGGTATGTTCCCGGATTTGAACAGCTCCTATGCTCCCCAATGGAAGGGCGCTTTTTTTAAAATTATTTCATTTGTAACGATCGTTCCAAAATTAAAATTCAAGGCTGATGTTACCTATCACCAGGTAAGCTACAACAGCAATGGCAACTGGAATTTGATCACCAGTTTTCGGCACCCGGTGAGCTATCGGCACCATGCCAATGGTTACGGGATAGAAGCAGGTGGCAAGTTAAATTACCAAATCACCAATCATCTTGCCGTCCAAATCGGCGGCGGCTATTTTACCTGGCAAACCGGCAATGGCACCGACCAGCTTTACCTCAATAACGGCCAAATTGACAAAACTCAGTTGAATGGTGTGTCGCGGGTTGGTTTCGGGGTATCCGGAGGTCTAAGTTTGGGGTGGTAAAGGTGCATAATGGTATCCTTGCAGTGTGGCGCAGGTAGCGCATAATTACAGCGGCAGTGCCAGCTGATCGCCTGGGCCGGCCTCCTTTTCTTCTTTTTGTTTCGGCACAATATCACCAAAGTTGGATAGCGAAATCCCCAGCAACCGGATGCGGGTGTCCTCGGGGTTGGTGGCCGCCATCAGTTGTTTTGCTGTATTGCTGATGGTTTCCAAATCATTAAAAGCCGTGGGGAATGATTGGTTTCTGGTGATCTGTTTAAAATCGCTGTATTTTACTTTGAGGGTGAGCGTGCGGCCTTTTAGCTCATACTTAAGCAGCCGGTCGTGCACAACCTGCGCAATTTTATCCAGTTCGGCTTCCATTTCGGGAAGGGTGGTAAGGTCGTAAGCAAAAGTATCTTCTGCACCTAATGATTTGGTTTCGCGGTGGGGCTGTACTTCCCGGTTATCAATACCGCGCACTATCTGGTAGTAAAAGCGGCCGGGCTTGCCAAAATGCCGCACCATTTCATCCTCGCTTAGTTTTTTAAGGTCGGCACCTGTATGCAGGCCCATCTGCTTCATTTTTTGAGCGGTAACTTTGCCTACACCAAAAAACTTTTCTACCGGCAATTGCTCCATGAAGTTTTCAATACTTGATGGGCCGATAAACTTCAATCCATCGGGTTTGTTAATATCTGAAGCGATTTTGGCTACAAATTTATTGATAGATACACCTGCGGATGCCGTGAGGTTAAGTTCGTCTTTTATTGCTTGTTTTATCTGTTTGGCAATATCAATGGCCGAGCCGATGTTGAGTTTATCGTTGGTAACGTCAAGGTAGGCCTCGTCTAACGATAAGGGTTCTATCAGGTCGGTATATCGGCTGAAGATCTCCCTGATATGCTGCGATACTTCCTTATAAGCCGCAAACCGCGGCCGAACAAACAGGGCATCCGGGCAAAGCTGCAACGCCCGTTTTGATGACATTGCCGAGCGCACCCCAAACTTACGGGCCTCGTAACTTGCCGTTGCCACCACCCCACCCCGGCCCTGAGGCAGACCGCCTACCACCAATGGCTTGCCGCGGTATTCCGGAAAATCCCGCTGCTCAACCGACGCGTAAAATGCATCCATATCAATATGGATAATTTTGCGGATAATTTGTGTGGGTTGGTTTTGCATGGATAATTTGGTGGCCGTTATACAGAAGTATACCACTGTAAATATAGTAAATAGTAGTTTTTACTGGCCTTGTTGCTGCCTGGTATTGGCCATAGGCCGACTGCTCAAATTTATAACACAGACCGTTTATAGCGTTGAAGACGGAGGAATAATACTATCTTTAAACTTTCAATTATACCTTCATGAAAAGACGCTCTTTTGTAAAATCAACCATAATGGGTGCTGTAACTGCAACCGTTTTACCCGCTGTAAGCAACGCCGATACCATGCATACCGAAGTGCCGATAGAAGAATATTATGAACTGCGAGTTTATAGCTTAAAAGATGCAAACCAGCAAAACCTGGTGGAAGATTATTTGCAAAATGCTTTAATACCGGCGTTAAACCGTCATACCATCAAACGGGCTGGTGTATTTACCGAGCTAAAGCCTGAAGGGCAAACCAGGGTATTTGTACTTATCCCCTATGTTTCTCCCTCTCAAATTGACAGGGTTCAAAAGCTGGTTAACAGCGATAAAGACTATCTCGCCAAAGCTGCAGCTTACCTTAATGCCCCGGCTACCTCGCCTGCTTATGAGCGTATAGAAAGTTCCCTTTTAAAAGCATTTCCCGATACGGTACTCACTGCAGCGCCCGAAAAGAAGCCACGCATTTTTGAATTACGCCAATACCAAAGCGCAAGCGAAGCCGCCGGTAAAAAGAAGATAGAAATGTTTACCGGCCAGGGCGAAATAGATATTTTTAAACGTCTTGGTTTTAACCCTGTTTTCTGGGGCGAAACCGTGATTGGCCCCCTGAGGCCCAACCTTACTTACATGATCACCTTTGATGACCTGCCTGCTAAAGATGCCCATTGGAAAGCCTTCGGCAGCGACCCGCAATGGAAAAAGATAAGCAGCGTGCCCGAATATGCAGATGCCCTGCTGGTTAGCAAAATAACATCAACTATGCTGTCGCCTACGGCTTATTCGCAGATATAACCGGCAATAGCTAAATACTGCCGTTTTTCTTCTTTGAATGTTTGATGGGATGTCTTACCAGGGGCTTTATTGATGATTGCTCTCGCCCGGTTTCGGTTTTAATGGGTGTAACATTACCTGTAGTAGTTACTTTATAGGCCGATGGAATCCATTCAAGATTCAGATTATTTATACTGCTCATGACGTGTTCGATTTTAGAAGTGCGGGGGCTGTCAGTTTGAGCCTGTCGAAGACTCGCGCGGAGAGCCCTTTGCCCGCTATGGTTCGACAGGCTCACCATGACAACCCTTTATACAACGTCATTCCTCCCTCAGAGTTTCGCGAAATTTTACCACTACCCATGATATGTTGAAAAACGGAAGTCATCCCGAACTTGTTTCGGGATCCCACGGGACAGGTGACCCGCATGAAGTATACTTAGCATGTGGGGTGCCGAAACAAGTCCGGCATGACGTTGAGGATTAAATCGTTATCATTCCTCCTTCAGAGTTTCGCGAAATTTTACCACTACGCATGACATATTGAGGTTATAACTACCAGTTTAAAAAAAATTAACTGGCTGAAAACAATTTTGTCATTCAATAGTAATCATTAATCAATCGATTAACAATTTAGCCTCACCTCTCTTTGACTAATCAATCGTTTGATTAATTTTGTGCCGTTAAAACAATGGACAAAGATAAAATAGACAAAAAAGACCACATTCTTGACGTCGCCGAACGCGTGTTTGCCGACTATGGATTTGATGGAGCTTCTACCCGGACAATTTCGGGCGAGGCCGGTGTTAATATGGCTATGCTCAATTACTACTTCGGTTCAAAAGAAGGCCTTTTCCTGGCAATTTTTGAGCGTAAGATCTCGTCGTTCCGCACACTGCTTCAAAATATAGGTAATGACGACAGCATGACGGCCTGGTGCAAACTGGATAAATGTATTGACAATTATGTAGAACGCATTATTGTGAATAACTGCTTTCAAAAACTCATCAGCCGCGAAATATCGATGAACAAACGCTGGAGCCTTACCGATAAGATCATCGAAATATTGATGGTAAATGTTGTCGAGATCAGGAAGATAATTGAAGAGGGCGTTAATAATGGCAGCTTCTATAAGGACATTGATGTTCCGATGGTGATAGCAACCATATTCGGCACCAAAAATTATGTAATCAATATGCCGCAATTATCATCCCTGATATTAGGCCATGATGTTCGCGATGAAAAATTTATGGAAGAAGAGCTGAAACCCAGGATCAAAATATACATGAAAAGACTCTTAAAAGCTTATTTAGTTAATGAACATGACAACTCAAAATAATAAAACCGACTACCTTAAACTGTTGAAAAACACAGTTAGCGCGTTTTGGAGGTATGGTACTGCCTTCGCGGTATCAGGTTTGCTGTTTGCAGGAACGGCAACTGCCCAGGACCGCACCATCACTTTAGATGAGGCCATTAAGCTGGGCCTTGATAACAGCAAGGTATTAAAATTATCGCAGGCTAAAATTGACCAGGCTGTATCGCAGTATAACCAGGCTAAAGACCAGGCTTTACCAACAGGTAAAGTAAGCTACGGTTACAATCACGCCGAAATACCTGCCAACAAACTGGCGCTTGGTACCGAAAGCTTTAACCTGCCGGCCAGGGCCGATGCTTACTTAGGCATACTATCGTTAAGCGAAGTGCTTTACGCAGGGGGTAAATATAAATATGCCCGTGAATCGACAGATTTGCTTACGCAGGTTGCCCGTTTGGATGTGGTTAATGATAAAGACCAGATTACTTACGATATCATCAACTCCTATTATAACCTGTACAAAGTATTGCAAAGCAAAAAAGTAGTAGCGCAAAATTTAACTACTATTGATGCGCAGATCAAGCAATCGCAACGTTTTTTTGAACAAGGTTTGGTTACCAAAAATGATGTGTTACGTTTCCAGTTACAACGCTCAAATGTTGAACTGAATGGCATCGACCTGGAAACCAATCGCCGGATTATTAACTACAACCTGGATGTTTTGTTAGGCCTGCCCGAAGGCACCCAGCTTAATATAGATCAGATAACTGAGGCTGACAGACCTGTTGCTCCATTAAGCAATTACCTTGATACCGCTTACGCAAGCCGTGTTGAATTGCAACAGGCAGATTTACATGGCAAAGTTGCCGAAACCAGCATCAAAAACATACAGGCTAACACTTTGCCTACGTTGGCAGCATCAGGAAGCGCCTATTATGTGGATGTAAACTCGAACCCGATTCCTAAAAGCGGGCAGTTTATTACCCCGATATCAGTTGGCTTAACCCTTTCATGGAACTTTGGCAACTTGTGGACAAATAAAAACAAAATTACCGAAGCTAAAATTCAGCGCGAGCAGGTAATCATAAATAAAAGCATTACGGTTGACCGCATTAAAAACGAAGTAAACCAAAACTACCAAAACTGGACAATGGCTTTGGATAAGATTAAGCTTTTACAAACCTCAATTGAGCAAGCGGGCGAAAACAATAAGATCCTCGAATCGAAATACAAAAGCAATATAGCATCCGCTACCGATAGGGCCGATGCCGAAACATTGCTTTACCAGGCGCAGATAAACCTGGAGCTGGCTAAAGCCGATGCAGGCCTGGCTTACTATACCTTACTAAAATCAACAGGAAAAATCAATAACAAATAATACTTAAACCAGATAATAAAATGGCAAAGGCACAAGAAACTCAGGAACAGGAACCAAAAAAGAAACCAAATAAAGTTATCCCTATTATATTAGGCATATTGCTTGTTGGCGGTATCATTTTCGGTATCAAAGAATACATATACTACGGCAAGCACATTGATACAGATGATGCCCAGATTGATGGCGATATAAGCCCCGTAGTAGCCCGCGTAGGTGGATACGTTGATTCTATTTATTTTGAAGAAAATAGCCACGTTACAGCTGGCCAAACTTTAGTTAAAATTGACGACCACGATTACAAGATAAAATTAGAGCAGGCACAGGCAGCACAGGTTGGGGCAAGCGCCGGCATTAATGTTAACCAATCGCAGATTTATGCTACGCAAGCAAATTCATCAAGCGCAAGGGCGCAGGTTGAATCAAATGCTGCCCGTTTAGATAAAGTACAGAAAGATTACGCACGTTATGCCAACCTTATAAAAGACGGATCGGTAACCCAGCAACAATTTGACCAGGCCAAAGCTGATCTTGATGTTGCAAAGGCAAACCTTAGGGCATCGCAAGACCAATACAAAGCGGCGGTTGAGCAAGTTGGCACTACCCGCAGCCAGTTAAAGGTTACCAACACAGGCGTAACCCAGAAACAGGTTGATATAGACTATGCCAAACTGCAATTAAGCTACACCACTATAAAAGCGCCATCAAGCGGTTTAGCCGCCAAAAAAAACGTACAGTTAGGCCAGTTGGTACAGGCAGGGCAAACGCTGTTCAGCATTGTAAACGATAACAGTTTATTTATAACCGCCAACTTCAAAGAAACGCAGCTTACCGACATGAAAAACGGGCAAAAAGTTGAAGTTGAGGTTGATGCTTATCCTGATTTAAAAGTTGAGGGCGTGGTTTATAACTTCTCGCCTGCTACAGGTGCTAAATTCTCATTGCTGCCACCGGATAACGCCACCGGTAACTTTGTAAAAGTTGTACAACGCGTACCCGTTAAAATTAAAATAACCGCCGAAAAGGCAACTATGGATAAATTACGCCCAGGTATGAGTGTAAGTGTTTCTGTAATTAAATAATAATATAATGGCTGAAACAGGCTTTAAAAAATGGATCATCACAATAACTGTGATCACAGCCTCTTTATTGGAGCTGATTGATACCACTATTGTGAACGTTTCGTTGCCCAAAATACAGGGTAACCTGGGCGCAACCCTCGAGGATGTGGCCTGGGTGGTTACCGGGTATGCCGTGGCAAACGTAATTATATTGCCCATGTCGGGCTGGCTGGGCAGCAAATTCGGGCGGAAAAACTACTTTATTACATCAATAATTGTATTTACCATAGCATCGTTTTTATGCGGTAATGCAACCAGCCTTAACGAGCTTGTACTATTCCGTATCCTGCAGGGCTTGGCAGGTGGTGGTTTAATATCAACATCGCAGGCTATTTTGATAGAAACCTGGCCCCGTGAACAAATTGGTACCGCTACAGCCCTGTTTGGTTTAGGCGCGGTGGTAGGCCCAACCGTAGGCCCAACTATTGGCGGCTACATTACCGAGCACATGAACTGGCGCTGGATATTTTATGTGAATATACCCGTGGGTGCAATGGCCGCTTTTTTAGCCTATACCTATGTCAGGGAAACACCAAAAGAAGCAAAGGGAAAACCGATAGACTGGTGGGGCATTGCCTTACTGGCAGTGGCGGTAGGCAGCTTGCAAACTATATTGGAAAAAGGCGAATCGGAAGATTGGTTTGCCACACCTTATATAACCGTATTAACCATAAGCGCTATTTTAGGCTTAATACTTTTTATATGGCGCGAAATGAGCATCGATTACCCGATTGTTAACTTTGCCATATTGCGGCACCGCAGTTTCGCGGTAGGTATGTTTACCTCCTTCGTCCTGGGTTTTGGATTGTACGGCTCGGTATTTGTGTTCCCGATATTTTGCCAGAATTTATTAGGGTTCGATGCGCAGCAAACCGGCGAGATATTGTTTCCCGGCGGGTTGTGTACCATTGTAATGATGCCCTTTATTGGTAAAATGCTCAATAAAGGTATCCCGGCCCAGTTTATGGCTACGGCGGGTATGTTCCTGTTCTTTGTGTTTACCACTATGCTCAGCAACTCTACCCTGGCTATGGGGCCTCATAATTTCTTTTTGCCATTGATGATCAGGGGCGTAGGTATGGCCTTACTGTTTGTGCCCTTAACCACACTTGCCATTGCCGATTTGAAAGGGCCCGAAGTTGGGCAGGGAACAGGTTTAAACAATATGATGCGCCAACTGGGCGGTTCGTTTGGTATTGCTACGCTGACTACTATTATCCACGTACGCCAGGGTGTACATCGTAATAACCTGTTAACAAATATTACAGCAACCAACCCGGCATTGGTTGATAGGCTTAATAACTCGATGCATAGCTTTATGGCCAAAGGCCATTCGATAATTGATGCTACCCGTATGGCCTATGGCGCTATCGAGGGCGCTTTAACCAAACAGGTACTATTGTTAACCTACGACGATGCATACTGGATATCTGGCCTGGTGATGTTGTTTTCAATCCCATTGCTTTACCTGCAGCCATTCAGAAAATCAAATGCCAAAATGCCGGCAGACGCGCATTAATACCGGTAACGATAAAAGCCGTTCCACTATTACCTGGAACGGCTTTCCCCAAAAAAAATTAACAATTAAAATTTAATAACTCTCCCCGAGATACAATTGATTTTTCAATAAAAAATAAGTGTAATCGAGGTTTGTTTAATCTTAGGCATAAATTTAGAAGTTTTTAATTAACAAACACAAATTTTATTAAGTAATTAAGTATTATTTATGAAAAAAACATGAAATTATTAGATCTCATGTTTTTTTTATGATAAAATATTGTGGACAGTTAAAAAATAACCTTGCCGGTAGCTGTAACTAACGATGCAATACGTACGGCATCAAAAATACGCTCCTCGGTAGTCGCCAATTTTATCAGCGAATCTTCGTGCGCGTTTACACACATTTCGCAGCCATTTACAGCCGAAACAGCCAGGCTCATCAGTTCAAAAAATTCTTTGCCGGTAACAGGCTTCATCATTAACTGCATGCGGATACGGGCCGGAATCTGGGTGTATTTTTCTTTTTGTGTAAAATGCCTGAACCTGTAAAATACATTGTTTGAGGCCAGCAATGAGGCGCAGCCTACAGCTTCACCAATTTCGGCCGCGGTAGCTTCCTGCTCTTCGGCGTATTTGGTAAAGTAGCCGGTAAGCGGCGTATTGTTGTTATTAACGGCGATGCTTAAGCCCAATAAGGCGCATTCTTTGGCAGTTAAATGGGCCGATGTAAGCGTGCTTGTAAAATTCAGTTTCAAATCGCGTAAATAGCGCGATTCACCTTTCTCTAACAAAGTAAGGCCGGTGGTACGGTAATCTTTATCTAATCCAATACTTTGCAGTATTTCCTGGATCACTTCGGTACTTTCGTTCATGGTGTTTGTTTTATGCTCAAAGCAGAAAGCCGAAGGCTTAAAGCTTTGAAGCGAATTTAATTTGATCTGTGTCGTCATTGCGAGGCACGAAGCAATCCCCGACATGCGAAGTCCTACATAGTTCGGGATTGCTTCATGACTTATAATGACATGCTTTTAACTGTTGATTGTTAATGTTTTTTTTGTAGAGACGCATCACATGCGTCTCCCAACATGCAAATCGAACTGGTCTGGCGGGAGACGCATGTGATGCATCTCTACAAGAATCCCGGTCGCTGCCATGTCATTACTGTTTTTCCAGCCAGGCTGGTGGGCACTCGCAATGACGGTCTGTTTTTTGATGGTCTATTTTAGCTTTCGACCTTAAGCCTTAAGCTTTCGGCTTACAAAAAATCCCCGCACAATAATTAACTGTACGGGGAATATATGTTGTAGGGGGAATTAAACGGTAAGTGTTTCCTGGCCTTTTTCCCAGTTACATGGGCAAAGTTCGTCGGTTTGTAAACCATCCAGCACACGTAAAACTTCTTTAACGTTACGGCCTACACTTAAATCGTTAACAGATACCCAACGGATAATGCCGGTAGGGTCAACGATGAAAGTAGCACGGTAAGCAATTTTTTCGTTTGGCTCTAAAATGCCCAAATCTTCGGCCAATGATTTTGAAGTATCGGCAAGCATCGGGAATTTCAAATCGCGCAAATCGTCATGATCGCGTCTCCAGGCAGCGTGTACAAATTCTGAATCTGTAGATGCGCCAATTAAACGGGTTTCGCGGTCGCGGAACTCGCCATAGTTTTTGTTGAACTCAGCAATTTCAGTTGGGCACACAAAAGTGAAATCTTTTGGCCACCAGAACATTACTGTCCAAACGTTATCATCATTCACCAAATAGTCAGAAGTAAGTGTTTCAAACTCTTTTCCTTTTTCAAGGCTAACTACGGCCGTTTTAGAAAACTGGGGGAATTTTTGTCCTATCGTTAACATAAGTGTGTTTTTATTATTATTTATGCAAATATACTGATTTAAAAGTCAGCGATCCATTCTAAAAATCTATGCCGTATAGATTTTATCGATACTTTGATTTAACATTATCTAAAAGAGCCTTCCGTACTTAAATCTGCCCGGTTAACAAATATTTTAGCATCAGATTAAAATATCTATATTGGTATCATGAAAACCAAACCTATTATAATCATAATTGCAATTGTTGTGCTGCTGATTTGCGGCTTTTTATTCATTCGCAGTAAATACCTGAACAAACCCGAGAAGGGCGAAATAACGCAGTTTTTGAACTCTTTTAACGCGGAAATAAAAGCCGGTAACATTGATTCGGCCAGTGCTTATTTTGAAGACAATCAAAAAAGTAAGCTGGTAAGGGTATTGCTAAGCGTACTTACCAATAAAACCAATACCGGCGGCAAGGATAAGCCACTGTTTACGGTGAGTTTAAATACCGAAGATGCCCTGATAAAATTGACAAATCCCGAGTTTGCTACTGCAACGATAGCTGCCAGTTTTAACAATGATAACCTGCCGGAAGAAAAATCGACCTTAACGTTTACCATTCATAAAATTGATGGCAAAAATTACAAAATAACCCAGGTAAATGCGCTTGGCTTTGTGAAGGATTATGTGACTTACCAGGCAAAAGTATATAACAAAATTACGCCCGAAAAAGATATTTATAGTGCAATTACGCTTGCCGCCTTTAAAACAGCCGACAAGTTAAAAACGAAGTACGATAGTGTATTATGGTTTAATCATGTTAATGGCAAAACCTTTTACTACGTGATAAAGGGCAATTTGCCCGACGGTTTTTTATATGGAATTGATAAAAGAACCGAAAGCACCAACTATAAAATGGGCCTTGTTGACCCCGGGCTAAAGGAAATAATTCCTGCCGAATATGATCTGATACATAACGTTAGTGGCACCATCGACGGCCTGATCGAGGTTGAAAAGGGTGATAAAAAAGGCTTTTATAACTTATATGGTAAACTAACTGTGCCTGCAATTTATGATGAAGTATATCCCCTGAAAACAACAGAGAATTTAGCTGTTTTAAAAAATGGAGAGGACTATTTTTATCTGAAGGCCGATTCCACTATATCAGATAAAATAGCCGATTTTAAAATAGCCGATATTGTACCGCAAATTAAAACCTTCGGCGATTCGTACACACTATCTGACAAAAGCTCAAAAAATGTAATGGAATATAATTCACGCGATTATAATACATCGCTGGTAATTTCACCATCGTATCTTGCCGACCTGCAGATACTGCCAAAGGTTATCGACTTTCCGAACCCGTTAAGGAAGGGGCCTGCAGAAGGCGATGACGAGGAAGGAGGCAGCCGGTCAATTGATATTGCATTTGATAGTAATAAAAAGGACGATGATGGTAATTGGTTTCAAAGTGCTTATTATACCATTGTAAATGATTATTTGGGTGGACGGGGCGGCCTTTATACCAGTAAAAATGTTTTGGTAGTTGATAAAAAACATAACCAAATCTTAGGATTTAGCGCAAATTTAAGCGTTAGCAATGAGGAAGGAGGCGGAGCTCCTATGAGCGATTGCAAGGAAAATGATTTTAGAGCAGTTAATGATTCGCTATTTGAGTTTAAAACCACTACCGATATAGAACAACCATTATTTAATAAGGATGAAGTTATAATGGAGGGGCCGTATTATCACTTCCTGCAAATTAAGGATGGGAAATTTGCAGCTTTAAAATCGGAAAGGATCTTTCCCACTCAGTTTATAAAGCTTGACGATTCATATTTACATGGTTGCTATCTGTTAGGCGCAGAGCAGTATCGTTATAAAGGAGGGAAAATCAGAACCGTTGACCATGTGACCAAAGAAATGCTGCAGTATATGAAAAATGAAATTTATGCATCATATCAGTATAAATTTAAAAACCAAAGGTGGAATGATGTGTTCGAATTTCGGTTTTATAATAGCAATGGGGATACAACAAAGAATGCGAATGTTGATGATTCGCTTACTGTTATCGATAAATACAATATTGCCTTTATTAACAACAAGCTAAACGAAAAACCATTAAATATTAAAAAGATAAACGCTTTAACTGTCAGATGAGTATTACCGCAAAGCTATTAAGATACTTTGCTTTTATTTGGATAGCTATTTTAAGCCTGGGCACTTTTTACGAAAGCTTTGCGCATAACCACGCTTTCTTTTTAGGTTTTAAACAAGCGGCCATCAAAACAGGTTGGTACATGCCTGCATTTTACTGCCATATTTTTGCCAGCAGCATTATATTGCTGGTTGGCTTTTTCCAGTTTTCAAAAACGGTATATACCAACCGCAGGCTGCACAAGGCGCTTGGGAAAATATATATCTGTGGGGTGTTGTTTATAGCCGCTCCCGGCGCATATGTGATGACGCTGTTTGTTGGCCGGGGCGCGGGCGTTTTTATATCGTTCCTGGTACAAAATACGCTTTGGGTATTATCAACTGTACTGGCATTTACCCTCATCAAAAAAGGAAATATCGGCGATCATGTTAAAATGATGCGCCGCAGCTACGGCCTTGCATTTGGCGCGGTAACCTTGCGCTTTTATATCCTGCTGTTCCACGTTTTTGGCAACGGCGTAAACTTCGATAACAATTATATCATCATCGCTTTTTTAAGCTGGGTGCCAAATTTGATAGTAGTGGAAACAATCAATATAAACGAAGCGAAGCCCCCTAACCCCCTGAAAGCGAAGCCCCCCAGCCCCCTGAAGGGGGAGCTTTTTGATTAGCATAAAGGCCTGACGTTTCGCATCAGGCCTTTATGCTTTTGCTTGTCAGCTATTGTTCCCCCTTCAGGGGGTTAGGGGGCTTCGCCTTATAGTATAAACTTCGTGCTCAGGAAATTAGATTCATTGTCGTTCACAATATCATTGATGATCTGCTTATTAACTTCGTTCATTTTAGTAGCTACCAGCGAACGGATGGAGAAGGCCCTTAATGCATCATGAACCGAAAGGGTGCCCTCGGCACTGTCTTTACGGCCGGTGAACGGGAATACATCCGGGCCGCGCTGGCATTGGCAGTTAATATTTACCCGGCTCACCAGGTTCACAAACGGGTCTATCAGCGAGGAGATTTCCCTGGCATCGTTACTAAATATACTTACCTGCATGCCATGCGGCGAATCTATCTGGTACTCAATTGGTTCTTCTATCGATTCAAACGGCACAACCGGAATAACCGGGCCAAACTGCTCCTCGCGGTATAGCTTCATTTTTTCATTAACCGGGTACACAATGGCCGGGTAAAAGAAAGATGCCACCGTTTCGCCGCCATTTTCGTTAACCACTGTTGCGCCGTTGGCAATAGCATCATCAACAATATCTGTAAGGTAAGCCGGCTTGTGCGGTTCGGGCAAAGGAGTAAGTTTTACATCTTTATCCCAGGGTAAACCAAACGGCAGTTTAGCCACGGCCTCGCTCAATAATTTCAAAAACTCGTCGGCCACGTCTTTTTGAACAAAGATCATTTTTATGGCCGTACACCGCTGGCCATTGAACGACAATGCACCTAAAATGCACTCGTTTACAGCTAATTGCAAGTCGGCATTTTTGGTTACGATAGCCGCGTTTTTAGCATCTAAACTTAATACCGCACGCAAACGGTTTATTTTGGGATGACGTTTTTTCAAGTCGTTTGCCACCTTGCTTGATCCGATAAAGGCCAGTACATTTACCTTGCCCGAAGCCATCAACCCGGGCGTTACCACAGAACCGCGGCCATAAATGGTATTCACTACGCCTTTAGGGAACGATTCCTGGAAAGCGCGTAATAATGGGTAATGTAAAAGCGTACCGTGCTTAGGTGGTTTAAAAAGTATGGTATTGCCCATAATAAGGGCGGGGATTAATGTGGTGAAAGTTTCATTCAAAGGATAATTGAACGGCCCCATGCACAGCACTACCCCCAACGGAGAACGGCGGATTTGAGCGACCAGGCCCTCGGCCATTTCGAAACGCGACGACTGGCGGTCGATATCTTTCAGCGCATCGATGGTTGCATTGATGTATTCGATGGTGCGGTCAAACTCTTTGGCCGAATCGCCATAGGATTTGCCTATCTCCCACATCAGCAATTTTACCACCAGGCTGCGCTGCTCGCTCATCTTGTAAATAAAACGCTCCATGCATTTAATGCGGTCGGCAATGCTCATGGTAGGCCACTCGCCACGGCCGTTATCGTACGCTGCAATGGCTGCATCCAACGATTCAAATGCTTCCTTTTCGGTGCAAACCGGGTACGTTCCAATTAGCTTGCGGGCAAAATTCCCATCGGCATCAAAAAAACCAATTGGCGAGTATACTTCGTTTACTTCGCCATCCCATGGTTTCATTTCGCCATCGCTCAGGTATTCACGCTGGTGTACTTCTTCGGTCTGAAATCCAAAGCCAATCTGGCTTTCGGGCACAAATATCGAAGTAATCTGATCTTTAAAACTCATATTTTATAGGTATTAGATTTTATAAAGGTAAAAAAAGCCTGCTTTTATAAGCAAGCTTTTTTATGGCCGATAAGCAGAATTGCGAAATTTGTAATTCAGGCGCTCTCTTTATATAATACCATACCTGCGTGATAAAAAACGCCGTCTTTAAAATCACCTTCGGCTACAAAGCCGGTATCGTCCAGGTATTCAACGTGGTTGCCTAACTTGTTATAGTAACCGGTGTAAGCGCTTTTTATATCGCCGCGCGCTTCATTGTAACGGCCGTTTGGTAAAAATTCATGGCGTATATAACCGTCTTTGGTTACCCAAACGCCTATGTGCTCATTATTTTTTGTGGTTAAAAACCAGTTGAGGTTGTTAATTCTTTCCATGTTTCCAAATCGTTTTGTACCGATGCTATTTTTTGGTGGGCCAGCTGATAGGCATCGGCACCTAAAAATAAATTCAGCGGGGCATCGGGTTGGTTTGCAATTTTTATCATCGCAGCAGCCGCTTTTTCAGGATCTCCGGCTTGTTGCTGATCCATCTGGTTTTGGTGCAGGTTTTGCGAGTCGCGCACATTTTGGTAAGCATCAATCGCGTTTTTTGGGGTGATCAGCGATCCCTCAGAAAGGAAGTTGGTACGAAAGTAGCCCGGCTCCACAATCGTCACTTTTATCCCGAATGGTTTTACCTCAGCATCCAGGGCTTCAGAAAAGCCATTAACTGCGAATTTAGTAGCGCAGTAAATCCCAAAACCAGGATAACCCCCAACAAAGCCGCCTATCGACGAAATATTGATAATATGACCTGATTGTTGTGCACGCAGGTAAGGCAACACTTTGCGGATGATATTTAAAGATCCAAATACATTTACATCAAAGTTGTCGCGGGCTTCCTGATCGGTTGTTTCTTCCAGCCCGCCCAGCATGCCGTAGCCGGCATTGTTAACTACCACATCTATTTTACCAAAAGTGCTGATGGTTTTCGCGATAGCCTCCTGTACACTTTCTTCGCTTTTGATGTTAACAGCGAGTGGCAAAAACGCATCGCTGGTTACACCTACAGCGTTTTCCAGTTCATTGATATTTCTTGATGTTGCAGCTACTTTATAGCCTTCGCTTAATAGTCTTTTTACAAGGGTAAGTCCCAGCCCTTTCGAGGCGCCGGTTACAAACCAGATATTTTGATTGCTCATGATTATACTTTTTTATGACGATTTCATTTATTTTAAAATGATTTCACCGGTTAATATTTGTGTTGATTATCGTGTGGTCTTTTTAGGGAGCTATAAATGCCTAAAAATCAGTAGCGCAGGTAGTGTTCTCCCATTCATGAATCTCATTGTACAGTCCGTCCAGTTTAGTTAGGGCCCGGTTATAGGCGTCGCCACCTAATAGCAGACGTAGTGGCGGATTCTCTTCATAAACCACGTTGATGATACTTGCTGCGGCCTTTTCAGGATCGCCGGCCTGCTGGCCGTTCATGCTCAGGTATTTGCAATGCGAGTGCCTTACATCTTCATATTCGGCAATAGGGTTTTGGGTAACGGTTAACGAATCGGCAGTAAGGAAGCTGGTACGGAACGCGCCCGGGGATACTACCGTAACTTTGATACCCAGGGCTTTAACATCCAAAGCCAATACTTCCGACAGGCCAATTACCGCCGACTTGGCCGCTGCGTATACAGCCCACCCGGTACCGCCTGTAATACCTGCTATCGATGCGATATTGATAATATGACCTGAACGCTGTTTACGCAGGTAGGGCATCACAAACCTGATTACATTAAGGGTAGCAAATACATTTACATCAAAGGCTGCGCGGGTTTCGGCATCGGTAAGCTCCTCAATAGCACCGCCAATGCCGTAGCCTGCATTGTTGATAACCACATCTATCCGGCCGAATGTTTCATAGGTATGCTGCAAGGCCAGGGATACGCTGCTCTCGTTAACCAGGTCGACCTGAAGGGGTAAAAAATCAGCACTGTTTGAACCAACGGCAGCTACAAGCTCCTGCTGGTTCCTGGAAGTGGCGGCAACAAGCTGGCCAGCATCCAGTAATTGTTTTACTAAACTGAGCCCGAAACCTTTGGAGGCGCCAGTGATAAACCATACTTTTTTGTTGTCCATAGTGTGTTTGTTTTTGATAAAACAAAGGTAATATGGCAGCAAAAGGGAGTAATTACGCTATTCAAACCAATTATTACGAAATTCAAACATTTCTGAACCGGGAGGGCGTAACCTGGGTTTGTTTTTTAAAAAAGTTATTAAAATGCGTTGGCTCTTCAAATCCCAGGCAGTAGCCTATTTCCGAGATATTCCAATCGGTATGGCGCAGGAGGGACTTGGCTTCGCTCAGCAGGCGGTCGGCAATATGGTCGGTGGTGGTTTTGCCGGTGGTTTCGCGGATGGCGCGATTGAGGTGGTTTACGTGCACCGATAGCCGCTGCGCGAAATCATTAGCCGACCGCAGTGCAAAGCGCTGCGAAGGCGTTTCTATCGGGAACTGCCTCTCCAGCAGCTCGGTAAATACCGATGTTATCCGCGATTTGGCATCGGCATGCTTATACACATTCTCGGATGGCTGGGTTTTAAGGGCATAGTAGCACAATTCGGTAACGTAATTGCGGATCAGCTCGTACTTGAAAGCGTAATCAGAAGCAATCTCATCCGTCATCTTACGAAACAGGCCTGTAACGTATTCATCCTGTGCACGGTCAAGCTGGTATACCGGTTTGGCGTTAAGCCCGAACATGGGCAGTTCGCTCAAGCCATTGCGAAACCGCTCCACAAAAAATCCCTCCGTAAAAATGCAGAAGAAGCCCGTCCTGTCGTCGCTCATGTGCTCGAACGTATAGGGCACAAGCGGACTAAAAAACATGAGCGAAGTACCCGACAGCGTAATGCTCTTATCCGCATAATGGATAATGTTTTCGCCCCGCATCAGGCTTATTTTATAAAAGCTGCGGCGGCTGTAGGTAACCGGTTTGGCATTGGGCCCAATACAATCCTCAATTTTAAAAACGTTAAAATGACCGATGTTTTGCTGCAGGTTATTGGGCAGCCAGTCGAATTTGTTTTTGTAAAAATCTTCAAGTGTTTCGGTAGTCATAATCAAAATTACAAAATTCAAACCACATGTCAAGTGGTGGTTTGAGTTTTACATTCAGATTACCTCGTTTCTGCCCCCCTGCTATCCCCTCGTAACACCTTTCGGATACTTGCTACGCACCTTTCGGGTACCTGCCGCGCACTCTTAACGCACCAATGAACCCTTCGAGCTAAAACTCCACTTCTTTTACGTCATCACGATTTGGTTTCCGGAATTTTGCAGCGCTTTTTTTGATGTAGGTAAAAATATCATAGTCGCTCATTTTGCGTACCTGGGCGGCGGCGGGCCGGTACTGGTTAATGAAATGGTATAACGAATCGGACTGCAGGCCCGTGAGCTGAGCCACCCGCTCGTCGCTGAAACGGCTATCAACATATTTGCCCTCTTCATCGCGGATGAGCGCCTGCTTAAACCTGTAGGCTTTGCTGTGTTTGTAAGTTAGCAGGGCAATCAGCTGGCTGGGCACAATAGAAACCCCTACCATGGGTATGGGCCCGACAGACGCGCCCGGCCGGATGATATCCGAAAACTTTGGCGGGTGGCTGTTAAAATTTTTGGCAAACTGGATACGGTTGCTGATGGAATCTTTCACCCTATCGCGCCGGGCACTGATGTTTACCTGCTGAAGCTGGATAGTGGCCTGCTCCAATTGTACAATAATGTCGGTGGTTTTTGACGGGTCAACCGGCAATGCATACAGCTTGTAACCTTGCATTTTTACCCTTAAGGTATCCCCTGCCCTGGCTACTTTAATGCTAAAAATGCCTGCCATATCGCTTATGGCAGTGGAGTTTGTTGTGGTTACCAATGCTCCGCTAATGCGCAGGCCGGTAGCCTTATCGATTACTATGCCGTTTATTTTTTGCCCGTAACCCGCAAGGCAGGTGCAAATAAAAAATATGATAAGCAGGTGTCGCATAGGTGGTAGTGGTAAGTTCTAAGTCGTGAGCCCTAAGTCTTGAGTCGAAAGTTCTGAGTCAAAAACCAGGCTTTTTGGGGCTTAAGGCTTTCGACTTAAGACTCAGAACTTCCGGCTTAGAACTATTAATGAGCGCCTTACAAATATAACCTGGCGGCAGCTTTCCTGTATTGCTTTTAACATCTTTTAACCAATTGGGTACCGCCTTGCGCGGGTGTTTAAAAAATCAGACAAATCCTCCTGGGTAACACCTTGACAATGCCCTGATGTTTTGTGCCTTTAGGTCGCTTCATCGGAAAAAATCACAGCTTAAACCCGTTATGCACGCGTATATTTATTAAAGCCTGTTCCCGCTTTGTTTAATTCAATAAAATGCCTAACTTAAAAACTTGAACCTGAACGAATTTTTAACCCGGCTGATGAATGATGGCGTAGTGTTGCTACCACGCCAAATGACTGTTTTTCAGGAAGATGATGAACGCGCCGCGCTTGTATTACTAAATCAACTGTACGATACCGATAAACTGGAAATGCCTTATGCCGCGCCTGCTTTTGAGCCCGGCGCTGCTTTATGGGCGGCTAAATTTCTTTTTTACGCGGCCCAATTGGTGCTGCTGCGCAATTTGGACGAAACCGTGATAGCCCAATACCTGCAACCATTTTCCGGCGAACAATCTGCAGGTGCCGTTTACTCGGCCGACCTGGTGCTGAGGCACCTGGGCGGCCTGTTTAAGCTGAGCAGTGGCATTGCACCCGATGATCCGCTGGTTGTTTACTTAAAGCAAACCGCTGCTGCCTGGCCATTCTCATCCGTTGGATTAAATATCGAACCATCGGTTGATACCGGGGTGATAGTTGACCATTCATCGCTTAAATATGCTTACCTGGACAGGATCATTGCACATCACGATGTTGCACGTTTAAAAAGCATTGCCGAACAAAACACATTGAAAGAAATTATGGGCATGCACCAGGCCCGGCTTTGGCCAGGTTTTGAATTGCTTGCCCTGCCCCATGATATTATTTTATGAACACACCTATTACAACTAATCAATTCCCGATTGTAGATAAACTACTGGCGGTTTTAAACCACCTGAAGCAAACTTTTGTTGATAAGGACGAGATCATCGACCTGATGGGCATTTGCCTGGTTGGTCGCGAAAATCTTTTTTTATTGGGCCCGCCGGGTACCGCCAAAAGCGCCACCGTGCGCGAGTTATCCAAACTGCTTGATGGCAAAACCTTTGAATACCTGCTTACCCGTTTTACCGAACCGAACGAGCTTTTTGGCCCATTTGATATCCGTAAGCTGCGCGATGGCGAACTGGTAACCAATACCGAAGGCATGCTGCCCGAGGCTTCGCTAATATTTTTGGACGAACTGTTGAATGCCAACAGCGCTATCCTGAATAGTTTGCTGATGGTATTAAACGAAAAGGTTTTTCGCCGGGGCCGCGAAACCCGGCAGCTGCCCGCGCTGATGGTAATTGGTGCAAGTAACCACCTGCCCGAGGACGAGGCCCTGCAAGCCCTTTTTGACCGTTTTTTGATCAGGGTGCGCTGCGATAATGTTGATCCGCAGCATTTGAACGCGCTGCTGAATGCCGGCTGGACACTGGAACAAAAAAAGGTGACCGAAAAGCCAGCCATCACCGCCGATGAGGTAAGGCAGCTACAGGATTTTACGGCCCTGGTTGACCTTGTTGAAATAAGGCCGCAGTACATCGAGCTCATCCAGAAGCTGCGCAACGCCGGGCTGCAGGTGTCCGACAGGCGGGCCGTAAAGCTACAGCGCCTGATTGCCGCCAGCGCCATCATCTGCAAAAGGCAAAGGGCCATACCATCTGATCTTTGGGTGTTGAGGCATATCTGGGACACCGAGGAACAGCGCGAGATCATCAGCAATATTGTGAACGAGGTGGTAAATATGGACGGGGATACACATGCGCAGCACCCCCGCGCCTCGCTTAATGCCTTACCCAATGCCGATGAGCTGTTTAGCGAGGTGCAAAAACTAACGCTGCAATGGCAGGAGCCCGAAATTTCGATGGCCGATAGGTCGCTCATCAAAGACAGGTTATCGCATATTAACAGCCGCTGCGAGTGGATAGGTAACGAGGAGCAGCGCAAATACGTGCAGCAGCCCATTGATGAACTGTGGAAACAGATAATGCATACCGCATGAAGGAGTTGATACTGGTAATAGAAAACCGGTACCGGCATGCCTTAGGCACAATCCGGGGTATTCCGGGGCTTAAAGCGGCTATGGATGGCGATAACATCTGGCTCAGGGGAATTATGCCGGGTAACAAGCCGGATGTACAGCTTAACTCGTTGCCGGTATTGCAGTCTTACGAACTGGATGCCGAAAACAGGCTGTTCCCGGCCGGCGGTTTAACACCTACCGGGATCCTGAAAACGCTGGATTGGCAGCCCATCAAAATATTTATGCCGGTAACTATGCCGGTATCTGCCTTGCCCGGCCAGCTAAACAATAAAATGGAACTGCGCCTGGAGCGCTCGGGCGTATCGCGCGAGGCTTTTGCCTTGCTAACCGACCTGGAGGATTGGAAAACCTATGCGGATACCGCCCCGTTTACCCGGTTAAAGCACCTGAGTTTCGCGGTATCGTCATCGGGCAAAACATTAATTACCGGCCAACCTTTGCCGGCCATCAAGGGGCAAACATACTGGCGCAGCGGGCAAATGCTGCTACCGGCCGGTTATGACTTTAATCCGCCGGCAATTGCATCGCTCATAGCTACCCGGTTAACTGATAATAAGCAGGCGCTGGTTTTATTTAACCACGACGGCAACTACCAGCAAGTGCCCTTAACAGATTTTGTACCCGCCAAACGCAGCGCGGTACGCTTAACGCGGGTGGGTTGATGGAAGGTTTGCATGTAGTTAAATATTTTAGGCCTCAGAAAGATTACTTCTGGTACTGGGCCGATGACGGCAAAGTAATTGAGTTTAGCAATGGCGCTACCGTTTGCTACCGGGAGGACCTGTTGTTTATTTTGCAATCGCTCAATTTACCGCGGGCTTTACCTTTCAGCACTTTTATACTGTTATTTTGTGCATGCAAAAATAATTTTGAATCTACGTATAATTTTGAAGCTGGGTTACAGTATATATGTGATCAGGGACCGGCAGCGAATAACGAACGAGTTCAGCTTCAGCAACTTTTAAAGGACTCCATGGCCTTTTTGAGGCTGGTTAATTCGTTATCTTATAGTTATAGAATGGGATTAAAAAGAATCCCGCTGTATCAGGCTATTTTTGAAGATTATTTTACAGAAGATAGCAAAACGCACAATTTAAAAGAATTAGTTAGTCAGTTTAATACCGGCACCTTTGATGAATACATTTTTATAAAACGTGACGGCCCGCATCTTAGTTTTAAAAACATCCTCCGCCCTTTGGCCGAAGCGCTTAAACAATTCCCAACTAAAGAAGCTTTAGAACTCAAACTACGCACCGGGCTAACCACATTGCCCGTTAAAGCCGATATGCCGTTACCGCCCCCGGTATCAGACACTCTATTCGATATTTTGGAGGCTGATGCAAAAACCGCGGGCATCAGCATGCTGGCCCGGCACATTATTGGCGCGCTCAGTATCCCTATGCATTTGAGCGGCAGCAGCGATCAATCTGTGGGCGGGGTTTCTGATATCAGCAATCGCGGGCATTATGATAAACTGCTCTTGAGCGAACTTGCCCAGGACGATTTGCTGCTTACCGCCCGCCTGGCCAATAACGAAGCCTTGTTTTTACAACGCGAAGAATTGCCCGTAAACAATAGCCAGGAATGGCACATCCTGCTGGATACCACTTTAAAAATGTGGGGGCTGCCCCGCATTTTCGGTTTGGCCGCCGGCCTGGCTTTTAGCGAGGGCCGCAAAAAAAAGGAGGCCATGAATGCCTGGGCATTAGGCGGTAAACAAGCTACACCAATAGATCTGCATAGCAAGGAAGGGATCATTCAAACGCTTGAGCAATTGGATCCTGCCCTGAATTGCGGCGCGCAGCTTGACAAACTGCTGAGCGATCAAAAAGGACAAAAGGGCAAGTACATCATGATCACGGCGGCACACTACAAAGAGGATACTGCTTTCCTGGCCCATTTTTTACCGCTTAAAGATCAGCTTGATTACCTGGTTGTAGTAAGTCGCGATGGGCATATCGAGCTGTTTGAAACCCAGGGCGGCAGGCATAAGCTGCTTAACCAGGCCACTATTGATCTGGATAGCCTGCTGTTTGCCCGGCCCAAACGATTCTATAACAACACCAACAAATCGGCCTGGCCGGCCATGTTGCAACACCGCGATTTCCCGTTGTATTTCCCGGCATCCAAAATAAAGCTGAAGCCCGACCTGGTTAGGTTTAACCAGAAACGGGCGGTAATTATTACCCAGGATAAACGCGTACTGCTTTGGCAAGCCAAAGACCGCGGCGCCATTGAGCTGGTTAACCATATAGAAACCGGCGAATATTTTTGGGGCGATGGCGGCGCCGAAACCCTGTTCCTGCTGGTTAAAAACACAGCGAATGATTTTGTGATCATCTACCAGCTGGATGTTATTCATTACACCTATAGTGTGGTGCAATCAGCTCCGTTAAAGGCCGATGATGTGCGGTTTCTCGATAATTTATTCTACATTAAGTCGGACGGCAGAATACCTACTATAGATCCGAAAACCGGGCAACGGGTTTTTATTAGTGATCACGCAAACAGGGGCATGATGGCGTTCAGCCAGCCCCAGGTTACGCCGCATATTACCTTGCTTAACCAGGCTAAAAGGTTCATCAATAATGGTTATAGCGCAATCAACTCGGCAACCAGTGTTTATGTAAGCACCAACGGCAGGCTATTTGTTGATCATCGCGATTTAAAGCTCAATCCCGATGGGAATCATTTGTTTTTTAACGATAACCCAAACCAGGCCGAGTGGAACAGGCCATATAAGCAGGAAGCATTGCTCATTGAGCATCTGCCCAAAATAAAATTCAGTAAATTTATATGGAAAAACGGCAGCGAGGCGGTGGTTGATTCCAGGGGGATGCTGCATTTAAAAAGTGCCGATACCTCCCTGCCCGAAATAACCATTATATTGGTGATAGCAAAAACTACCGCCTGCTGGGCATCTGATGGTATGGTTACCGGTTCGGCCTATTTTGCCGATGCCAAACCCAACACCTATATAGCGCCCAAGGATTTTTATGACAACTACATTCAACCTTTTATTGATAAACTGGCCTAAGCATGCAGCTGCAACTCAAATATAGCCAACATACCAACCTCCCTGTTCACGCGGCATTTGTGCCGGGCACACAGGCTGCAGATTGGTTTGCCCACATGGATACCTGGCAAACCGAACTGCAAACGCTAAGTTGCTACCTGCTGCCACACAGCATAGGCAACAACCAGACCGCGGGTTTATTTGTGGTATTTAACGGATCAGCACCAGCCGCACAAATGATCAGGTATCCGTACGGGAAACTGGCCGACAAACTGTTTATACCAACAAGCGCTGTTTTGTACCCGGTTACAGGAACCGACGAATTAAAAAAATTGCTACTTTGGGATGTACAGGTTTTTCACCCACATATAGGCCTGGTGGGCTTTGAGGCAAAGGACAAAGTTGAACCGGCAGATTTTATAGGCTTGCCCCAGCCCCAACATCAAAACTGGCACTTTGCCCATCCCGGTTTAAACCCCTTGCCCGGCTTGCAGATGATTGGCCTGGAGCCTGATGAAAATGCCGACATGCTGGATACCCTGAAAGAGGATATTGGCAGCGTACCGCTTAGCCAGATCCCTGGTGTAACGGAAGAAGGTGAATCACCGGCATCAAAAAGCTTCAAAAAGGCAACCAATGCCATCGCCATGGTTGGTCTGTTTTTCTTGCTGGCCCTGGCGTTTATAGGCAAAGTTATTTTCACGGTGCTTGCCGCTATTTTTCCTATTTCGGCCAGCCCCTACCGCCGGCCACAAAAAGGCCTTTTACGGGAACTGGAAGACTGGGTAAACCGCAAAATTACCGATTTGCAAAAACAACGCGACAGCGAGCTGAACCGCCTCATGAATTTGTTTGATAAGGATGCCGACGAGGCTTTAAAATATGCTATCCCGTTAAACAGCCCTTACCTTGACCGTGGTGTGGCCCCACAATCGGGCAAGCTTAGCCGCCGAACGCTTGATTTTAACCTGCGCGGCCTGGGCGGTGGCGGCAGGGTTGATGGCTGGGATTTAGGCGAATACCGGCAGTTGTTGTATAAAAAGTACGAGCAATCGGCCAATGAGGCCATAGCCGCCGGCAACTTCAAAAAAGCAGCCTACATTTACGCGCACCTATTGGGCAACTTTTACCTGGCAGCCAATGTACTGCAGCAAGGCAAGCTTTACCGCGAGGCTGCAGCTATTTATACCGATCATTTAAATAACAAGGTTATGGCGGCCGAGTGCCTTGAAAAAGGAGGCCTGTTAACCGAAGCCATCGGCCTTTATATTGAACTGGATAACCCCGAAAAAGTGGGCGATTTGTACAGTAAGCTCGGCCATCGCGATAAGGCTTTAAAGTATTATGACGAAAAGGTAAACCGCCTTACCGCCGCTAAAGACTACCGGCAGGCCGCCAAAATAACGCTTGATAAAATACAGCAAAAGGATGCCGCGCTTAATTTATTGATGACCGGCTGGCAGGATACCAATAACCCCGAAGCCTGCCTTGTGGAGTATTTTACATTGGTTCATGATCCCGAAAATAATACCTTGCCGCAGGAGGTTAGGCGCGTGTATACCAATCATGTGCCCCGCTTAAAACGATCGGCCTTTTTGAATGTACTGGCCGATACCAGTATAAAATACAACAACAAGGAATTGGAAACTACAACCCTGAACATAGCCTACGAAATTATAAGCGTACAAATAACCCAGGGCGAAATGAGCGGGCTAAAGCTGATGAACAAATTTGTGCCTGGCGACAGGTTGCTTACTGCCGATGCTAACCGGTTTATAAATAGTGAAAGGGAGTTGCCGGCTATTAATAATAAAGTCACTTATCTTAATATCATTAACGGCGTCAGAAACATTGATTTGGTGGTATATCACGATCAGATAATAGCCATCGGCGAAAAACAAGAGGATGGTTTACACCTCATTCGCGCAAATTGGCAAGGGGAGGTAAGTTATGAATTTTTGTTTAAAACACTACGCGGGCCAAAGGAACACTGGTTAATGGCCGATGCCGCTCTTTCTGATACGATTATGATTGTTGGCAAGAATGTGCCCGCACATGTCAATAAGGAATTAGCTGAAGATACTTATTTTGAAAGGTCATTAAATCTGCAAAGTTTAAACTGGCAAGATACCTCTGTATTAGCCTGCTGCCTTACAGGTACCGGTGTAACCCAGCTGCATTATAACAATAACGGCGTTCTGATCAGTCATTTTTCGGCTACTGGCCAACTGCTTGGTACCCACGCGTGCAATGTGAATGACAACCCGTTAAATATGGGCGATCGATATTTCAGGCCTTCGGCTTTGTTTTTTCGCAGAAACCATTTTTATTATTTTTTTAACAACACATTGGCGCGGATTGATCTGAACGGCCAAACAGAGATATTACCGGTAGACGCCAACATTATTAAATTTGATGTAACCGGTCAACACACAGCCTTAAAAATAGCATTGCTAACCAAAAGTGGCTGTATGATAGTTACCCCAACCCTAAAAGAGTTAAAGATAACTTGCCCGCTTTTTGCACAGGATTCTGCCGCTACCGATATTAAATTGCTAACTGACAATAAACTGGTAATAGCCGGCGGCAGGCAAGCCCTGGTTTACGACATTAGCGACGATGCACCCCGGCTAATAACTACGCTGACTACCGATAATAGGATAGAATGTATTATAGCGATTCCCAAACGGCATCATTGTGCATTTTTGGAGGCAGATAACAGGATCTCGGTTTATAATATTGAGGAGTGAGGGAGAGGGAGAGCAGGTATTTAGTTTATATCCGGGATTTTGTATTGTTAACGTATCGCGATCAAAGAATCTATTGACGACTAACCTTCAGGTTCAATCACGACAGTCGGGGGCATTCGAACAGCGGTACACAACGAACAGCCCGGCGGCAGCTTTCCTGTATTGCTTTTAACATCTTTTAACCAAACGCGCCCCGAGTCAGTTGTTAAACAATCAAACAAATTCCCGCTCTGTTCACTTGGGAACATCAACGAGAACGAACAGTTAGCTACCACTCGCTTTTTAATAATTATAATAGGTATTGTTAATCAATAATAATTATGTAACTTCCCTCAAGCGTTAATATTAACGTCTATTCCTGCTAATTGGTTGTTATTAATACCTAAACCGGTAAATGATGTATGAGATATAATTATATATAAGATCATTTGCCAAGCTATTCAACAAATTCGCTTTACTATAAATCAATATTTAACCTAAATTTTTAAATGGAAACACAAACTATTGTTATTTCAAGAACCGCTCAGGATATTGGCCAGCCCATTAGCAGGGAATTTGCCGGTTACTTAACCAATGGCTTTAAACACAATTTTCCAGGCGAAACAACTTCGGTGTTTATTTCCAGGGAAACCATTTTAAAGGCAATTGAAAACCTTGATCATGTATCGGGCATACGCTTCATGTATGGGTTTGAAGATGCAAACAACCCCGAATCGCGCGTGGTGTTGTTATTGCCTTGTAATGATACATCGGTGCATAAGGCTATACCCAACACTATTATACTAAACGAGGGCTATATGGCGCATACAGGTATAAAAGTTGAGTTTAAAAAAACATGGCAGCTATTGTATAACCATGTTGTACGCTTTGGCTCCTATTTCCCTCAGCTGCCGTATAACCGCATTATGCGCGGCACTTTTATGGGGATTAATAGCTTATTATCGTTATTGCAAACCGATGATTGTGCGGGCATCCAATTTAGCTTTGGCTATGATGATACCGTTGCCGATGTTTCTGCCAGGAACAAGCCTGTTTTTGAAGCAGTAAATTTTTCGGGCTGGTTGCTCGACTCGCCTTATGACTTCACCACTCCCTGCCCTGCTTATTGCGATTTTACATTAATGGAAAACATTGACCAGGTAGCCTATGCCAACAAAAATGCGGGAGGCTTTACAGGCTTAACCCTAACTAATCACTTTCGTGACGAATACCTGTTAAAAGATGTAGTGTATGCACCATTGGTTGAGTTATTTTATTACGCCAACCCCACCATAACCGAAAAAGTTACCGGCGATAAAAAATCATTGGAACTTTATGAAAACACCTGCCGGTCCCAGGTAGCCGCGTTTAACCGGTTACTTGCAGAAGGTAATTACCACGAAGCAAAAACTGCTTTTGAAGATACGTTGACAACGATGATGAAAACCTGCTTGTTTCAGTAACAAATACAATCTAACCCTAAAAATTACACACAATTCCTAAACATCATGAGCACAAAAAAACACCACGACGAGATCTTAGCAGGCACATCAATATCCTTGACGGAAGCGATGGACCGTACCAACTTTTTCAGACAAGCTGCAAAACCTCTTTTCGGGAACAATACCGAGTTAGTACCGAAGGGGTTCGTTATCCCATTTGAAGACATATCTGCATTGATGGCTAAATTCAGCGACCCCAGTGTGGTTGGCGTGAGGGCCTATTTTACCCTCACCCAGGACGATTTCACGGGCGGAATCAGGGGAGTTCTGGTGCCGGTAACCGCGCAATATGATGAAACAAGCAACACTGTTATTTACAAAGACCTCATTGTGACCTATAGCGGCGATGAGGCAACCAGTAGTGATACCTCTATCTTCGATTTTACCAAGCCCTGTCCGGATGCCTGCGATAATTCAAGTAAACTTTCTTAAAAAAGTGTCCCACTTTTAATATGCTTCCTTTTTCGCATTATTACCAGGCTGTCATTGTTCCCGCGTCTATACTCATGCCTGTAATTATAGCCCTGGCAAAATATAGGATTATCGGAAGATCGTTGAAACTTTTGTTACTTTACCTTTTGGTCTCGGGGGGCATTAATCTCCTGGCCATTTTAAACTCGCACAGTAATAACCTCCCGCTACTGCATATCTATACAGTAGCGGAGTTTATTTTATTGATCCTATACTTCAAAAGTATCACCAGTTCACCGAGGGCGCTCCTGGTGTATCGCTTCTTACTTTTCTTTTTTCCCCTGCTATGCCTTATAAACGTAATTTTCTTTCAAAGCAAATTTCAATACAATTCTTATGTACGTCCCCTTGAAGCCCTGGTGTTGATCGGCTGTTGTTTCTATTATTTTTACAATTCAGCCGCTACAGATACTGTAGTACCATGGGGCAGATCACCCACGAATTGGATTAATTCTGGAATCCTGCTATATTTTTCAACGTCTCTGTTTCTTTTTATTTTCTCGAACGTGATACACCAGGTATTGAGCCGTGAAGCAAAAACAATCTTATTGAATCTTCACGATACCTTGGTTTTAGTTATGTATCTCTTATTCGCAATAGGAATCCGCCAATGCAGAAAATCACCGACAATATCTATTTCCTGATTCTGATCGGTACAGCCGGTATTTTCCTGCTGGTGATATCGTTTATTATCATTCAGATCCGCAATCAAAACAACCTGCTAAAAAAGCAACGCGAATTACAACAGGCCGAAATTGTGTATCAGCAGGAGTTGTTAAAAACCATCATCGTATCGCAGGAGGCGGAGCGCAAACGCATTGGCCAGGATTTGCATGACGATGTTGGCACCGCCCTGTCAAACCTACGCATCACTATCGAAATGTTTAATAACGCGACCGCAGCCGTTGGTGAGTTTTCAAGCACCTGTAAATACCAGATAGATAAGATTGTACAGGATGTAAGGCATATCTCGCATAACCTATCGCCACCCGGCCTCGAACTGTATGGTTTTATGGGGACTTTAGAAGATCTGGCCGAGTTTATCACCGCCACCGCCAAACTGCAGGTAAACATTACCGATAACACCAGCTCCTTAACCGATCAGCTTAGTGCGGAGGTATCCCTATCCTTATACCGGGTTTTCGAAGAATTACTAAATAATACCCTTAAACACGCCAATGCCAGCCAGGTAAATATTAATTTTGATATAGCAGACAATCACTTGCTGATTAGTTACCACGACGACGGAAAGGGTATTGCTGCTGCCGATAAAACAAAAAAAGGAATGGGCAGGCAAAACATTGAAAGCAGGCTGGGCATTATCGGAGCGGCTTATGAGGTTGATTTGCCAGGCCGCAAAGGGTTTAATATGAATATCCGGCTTAAAACAGAAAACATTTAATGGAACCAATAAGGGTAGCTATTGTCGACGATCAGAATATTTTCAGGCAAAGCCTGGCAGTACTCATCAACAGCGTACCCAATTTTGAGCTGGTTGCCGACGCCGGAAGCGCCGCAGACCTGCTTGACATTTTAAAAACTATCCCCTCACTGCCACAGGTACTATTACTGGATATGAATATGCCCGGCATGAATGGCATCGAGCTTAACCAGTTGCTACAGGAACAATACCCGCAAATAAAAGTGATGGTATTATCTGTACATTCGCAGGAAAGGCTTATCGCCAAAATGATTTCGGCAGGCGCATCCGCCTATCTTTTTAAAAACTGCGATAAGCAGGAATTAATTACGGCCATACAAACCGTTCATCATACCGGCTTTTACATTAACCGGCAAACCCTGGCCGCTATACAAAATGCCGCGGCCCGCCGTAATAAAACCACGAACATTTTTAGCTCTTCGCCTTTTGAGCTTACCAACCGCGAAAAAGAAGTACTTGAGCTTATTTGTAAAGAATATGCCAGCGCCGAAATTGCCGAAAAATTATTCTTAAGCATCCGCACCGTAGAGGGCCACCGTAACAACCTGCTCCTTAAAACCCAAAGCCGCAATACCGCCGGCCTGGTTTTATATGCCGTTAAGCACCAATTGATAGAGGTGCTTTAACCCTGCCTATTATACGTACAACTACTTTAGTACCCCGTATTACTACCTGTTTTATAATATCCGCATTACTGCGCTTAAGCCGCCCGCAAGTATCCCGTTACTTTGAATTGTCAAACAAAACAAGAAAGCGCTTTCAATCCTGGATGACAAAAAGGCCGATACCGAAAAGCCTGAACAGAGTAGGTAAAAAAATTACAAATAAAAGAAATCATGGGAAAAATTATAAGTGCCATAACAGACGGCATCGATGGAATTGTAGGAGCGATAACCAGTACCGTTACCGACGCAGCCGCTACAGCCGCACAACTTACAACTTTAGCAACAAGTTTCGCGGTAACACCTTCGCCTTCATTAAAGGCCCCTGCACTAAAAGGTTATGCCGTTGGCTTACATAAAAACCACGCCTTCAACAGGTCATTATTGTTAAGCGACGATCAACAGGATATCGGGCCCTTAATCAAAAGTACCATGAAGGCAGCATTAGCAAAGTCACAAAACGTTTTTGCCAGCACTTACACCGGCGATACAGGTATCCATTCTGATAACGGCCTTGTTAATAACTATTGTGGTAACGGTGCGGATGCGCAGCCCTCAGACCCAACTGTTGAAGCTGCAATTGTACAACTCAAACAGCAGCTATCACAAAATTTTATGAACTGGCAGTTCCCGGTAAACGACGACATGCTACAAAACATGGCGCAAACAATGGTTCTTGAAGTGTTCACAAAAGCTGGTACAGGCGACACTTCGGTGGGAACTTATTCCATTAGTAATAACCAGTCAATTGATTGGACGTTAACCTATGGTTTGTTTAGCATTACCGAAAGCCCGTCGACACAAGGATTGATTTATGCATTCTCGGCCGCCTTCAATAGCGGTTTTTAATAGCAGATATTTTTATGATAAAAGTAAAGCTGTCTTTCGACGGTTTTACTTTTTTGTATTTATACGTGGTAGTTATTCTATTCAACGCTGCCGCTCCTAAAATCATTTGTCGTCTACCCACAGGCAGTCACACAACATTCTGCGTTAAAGGTTTTTTTTCTGTTCTCCGGTGTCTACCGTCGTTCCTGTGTCTCCGAACTAATATGCTTGTAGTTTGTATTATAGATGCAGATTATTGAAGTAATATAACGCCTATTGCTATGTAACGACGATGCAAATCCCGAAAGTTAGTTTATATCCGGGATTTTATATTTTCAACATATACCGGTAACGCCCCTGTTAATTACCAAACATTTGATTATTAATATCCTATGCCTAATATGTGACCAAAATATTCCAATTACGTTAATCACGGTAGTTATAAACTAAAGGCATAGCAGTTCGGGCCAGAAACTTTTTAACAAAAAACGGCGGCGAACAGCATACCGTTAAAAAAATCAAACAAATCCACCTTATGTCTACTTATTTAATACCGGCATTGTTTCATTATTTTTATTTCGTCAATAACTTGTAACTTGCTTCATATTAACCAATAAAACATTACCCATTATGAAAAGTATCACATTCAAAAAATCATTTATGCTCGCCTTGCTCAGCATCATGATGTCGTTTACAGTTATGGCACAGGAAAAAGCAAGCCCCGCGGCTACCGCCACCGGCACTATAAATGGGGCTGCGGTAACCATAGTTTACAGCAGCCCCGCGGTTAAAGGCCGCACCATATGGGGCGGGTTGGTGCCTTACGATAAGGTATGGCGGGCAGGCGCCAACCAGGCAACCATTTTTACTACCGATAAGCCCTTAACCATACAAGGCAAAGCCATTCCCGCCGGCAAATACAGCCTTTACGCAGTACCGGGCCAAAAGGAATGGAAAATTATTTTCAATTCGCAAACCGGGCAGTGGGGCATTAACCGCGATGGCACCACCACGCAAGATCCTGCAAAAGATGTAGCCGTGGTAACCGTTAAGCCCGAAAAATCTGTCGGCACCAGCGAACGGCTCACCTACACCATATCCGGGAAAGGGTTTCAGCTAAACTGGGAAAACTTAACAGTGCCTGTAGCGTTTGATTAAAAGCTAAAAGCGGAAGGCTAAAAGCAGAAAGCATCAAACAGGTATAATCGGAAAGCCGAATGCAGAAAGCATTAAACTAATGCATGGGCCCCAAAAACAGGTATAATAGGTTACAAAAAAAGCCGCCTCATCTTTATTGATGGGGCGGCTTTTTAAATTCAGTTATTAAAAATTGCTTACTTGTCTTTTATAAACTTGCCCGTGGAAGTGCAATTATCAGGAGACAGCGGAGGCTGTTATTGCGGTTGCAGCCACACAACCTTTACTTCTTTTTTACCACTCTCTTTTGAAAGTTCAAGCGTTACATAAACGTTATTTTTCCGGTCATAATCTGATATCGAAAACAAGCCAAGGTTATGATCACGTTTGCCGGCAGCATTCCCAAAAACATAATCTCTTTTAGGTACGGCATTTGCACCGGTAAGGGTGTAATAAAAACCATCGCAATCGCTTACCCCTTGTATAGATACTACGCTGCCTTGTTCTTGCTTTTCGTTATTGCGCTCGGTATCATTGAACAGGATAAAGCTTTTAGATATTCCGTCGAGATACGCGAATGATTTAAATTGGTTCCCTCCGCGAAGTTCCTGTGCCGAGCCCTCCCTTACCGAATGATAAAAAGGGGCCAGTGAAGTATTGCTTAAAACGTGGCTTTTGCGAATGATAAAATCGTTTATCGGCTCGCCGGTTTTACTGTAATTAACAACTGCCAGGTCTCCCAATGTAGTGGATGAATTGTTCAACGAAGAACCAGATACACTGTAACTGGTACGACGGGTAATTATTTCCATCTCTTCGTATACAACAGTAAAAGTACCATCCTGGTTTACGAAAATATTTTGAGGCAAACCCCTAAATCCTTTTTTCGAACTGGCAAAAGCGTTGATCCTGTTTGATGGTGATATTTCACTGAGTTTGTTGATCTTTTTTTCAAAAGGGTTAATAAAAGCTATAACAGAGCTATATTCGTTTTCACTTCCCTTTTGCTTAACAGCTACAGATAATATTACTGATTTTGTTGCGGGACTATAACGAGCAACTCCCTGGTATACAGAATTATCCTTAGAAAAATCGAGTTCGGTATAACTTACTGCTTTAGCGCCTTTATCCAAGTTGGCCAAAATCAGCTCACTGTCAACGTCATCACGCTTGTTATAACCGTAAGCCAGTACACAAACTTTTTCGCTACCTATTACCGCCATGTCGATATATTGCAGGTATTTATATTTTTCATCCGGAGACGCATAAAAAGCCCTGCTCACTTCTTTATTGTTGGCGCCGTAGCTAACAATTTCAATTCGTTTACTCCTGTCGCTTTCAAAAGTATTAAATGAAACTACCGCGTAATTATCGCTGTTGGGATCTTTGCGTACAAAAAAATCAGGTATAGGCACGCCCCCGAAGGCCATCGAATATCCTTGAAACAGGTTAACCTTGCCTAATTCGGCAATTTTAGTATCGTCCTTTAACGTTCCGGTTTTGCCATCAATGATAATCCTATAAAGGGTAGGTACTCTTGAATCAAGCGAGCTGACCATCAATACAACATCGCCATTAATTTCAAAAGCCCCTTTTATATTGCCGCCCCGGCTTATTTTGCCATATGACGGATCAACCTGGGTTATTGCTGTTTCATGATGTGCGGGGTTATACATGTGCACCGCAATACCCTCTTTAAGGGAGATATCGAGGAACATCGTGTTGCCATTTTTTAATTGTAAAACTTTGGCAAAGCCTTCTTCCGGTTCTTTAAAAGCCGGGCCTTCTGCAATTGGTTTAAATTGAGCTTTTACTGTCGAGAACAATAAAATAATTAGAAATAGTGATAATGATAAAGGTTTTTTCATTTGTTTAAATAATTAGACCGCTAAAATACACAAGAGGCCGAACAATTTAGGGCTTATAGAAAAAGGTTCTTCAATTATCTGATTTTAATCATACCAAACGTTGCATCCGGGAGTTTTTGTATATAACGATTTTTGTATACGCTTAAATTAATCAACGAGAGCTGAAATCAACGGCTATCTATCTTGCCGCCATTACCTCATTCGTCAGCTTCACGAAATCCTCCACGCTCAGGCGCTCGGCCCGCAGGTCGAGCGTTGGGTTTTCGGTCATTTTTTCTTTGTTGATGAGGGACGATATGGCGTTGCGCAGGGTTTTGCGGCGCTGGTTGAAGCCGGCTTTTACAATTTGCCAGAATAGTTTTTCGTCGCAGTCAAGGGTTTCGGCCTGGTTGCGGGTAAGGCGGATAACGGCCGAGAGTACTTTGGGCGGCGGGTTAAATACACCTGCCTTTACGGTAAACAAATACTCCACTTTATAATAAGCCTGCAAAAATACGCTCAGGATGCCGTACTCTTTGCTGCCCGGTTTGGCGGCGCAGCGTTCGGCAACTTCTTTCTGGAACATGCCCACTACCTCGATAACCTGGCTGCGGTTATCAAGCACTTTAAACAAAATTTGCGATGAGATATTATAGGGGAAATTACCGATGATAGCAAAGGGCTTATCGGTAACGGTTTTAAAATCCATTTCCAAAAAGTCGGCATTCATGAGGCGGGTACCCAGCTGGGGATATTTCTTTTTAAGGTATTGCACCGATTCATCGTCGATATCAATCACCGAGGTTTCATAGTCGGTTTTCAGCAATAAAAAATCGGTGAGTACGCCCATGCCGGGGCCAACTTCCAGCACATTGGTAAACCGGCCCTCGGGTTTCAGGCTGTCTACAATTTTGGCTGCAATATTTTTATCGGTTAAAAAGTGTTGCCCTAAATGTTTTTTTGCCCTTACCAATGTCATTATCTGTCAAATATTTGAGCAAATTACGTGATATTTGCGCATTGATTGGGAACAAATGTTTTATTTGCGGGTGGGAAGAGGTGAAAGGCGAAAGGTAAAAGGCAAAAGGCAAAAGGCCCGGCGTTGGGAAGATAGATTTGAGATGTGAGAGATGAGAACTGAGACAAGAAAGTGGATGTTTGAAAGTTCAGAATTCTGAAAATTCTAAAATCCTGTAAATTCTGATTCAGACGAATTTGCGTTAGGGATTGAAGTGGATACCGGCCCGTGGCTAAGGCCTGTGCAGTATGAACGTAAAGCCCGGCCCGCAGGGAACGCCGGTGTTAAAGGCAAAATTCAAAAGGCAAAATTCAAAAAAGCCTGGATGTTGGTTTGGTTGATAAGCCGGGGGAAAGAATCAAGAGTTAAGAGTCAGGAATCAAGACGGGAGCGTTTTGGATTAATAGATAAGAAATAGAATAGAAATAGGCCTGAATATAATTTCGGGGTAAACCAATATAAATTCAATCACGGATTGGCATGTGAAATCACCCAAAAAATCGGTGAAATCCTAAAAAATCAGTGAAATCATAAAAATCATGAGCGATAAAATAAAAGTAGGTATTAGCATAGGCGACGTTAACGGGATAGGTTTAGAGATAATTATTAAAACCCTGGCCGATAGTAAAATTTATGATTATTGTACGCCTATTGTTTATGGCCATACTAAGGTGGCATCTTTCCACCGCAGGGCTACAAACATTGCCGAGCTTAATTTCCAGGTGATTAACGACCCATCGCAAACGCAGCATAAAAAACCCAACATGATCAATTGCTGGGAAGAGGACGTAAAAATTGAGCCGGGTATGGTTACCGAAGCCGGCGGCAAATACGCATTTTTATCGTTAGAGCGGGCTACTTACGATTTAAAGGAAGGTTACATTGATGCCCTGGTTACCGCGCCTATTAATAAAGATAACATCCAGAGCGATAAATTTAACTTCCCCGGCCATACCGAGTATTTGCAGGAGCGTGATGGCGCTGCGGAATCGTTAATGTTTTTGGTGAGCGACACTTTGCGGGTTGGCGTGGTTACCGGCCATATCCCGGTATCAAAAATATCTGAAAGTATTACTATAGATAAAATTGTGGCCAAGCTTAAGCTGATGAACCACAGCCTGCAAAATGATTTCTGGATACGTAAACCCAAAATTGCCGTGCTGGGGCTAAACCCGCATGCCAGCGATAACGGTTTAATTGGCCACGAAGAAAAAGATACCATTATACCTGCGCTTGAACTTGCCCGCGATAACGACGTACTGGCTTTTGGCCCCTACCCTGCCGACGGCTTTTTTGCCAACGGCACTTACCTGCAGTTTGACGCCGTGCTGGCCATGTACCACGACCAGGGCCTAATTCCTTTTAAACAAATTGCTTTTGAATCGGGCGTGAATTTTACCGCGGGATTGAAGTTTGTGCGCACATCGCCCGATCATGGTACCGCTTATGATATTGCCGGTAAAAACCTGGCGTCGGAAGTATCGTTCCGCGAAGCTTTATTTACTGCTATCCACATAGTTAAGCACCGCCGCGAAACGCTGGAGCTGAACGAAAACCCGTTGGCATTTAGCAAGTTGAGTCGCGACAGGGACTAAAAAAACCCTTTAGTAATCATAATGTTTCAATTTAATTACCGTTTAGTTAAAACATTTGCTTTACTAATGCATTTACTTCCTTGATGAATACTTTTTCGGACCGGATACGATCCATAGATGCTTTTCGTGCCTTTACCATGCTGCTCATGATTTTTGTGAATGATCTTGACGGTATTCCGGGTACGCCGCAATGGCTCAAACACGTTGCCGAAAATGCCGATGGCCTGGGCCTTGCCGATACCATTTTTCCGGCGTTTTTATTCATTGTAGGTTTATCTATCCCCTTCGCATTTCAAAACAGGTTAAAAAGCGGCAATTATAAATTACTGGCGCGCATAGCCAGCCGGTCGCTGGCGCTGGTGTTCATTGGTTTTTTTCACGCCAATATGGAAACCTATAATGACGCCGCCACCGCACTGCCCAAGCCGGTGTGGGAAAGCCTGGTTACCTTCAGCTTCTTTTTTATATTTTTAGATTACGGCAAAGAAACCAGCAACCTGAAGCGTTATCTGTGCCAGGGCTTTGGCGTAGCGCTGTTGATTGCCATGTCGGCACTGTACCGTACCACCGATCCGGGGCATACCTGGCTGCATTTTACATGGTGGGGTATCCTGGGCTTAATAGGCTGGAGTTACCTGGTGTGCGCGCTTATTTACTATTACTCGGGCGGGCATTTATGGATACAGGCTACGGCGTGGATATTTTTCATGATGTTTAACATGGATGTTCATTTTGGTTTCCTGAATTTTTTAGAGCCTATACAGAAATACGTTTGGATAGCAGGCAACGGCGCCATGCAGGCTTTTACCATGGCAGGGGTGTTTGTATCGGTGCTGTACATGCGCCTGAAGGCCAACAACGAGCTTAAAATGTTATGGGCGGCACTCATACTCATAGCCATTATATTGTTTAACCTGGGCTTTATTGTGCGCTACTTTAGCGGCGGCATCAACAAAACAAGGGATACCCCTTCATGGGTTTTAATTTGTACCGGCATCAGCCTGATAGCCTACGCCATATTTATTTTTGTGGTTGATTTTAAGCACAAATACAACTGGTTTAAAATTATTGAGCCGGCGGGTACTAACACCTTTACCTGTTATATTGTGCCCTTTATATTTTACCCGCTGTACGAAATGAGCAATATTGGCTACCCCGAGTACCTGAGCCAGGGAACCGGCGGGCTTATCAAATGCATTGTTTTTGCCTTTGTTATGGTGTGGCTTACCGGGCTGCTGGATAAAATAAATGTGAGGCTGAAGATATAGCATCAAGTACTAAGTCTTGAGCCTAAAGTCTGAAGTCAAGGTTTTTTAAAAATCCATAATCCCGGCAGTAGGTGAGCTTCGTCTTGCATTCATTTATCGACAGGCGCGTGTCTGCTAACCGCTCCTTTATCGCACTTGGTAATGCATGGGCGGACTTATCAACGCTGAATTTATCGGTCGCGCGGCTAAAGTCTCCCCTACCGGGAGAGATTATTTACGAATTATGTTCTTTTTGGAGTTGATGATGGCTTCGCCGTTTAGAGGGGGCTTTACGCAAAAAAAGCGCCTGTTCCCCTAAAAGGAAAGGCGCTTTTTTTACGGGTAAATACTTATTGATATAAATAGGTATCTGTTAAATGTTGCATTGCTTCCTGGAAAAGGTTGTAAGCAGTAGCCTCGTCGTTATTATTTATTGAGGTGATTGACGGTTGAATATACTTGTCATAAATCCCTTTAAATATAACGGCCTGGTTTTGCTCCTTATCAATTGCCTCAAGCAGGGACGCAGAGATTGTGTAATATTTTTCGACCTCGGCACCGGTAAATTTATCCTGCAAAATTTTATCCCTGAAACCTCTAAGCATGTTTAGTTGGCCATCGGCTTCTTTACCGGCGAAGTTGGTTGCAATACGGGTAAGGGCGCAGGGATCTGTACTGGTGGTAGTAGGGCATCCTGACGAGCCAGGGCAAGGATAAGATTGGTCACCTATATAGAATGCGTTCGTTTCTGGATAAATTAGTGCTTTATAAGGATAGTTCATCTCTGCATTATATCCAAAAGTATAGATTAGGTTGTCGTTGCCGGCTTCCTCAGTAAGTGCTTTTAATAAGTCTCTACCTAAAAACGATCCCCGGTTAATTTTTGTATAATGCATGCTTGCATCCAGCTTTTTAAAGTTAAGTACATGGTTAAAAAGCACTTGCCAGGTTTTTTCTAACGAAATCAGCTCGCCTGTATTGGTGATAAAGCCATCCTTATTGATAATGGCATTTGGCAGGTTGCTGTTCATAGTATAATTGGCAGGTATAAGCACCAGTATTCTTGACGATGGGTCATTTACATCGGTAAGTCCATTCATGAATTTGATGCCTGATACATTGTCTTCCTTTAAAACGGTTTCAACGGCCGACTTGGACAGGTTTACAAAGCGTGCTTCGGAGGGGAATTTAGTTCTGAAGTTCCGTGCAAGTTCGTGATAATAGCTTTCGGTAATGAATTCGCCTACGGTGGCAGGGTCAAGCAGGGTACTCAACATTTCTGTTTTCATGTTAATTGGTTTATGGTTTAAGATTTGATTAATTACTTGTTGATGTATTAATACAAATGCAATATAAAATATATTTATTATAATAAATATATTACCCCTTAATAAAGTTGTTAATATTTGTTAAAATCCAATTCCCGGGGCTGCTATTTCAACTTTATCATAAGTCTCCATATGATGCCCGCGTAGTACTACAGTTTTTGCTGCGTAGAATTACGTAATATCCACCCGGTATAAAAACGGGGACGATTTACTATGTATTGTAAATGAACTAGTTATATCATTTTTCAAAAAATAGCCGTGGCGGTCAAAGCCACTGCCGCTGTTGAAATAACAACTTATTAATCTTAGTTTTAGCCAAACTAATTCCTAACCCACTATACTAAATCAATCATGGAAACCAAACAAAGAGACACTAACCCAATTACCGGCGAAGAAGGCGCCGCAATCGATCTTGAACTTGCAGCTCAATGGACAAAAAATCACAGGCACAGACATCCTAAAGACATTGAATCGCAATTCTTCGGTAACAAAATCCTTAACCACATACTGCAACAAGATGGCTGTATGGGTATACGGATTTATTATGCTAACGATGAAACACCAAATGCATGGCAAAAATTCTGGATATCTGTAAGCAATTTTATTTTATCCGTTTTTGCCAATGTTAAAGGACAGAAACATTTTGTAATAGTAGGAGTATCAGCAGATGGTGAAGATCAGCTACCCGATGAAAAGAGTGGCAAAATATCAACACCAAATGGGCATGTGGAACTAAAAATGTTGAAACTTGCATCGACATCGTCTACATATATGGTTGGCGAAATGTCTGCACCATGTCCAGGTTCAACTGGCTGTCCTCAAAGTAGCGTTCTTAGCGGTTCTTAGAAATTATAACAAAGTTATTTAATATGCCTTTAGATGCGTTGTTGGTCGATATTTCAGTAATATCAGGTGTCGCACCGGTATTGGCTGCAATATATTACTATAGACAATTGGATAAGACGCTGAAAATTGCATCTTTATATTTTTTGATTGCTTTTTTGGTCGATGCGGGGTTGTGGCTGTCGTTCCACGAATGGAAAATAAAAAACACAATGTCTGCTCTATATGGGTTTGTTCTTATCAGTATCATATTGTTTGGCCTCATGTATTACAATATTTATGCAGAGGCCAAACTCAAAAAAACAGCGATGATCTTAAGTATTTCAGCACTGATTGTCGCTTTATTTGATGCTCGAAATTTATTAGCTTATCCCTCGCTCTCAATAACGACATTGAGTTTAATGCTGATAGTTTTTTCGCTAATTTATTTTTATAAATTATTGAACCCGTTAAAATACATAGCCATTGAAAAGCAAAGCCTTTTTTGGATAAATGCCGGGGTACTATTTTATTCGTCTGTTAATATATTCCTTTTTATGTTGCTTACACAAATACCAGCAAACGATCGGCCCAATTACTATATAATAAACAGTCTAACTAACATTATTGCTAACATTTTGTATTCAGTAGCTTTACTTTGCCAGCCCCAGAAAACAACCTGATCCCGGTATTAATTATCGGGACATTAGTGGTGGTTGTATTAATCACCTGCTTATTTTTTTTCGTGATCATTTACCAGCGTAAGATGATCAAAAACCAGGTTGAATTGCGGACCTTGCACGATGCGCGCCAAAGCGACCTGATGGCTGCCGTTTTTGAAACCCAGGAAAGCGAACGTAAACGCCTGGCCGAAGATTTACACGATAGTGTAGGCCAGGTGTTATCGGCCATAAAGCTTAACCTGCACCGGCTGGATAAAAATTGCGCCACCGATACCACCCAACCACTGCTGGCCGATACCCGCAGGCTTACCGACGAATGTATCCAGGAGATCCGTAACATTATTCATAACGTTTTGCCTCCGGTACTTACCGATTATGGGCTGCTGGTAGCTGTTGAAGCGTTGGCCAACAAGGTTGAACAAACCACCCACATCAAAGTAAAGTTTAGCAAAAATATACCCGACCAGCGGTTTCCGCAGGATATTGAGCTTACCCTTTACCGGATAGCGCAGGAACTTTTTGGCAATGCCATTAAACACTCGGATGCTTCGGTTATCCACCTGTCTGTCAATAAGGAAGGCAATTTTATGGTGATGGAATTTAAAGATAACGGCGTTGGCTTTAACCTGCCCGAGGTAAAAAGGGGCTTTGGTATTAAAAACCTCGAGAGCCGGGTGCAGCTTATAAACGGCGAAATAAACATTTATAGCAAGCCATTAAATGGCAGCCTGACTACTATTAAATTAAAAATAGCATAGTTTTGTATCTTTAATCTATCTTTATCCAACTATTTGTTAATCAATGGGTACAATTAAATTAGGCATAGTAGATGATCATAAAATTTTCAGGAATGGTTTAAAGGCCACCCTTGAAGAATGCGAAGATTTTGATTTGATACTTGAAGCTTCAAACGGCAAAGAGCTGATGGGTTTGTTAACAACCCAAACTCCGGATGTGCTATTGATGGATATTAAAATGCCCGAGATGGATGGCATCCAAACGGCAGCCTTTGTACATCAGCATCATAAAACCATCAAGATCCTGGCGCTATCGATGTTTAACGAAGACAAGTATATTGTGGATATGATGAAAGCCGGCGCATCTGGCTACCTGCTAAAAAACGCCGAACCGGAAGAAATCATCGAAGCAGTATCTACGGTACACAATAAGGGTTTTTATTTTAATGAACACCTGTCAATCACCCTTATTAAGCAATTGGTTGGTAATGATCATTCCGAAAGCATCGCCGCAAACAAAGCCGATTTGAATGAGCGCGAAATTGAAGTATTAAAACTGGTTTGCCAGGAATACTCTAACCAGGAAATAGCCGACAAAATTTTCCTGAGCGTACGTACCGTGGAGGGGTACAGGGCACGTTTATTTGAAAAAACGGGATCAAAAAACCTGGTGGGCCTGGTAATATATGCCATAAAACGTGGCATTATAAATGTAACCTGATTTTTTTATGCGGATAGCTTTTTAGCGCTGCTGGCAAGGTTACGCATAAATCTTTTGCGGTAATTAAGCGGGCTTAAATTCATTTTGGCCTTAAACATTTTATAAAAGTGGGATACATCGCCAAAGCCACTCTCGTACGATATTTCTGATATAGGCTTATCGGTTTGTACCAACTGCTGTATAGCGTAATTAAGCCGGTACTCAATGATGGTTTCCATAAATGTTTTGCGGGTTACCTTTTTAAAGTATTTGCAAAAAGCATTGGTGGTCATGTTGGCAATACTCGCTGCTGCATCCAACGATACCTGTTTCCTGAAGTTTTCTACCAGGTAAGCAAATACCGGGTTAATCCGTTCCTGTTCTGCCTTTGAGCGTTCGGCTATAATCCGGTGCTGATCAAGCAAAATATATTCGTCTGATGATGCCAGGCGCTGCAATATTTCCAGCAAACCTATCAATACCCGGAAATTACTTTTTTCTTCGACCAGGTTTTGCAACAGCAGCTTTACATCCTGTTGCGTTTCTGAATGAAACGACACACCGCAACCGCTTTTCTGAAAAAGCTTTTTGATGTGCAGCAATTCAAACTTGTTAAAAAAATCGTCGCCCAAAAAGGTATCGTTAAACTGGATCACGATGGCGCTTGCCTCCTCGGGCAAAACATTGGCAATATCCAGTTTCCAGCAATGGGGCAAATTGGGGCCAAGCAGCACCAGATCGCCCGATACAAAATCCTCCATATGGCTGCCAACATACCGCTTGCCGCTGCCTTTTAAAATGCATGTCAGCTCATATTCCGGGTGAAAATGGTAGGGGGCATCAAATGCCAGCTTATCAAATTTTTTGACAAGGAACGATTGGCTAATGGAGGGCTGAAGAACTTCGTACGAGGCTTTTATCATTGCATATTTTAACGTAGAATTTATTTTAAAGTTAGCTTACGGATAAAATAATCCATAATTACACCATTCATTTCATTTTTTGTCAGCTAAAGTTAAACTTACTTTGAATATAAACTAAAAAAAATATGAATACAAAGGTTTCTGATCTGTTTATACTGGACGATTTTAAAAAATTACCGGAAGAAGCTATCTTAGAGTTTCGCGATAAAGGACATGCTTTAATTCAAAATATACTCTCAAAAGAAGAAATAGAAGCTTACCGCCCGGTAATAGTAGACGCTGTTGACCGGTATAACACCGAGAAACGCAAACTGGAAGACAGGGATACCTACGGCAAGGCATTTTTACAGATTATGAACCTATGGCAGGTAGATGCCGATGTAAAACGCTTTGTTTTTGCCAAACGAATGGCCAAAATTGCCGCCGACCTGATGGGGGTTGAAAATGTACGGCTATATCACGACCAGGCCTTGTTTAAAGAAGCCGGCGGAGGCCCCACTCCATGGCACCAGGACCAATATTACTGGCCGATAGATACCAACAATACAGTTACCATGTGGATGCCTTTGGTTGATATTGATGTAGATATGGGCATGCTCACCTTTGCGTCAAACTCGTATGCCAATGGCGCGGTATTTAACCATGAAATATCCGACGAGTCGGAATCGGCATTTGATGATTATGTGAATGAGAAGGGCTTCCCGATAAGCAGGGCGCAAACCATGAAAGCCGGTGACGCCACCTGGCACCGGGGCTTTACTATTCACAATGCACCGGGCAACAACTCCGATAAAATGCGCGAGGTAATGACCGTTATTTATATCGCCGATGGCGCACGCATCACGCCCTACAAAAACGACTGGCAAAAAAGCGACCATCACAAATGGCTGATGGGCAAACCCATTGGCGGGCTGATAGATTCTGAACTGAACCCTAAGCTGTTGTAATAAACAAAAAGCTGTTTTTATAAATAAAACAGCTTTTTGTTTATAATATGCTATACTATTTGACGGTGTTGCCTATAACAAATCCCTCATGGCTATTTATCATGGAGCGGCCACTGTCCACTGCTGGCAGGTGGATCCATTATAATCGTATAATGCAAGCTGAACCCCGTCTGCCGTTGATGCATTTGGCACCTCTACAACCCGGTTGCCATTTAACGAGGTAAATACCAGGCTGCCATTCGCGGCCCTCTCCAGGTTAAATTTCTGGCAGTTATTATTCAGCCAAGCATACAAATCTAAGGGGGCACCATTTGCAGCGTTACAATTGGTTACATCGGCAGCCAAACCGCCCTGTACGCATGTAATTTTATAAATGCCGTTTCCAAGTGTTGTGAAGTCCCACTGCTGGCATGATAGCCCGTTACTGGTTCCCTGCGCAATAGCCTGTTGTGACGCCCCGGTGCAACCCCAGGCATCCCAAACCTTACCACTATTTTGATTGATTATTTTATAACGACCGGCAGCAATCCAATCCTGGGTAATAAAAGGCCAGCCGCCCGACCAGCCCATATTACCTACTGCCAGTGTAGGCGTGCCGTTGTTATTGCCATCATAATAATGATAGGTAAGAAAATTAAACCCATTTTCTGAGTAAAGGCCCACCTGCCCGGGGCCAATATATTTACCCGATGTACTTAATACCGTAGTACCGCCGCCGCTAAGCAGGTTTACGCCGTTTTTATCTACATAAGTACCATTGGGGCTGGTCGACCTGCCCATTTGCACATAGTAAGTGCTGCTGGTTCCATTGCAGCAAATACCCTTGTTGTAAAACAGGTAATAATAACTACCATTCCTGATTACGTACGATGCTTCATTTTCGCTGCTACTGCTGCCGGCTATATTTTTAACTGTGCTGTTAAGCCTTTTACCTGTTGCCGGATTTATCTGGGCGATCCAGATGCCGGTTAAGTGCGATCCGAATGTCATCCAGTAGTTTCCGCTGGCATCTGCAAATACCGCGGGATCAATTGAGCCATAAACCGTATTGTTATCCGAGTAAACAACCATGCCTTGGTCTGTCCATGTAGTTAAGTCGGTACTGGTTGCTACACCTATTGCACAAGGCCTTGCACCCATCGAAACAGAGTAATACATATAATACTTGCCTCCCATGTAAATACATTCGGGGGCCCAAAAATTGCCTCCAAAATTAGAAACATAGGAGTTTATCCAGCTGGGCCAGGTACCTGAAGCGAAAACGGTTGAGGCTGTTGTCCATTTTATTAAGTCGGTTGAGGTAAGGTGATATATCTGATTACCGGTACCCCAGATATGATAAACCCCGTTGCGCTTAATGATGGTAGAAGGATCGTGAATGCCGGTAGCACCGGCTAATGAATTGATGGTTTTGGCCTTACTAACCAGCGGCACTTCTGTTTGCGTAGTGTTATTAAGCTTTTCGGTTTTTTTGCAGCTTGTTATTATTCCCGCAGCGAGAATTATGCAAAGCGCGGCCAGTGAAAAATATCTTTTCATAAAAAATTTAGAATAAATGGTAATTGCCTACTCTTTTAGATTTTCGGCTTCGTCTTTAATTGGTAGTATTAATAAAACCCTGCAGGAAATTATTAGTGTTTGTTTAACAATTATAATTAAATAATTACCAAAATGAAACAAATTGAGAAAATATTTACTTCTGAAATTAGTGTAAATAATACACTTTAATTGTCGAATATTTGCCTGATAATCAGTATAAAACAAAAATTAACATTAATATAATACTATTTTACCAATAAAATGGAATATACATAAGGAAAAGGGTGGGGCGAGATAGACTGACTAATAATTGTGTTAATAACAACTAAATTCATAAAGGTGAAACCGTTTGGCTTCGGCAAGCCCCACCTTAAATCTATAGCAGTATGCATTGCTAAAAAAGTTAACTGATTTTGTGCCGGACTACAATCTCTGGAACCGGTTTTACAGGTTTAAACACAAAAAAGGTTGCCGGTTTAATACCAACAACCTACTGTTAAGTCAATAGTACTAAGTCGTAAGTCTAAAGTTGTTTTTTTCTTTTTTTGGCTCAGAACCTAAGACTTTGGGCTAAAGACTATCCGTCAATTTATCGTTGACATGACACTACATGTTTTTTAAAATACATCCCGTAAAAAAACAAGGTAATTGCCAGGGGTTACCCTGCAACCCAAACCGCATCGACAAACCATTTTTTTCCATCAAAAAACTGGGTTACCGGTGCAAACCCGGCATTTACGGCTATTTGATCTGTTTGCATGATGGTAAATTTCTGGGAAATTTCCATGTAGATGTATTCATCTTTTTGAAAATGGACAGTTTCTTTCCCATTGATAGTTACCTGCTGATCTTCCAGGCTGATAAGGTAACTTTTGCAGGCCCCGGTTTCGGGATCATAGGTTGGGTAATGATCGAATTTGGCAAGGTCAAAATTGGCATGAAGTTCCCTGTTGATCCTTTTCAGCAGGTTAAGGTTAAACCTCTTGGTGATGCCATTTTTATCGTTATAGGCAGCCAATACAACCTTTGGATCCTTTTTTAAATCCATTCCTATCAGCACCATATCGCCTTCAGAAAGATGATTGCGTAATTCCCGGCAAAACTCAATAGCTTCGGGTACCGGCATATTCCCAATGTTCGACCCCAAAAACAGCACCACTTTTCGTCGTGACGATATAGAGGCTGCTTTTTTAAGCATATCAAAATACTCCCCGTTAAGGCCGGTGATATTTAAGCCGGGCAAAGTAACGGGTAAAGTGATATTGAGGTACGATATTACATTATCGGATATATCGATAGGCAGATAAGTAAAATCGGCCTTCTTAGCCAACAGGTCTTTGAGCAGATAGGTTGATTTCATAGCATCGCCGGCGCCAAGTTCTATCAAATCAAATGAATCGCCATCAGCAATAAGCGCATTGGTGATCTCGTCAGTCCTTTCCGAAAATATTTCCAGCTCGCAATTGGTTGGATAATACTCCTCGCAATTCATCAGCTCCTGGAAAAGTTTATCGCCATTGGCATCGTAAAAATATTTTGAATTTAAACGCTTGGGGGTTCCCCGTAAGCCGGCAATAACATCATTATAAAATGAATTTGTGTTTGTGTTTGATGCCGCCATCAAATCTGTTTGTGCGAAGGTTGAGTCCATATCTTCCTTTTTTGTGCGTTTACCTTGCAAGCCTTATGCCGGTAAACTGCCAACGTAAATGTGTTTGAAAAAAATTGCGGTAAGTTATCCTGCTATGCCCCGGCGAAGTTGCTTCTGATGCACCACGCAGCACCTTTTGATTTACCATAAACTTGCCATTGTATTCGCCAATTGCTCCCGGCGCTTTTGCGAAGCCGGGGTAAGGGAGGTACGAACTTTCCGTCCATTCCCAGCTTTTACCCCAATTGAATTTTGTTGCCGCGACCTCCCATTCAAATTCGGTAGGCAGCCTTAGTCCCTTCCAGGAGGCGTAAGCATAAGCCTCAAAATAGCTGATATGGCAAACCGGATCTTGCAAATTAAGCGGCTGTAAGCCACGGTAAGTATAGTTGTACCATTGGCCATCAATTAAATGCCAGTAAAGCGGGGCCTCCACTTTATTGCTATTTACCCAATCCCAGCCTTCGGCATGCCAGTGCCGAAAATCGTGGTATCCACCATTGTTAATAAACCGCAGGTACTCCGCATTGCTTACCAATTCCGGGCTTATCTCATAGGCATTCAGGTAAACTTTATGCCGGTTTAATTCATTATCAAAACAAAAGCCATCGCCTTCAAAACCTATCTCATAAATACCTTCCGCCATCTTTATAAAATCAGGGCTGGCAGCGCCTTCTGTTTTGGGCGATACATAACCATCATCATAAGCCGGAAATAGCGGGTTATGCCCCAAAATGTATTTAATATCGGTCAGCAAAAGCTCCTGGTGTTGCTCCTCGTGGTTAAAGCCGAGGATAAGCAACTCCCTTATTTCTGCCGATGGCTCCTCACACAGGAATTTGGTCATGGCCTCATCCACATAAGCCCGGTACCGGTAAATATCGGCAACCGTGGGCCGGCTTAAATTGCCCCTGTCGGTACGGATAACGCGGTTGCCCACGGTTTCATAATAGCTGTTGAAAACGTAATTATAGTTAGGGTTAAACTCCTGGTAGCCCATGAAATACGGCTTCAGAATAAATGTTTCAAAAAACCAGGTAACGTGCCCGATATGCCATTTAGGCGGACTAACATCAACCACGGGCTGTACCACGTAATCTTCGGTTTGCAGGGGGCTGCAGATCTGCTCCGTTCGCAGGCGAACTTTTTTATAACAACCAGCTAAATCCATCGGGTTACTTGTTATTCAAATATCGTTTGAGGTTTGAAATTGTTTTAATACCTAAATTTTTTGCCTGCTGCCGGCGCATCATCAGCGCGTAGGCATTATTAAAGCCAATGGGCCTGAGCCATTTTACCTGGTAGCGCTTTTCAAATTCCTGCTGCACATAATTATAGGTGCTATCCTTACTTTTAGTTACCTGGGCAACCGTTTTTGGCGATGCCTGTAAAATGGCCAGCAAACCGGTACCTGTGTACTCGGGGTAAAAATCTACCTGGTCATTGGTCAGTGCGTCAAAACAAATTTTAGTGCCGCCAAGGCCGGTTTTTGTTGCCACATCATAACTGGTATAACCCTTTATCAGCATGCTGTATATATTAGCCAGAATGTATTGCTCACCAAATATTTTTGAGCCAATGCGAACGATTCCGGCATTCCCCTCGCGGGATGGTTTATATAGTTTATTTGCCTCCAGGAAATCCTTCGCTACCCGTTCGGGGCTTTGGTGAAGATAGTCGGTGCGGTAGTTTAATTCCGTCATAACGGAATCATTTATTTTGCCTGATAACAGGTTTAATGTCTTTTCAAGGTCAGGAAATTTTTTGAGCGATTCTTCCCGCACAATTGGGGCGGCATAGTAAGGCGGAAAAATGGTTTTATCATCATCTAAAACCACCAGGTCATAAGCCTTTAGCCTGCCATCGGTAGAGTAGCCGCTAATTACATCCAATTCCTTTTCAAACGCGGCTTTGTACATCACCGCGTCGCTGATGACTACGGTATGAATTTTTAATCCGTATTTACTTTCAAGCCCCAGGTTGCCATCCTGCCTGCCCATAAACTCGGGTGTAAAACCCGCTGTAAGTTTGCTTCCATATGCAGATGGGATAAAATAGAACGATGACAACAGTACCAACAAAACCGGCAGCGCATAAGTACCCTTCCTTATCTTTTTAAAATTAAGTTTTTGCAGCCGCGACAGCAAAAAATCAAAGATAATGGCCAGCAAGGCGGCCGGAATAGCCCCTGCCAGTATCATATTGGTATTATTGAGTGAAATGCCGCCGAAAATAAACTCGCCTAAGCCGCCTGCGGCAATATATGAAGCCAATGTAGCCACGCCCACATTTATCACCGTAGCGGTGCGGATTCCGGCCAAAATAACAGGCATAGCCAGGGGGAGCTCTACCCTAAACAAAACCTGCCACTTATTCATCCCCATGGCCACTGCCGCCTCCTTTACCGAAGCATCGACCCCGTTAATGCCCGTATAGGCATTACGAATGATAGGCAACAGGGCATAAAGCAACAGGGCCGCAATAGCCGGTTTGGCGCCAATACCAAGAATAGGGATCATGAAACCCAACAGGGCGATACTCGGAATGGTTTGCAGTATGCCTGCTAAGCCCAACACCGCGCCGGATAACTTTACTTTACGGGTAATGAAAATGCCTAATGGCAAGCCAATGATAACAGCTATAAAAAGGGAGATAAATGTAAGGCCGATGTGCTGCAGGGTTTGCATGGCAAGCTTATCGGCCTGTTGCTGCATAAATTCCCATAAGGATTGTTGATGCTCACTCATGCCCTTGCTTATTTTTATATTGATAAAACGCCGACATCAGCTGCTCAAAACTTACCGATTTCTGCTTATCGTTATCCTGGCCAATACGGATGATTTCTTCATCGCCAAACTTGAAACTTTCCAGTGCCGACCATACATCGATATCGGCAGATAACGATAATCCTTCGGCCTTTTTACGTGTGTTGGGCAGCAAATCCCAAAGATCGTTTAATCGCACCGCCCTGAACTCCAGTTGCAGGCGCTGATCTTTCAGGAAATTTTCGACAAAATCATTGGCCGGGTTAAACAACAACTCAGCAGGAGTTCCTGATTGTACAATTTTCCCTTTGTCCATCAGGCAAATCCTGTCGCCCAGTTCAAAAGCTTCCTGGACATCGTGCGTAACCATAATGATGGTTTTTCGTTTCAGTTCATCAAGTGCTTTAAACTCTTTGTGAATGTTTGACCGGGTTACATTATCCAACGAACCAAAAGGCTCGTCCATGAGCAACACAGGAGGATCAGACACTAAGGCCCTGGCCAAACCTACACGCTGTTGCTGGCCGCCACTCAATTCATTAGGATAGACATGCAGATAGCTTTTATCCAGGTGTAGCTTTTCCATTAGCTCGGCAATGCGGCTTTCGGTTCTCTTCTTATCCCATTTCAGTAGCTGCGGCACTATGGCGATGTTTTCGGCCACGGTATAGTGAGGAAACAGGCCATTGCTTTGTAACACATAGCCAATGCCGCGTCTTAAAACTTCGGGCTGCTGCTCAAGTATGTTTTTATTATTGATGTAAATATTACCCTGGCTGGGCTCAATTAATCGGTTAATCATTTTTAGGGTAGTGGTTTTGCCGCAACCGCTGGTGCCCAGCAAAATGAGGTTTTCCTGCGCCTGCACCTCGAAAGAGATAGCGTCGACGGCTTTAACCCTACCAAACTGCTTGCTTATGCCGTCAACTTTAATCATACGGTAAAACTAATCTTCAAGCGCCAGGAACAGGTTATTTAACGATTCGGAATACAGCGGGTGTGCAAAAACGCAGTAGCGAATACTGTCGTAAGTAATGCCACCCTCCATAGCCATTTGCAGCACAGTCATGATCTCGCCGCCTTCGGGGCCTAATACTGTGGCGCCTAATATCTTTTTGGTTTTAACATCAACTATAGCCTTCATAAAGCCACGGGTATCGCCGTTTTCAATGGCACGGGCCACCCGGGTCATGGGCAGTTTGGCCACTTTATAATCCAATCCCTGCTTTTTTGCCTCAGTTTCATCTATCCCAACCCTACCCAATTGTGGGTCGGTAAACATACAATAAGGCACCGGTCTGTCGGTAATGTTCAGGTTTTGCTTTTCGATGAGGTTGCGGTAAACTATGGTATAATCGTTATACGAAATGTGTGTGAAAGCCGGGCCGCCTTTTACATCGCCAAGGGCGTAAATACCTTTTACATTTGTTTCCAACCTGGTGTTTACTTTGATATTGCCTTTTTCATCTGTTTCTACCCCCGCGGTACCTAAGCCCAGCGTTTCAGTTTGCGGTGTACGCCCAACTGCAACCAATACGTGGCTGCACCTGATTTTTTTTTCTTCGCCATTTACCGTTATCGTAGCCGTTATTTTACCGCCAGGTTTCTGTTTGAATTTTGTAGCCTGTGCATCTGTAAGTACATTGATCTTTTCGGCCTCCAGGATCTTTTGCATTTCGGCAGATATGTCCTCATCCTCGCGCGAAACTATCCTTGCCGATTTTTCTAAAACAGTAACCTTACTGCCAAAGCGGCGAAACATTTGCCCAAACTCCAGGCCTATATAATTGCCGCCAAGCACCAATAAGTGCTCCGGTACATAGTCAAGATCAAGAATGGTGGTTGAGGTAAGATATTTGATATCACTTAATCCGTCAATTGCTGGGATAAACGGTTTGGCACCTACGTTTAAAAATATCAGGTTGGCCTGCAGGTTTTGCTTTTTGCCATTTTTGAGTTTTACCGAAACTGTTTTATCGCCCGTAAATGTTGCTTCGCCAAAAACAACATCCAACCCTTTTGTTTTTTCGGCAGCGTGCTGGCCCCCAATACGCGACTGCATTACTATCTCGTCCTTGCGCTTTTTTATACGGGGCATATTCACAACAAATTTCTTTACCGGCACACCCAAATCGGCGCTTCTGTTGGCCATATAAGCCGCCTTAGCCGATGCCACCCAGGTTTTGGTTGGGGTGCAGCCATCGTTAACACACGTACCGCCATAAAAACGCTTTTCAATAATCACAGTTTTCATCCCGGCCAGTGCCAGCTTTTTGGCAAGCGGGGCCCCCGCCTGGCCAGCACCAATAACAATGGCGTCAAATTTCTTCATCTTTATGGGGTTACTTTAACACCTTTCCAAAACGCTACATAGTTGGTAATGTTTGCGGCGGCATCTTTAGGCTGCGGATAATACCAAGCGGCGTCGGGATTTTTCTTCCCATCAACGTTAAGAGTGTAATAAGATGCCAGCCCTTTCCACGGGCAGGTAGTATGTGTGTCGGTAGTTTCCAGGTATTCGCTTTTTACACTTTCAATAGGGAAGTAATGGTTGTTTTCAACAACAATAGTATCATCGCTTTCGGCAATGACCCGGTCGTTCCAGATGGCTTTCATAATATGAATAGATTTTACGATAAAGATAGCCTTAACCCATGCAGATTTACAATGTAATTGGCTTATTTTGTTTACCAATTAAATATATAACATTCATAATCAGCATTAAATAAAAAAAGTTTAAAATTTATTTTTAATTTATCAATTAAGCTATATCTTTGCATTCCCAAAATAAGGGAAACAAAAATAAAAAATGGCCCGTTCGTCTAGGGGTTAGGACGTTAGATTTTCATTCTAGAAACAGGGGTTCGATTCCCCTACGGGCTACTAAAGGGATTCTGTCCCGAAAACACTAAGGGTTGTTCTACAAAGAGCAGCCCTTTTTCTTTGGCTTTCAGTGAGTTATAAGCAAACGCTTCGCTGATGGAGGGTGTTCTAAATGCCCCCTCAGAATAAACGAGATTATGTTTGAACACCCCTTTTACAAGATTAATTTTGGCCGAAATCTTGGCCTTTTCATAGATATCAAAAACATTGGTTAAAGCAGGCATAAAGCGCTCCAATTGTTGCCACTTATCTGGCCCGCTATTTTTTAATCTCGTAATATCTTTGATGGTCAGGGCCTTTTCTGAAGAATATTTTTGAAACCAATTTTTATAAGTCGAGGGTTCAATTTCGTCATTCATCAATCTCGTTTCAAGTTTCTCGATCTTCTTATTTATTTCTAAAAGTTCTTTCGATTTGGCCGCAAGCTCATTTTCTTTATCACCTATTATGTTTTTTAATTTGGTGGATACCATTTTCGTTATGGCTTTAAGCTGTTCCTGGGAGAAACTTAATGAACGTAACAAATCGTTAAACTGATTATGCAATGTTATACCTGAAATGTTGTTATTGGTATGTTTTATACATCGATAATATAAATAATAATTACGTTTCCCCTTACTAAATCCAGCCGTCATGTGTAATCCGCACCAGCATTTAAGAATGCCTCTTAAAGGAAACCTCTCTTCCGGTTGTGCTTTTGAAGGTCGTTTATTGCCAAGCATTTCCTGCACAATCCAAAAATCCGGTTCAGAAACAATAGGTAAGTGAATGGCCTTAACGTATCGATCCGGCCGCTTTTTATCAGCTGGCACTTTAATTAAACCGGCATAGACACAATTACTCAATACCTTTTGGATAGCGCTATTCCCTTTGATTGTAAACCCGATTGCCTTCACATCTTTGTAAATAAGGTACATGGGTATACCGGATAAATAATCGTTGTATATTTTTTGAATGATCATCGCTCTGGGTTCATCAATAGCAAGAGTGCTTTTGTCAGAAACATCTTTTACATTAATATATCCAAAAGGCGCACGATTAACATATCTACCTGATTCCTGAGCATGGCGCATGCCCTGTTTAGTCCTTTTACGTATCCGTAATAATTCTTCGTTGGCAATGAGGTAACGGAATGCACGTTGCATAAAAACGTTCGGGTCGTCCGGGTCGATATCAATCGGCTCATTTGTCGCGATGACTTTTATGCCAAACTTTACTTCCAACTCTGTAATTTTCGACAATGCTTCAGAAAGATTGCGGCTAAAACGGTCATGATCCATTATAATGAAATACTGGTTTTGACCTTTATGCTTTTTTATGAAAGCCTCAACCGCTTTGTAGTCGGGCCGATCAAAGGTATAACTACTTTCACCATTGTCTTTAAACAGTGCGGTTAGCTCAATATTATTTCTTCTGCAATAATCTCTTATACTTTCTTCCTGGTATTCTAACGAGTATCTTGATTGATCGCGAATACTTAATCTCATATAGCCAATGGCATTCATTCTTCGGCCTCCATTATTATTTCTACTATGATTTCTGCTATTAAATTTAGCAATTTTTCTTCGTTTTTAGAATAATTAGGAGCGTTTTTTTTCAAAATTGCATCACTTTTTTCTATCGGTTTAGGGGTTGAATTATCACTTTTTTCTATCATCACTTCTGCCTTTCTAAATAAGTAAAAAAGCAAAACTGCATAGTAAAAAGTTAAGCTGTTCGCAAGGGCAGCGTGAGATACGAGAGATTTATCAACTATATTACTTGGTTAAATATTGACTTATAATCCTTGGAAAATAAAGATTCCAAAAACATAAGACGACATCTATTTAGCGCCAATCCAATTACCATTTGGATCATAAGTTAAAGACTTTTCATAACCGCAAGCGTTCCAAACCATATCAAAAATTGGTTTTAAAGCCTTTTCTACAGCTACATCAAATTTTTCAATAACTATTTCAGGTAAAAGGAGAATATCTCTATCAATTTCATCGTGTTCTCTGCTTCTAAAGGCACCACTAATTTGCATATGATACCCTTTAACACCAATAAATGTTATGTAAGCATAAACAGGCAAATCGATTTTCATTGCTTTATTAATATTAATGTAGTCTTTGAATGATTCAATAATATCCTTTTCAAAATCAAAATTTTTTAAACTTGGTATGGCTTTGGCACCATCATAAGGCATAAGAATTTCACTGTTTACTGTTTCAACAATGCCATTTCTGAATATTTGAATGTACGCTTTTAATCCCTTATCATTAGTTGAGTTTGAGTAGCCAGCCACTCCGTCTAAATTAAACTTGGGATTCCAGCCACCGCCGCCTAATGTGGAGATTATGATGAATGAGACCACACTATTTCGGCGCAAGCTGACCCACTGTTTCGGGGCAAACTGACCATGGTATTTCGGGGCAAACTGACCCACCAAAACGCGTAGCAAATGCTGTAAAAGC
>Ga0307515_10000713_pt1 | contig 76493 bp, 83 predicted proteins | sample 17_EM_MG_FD_194513 | JGI IMG/M metagenome (GOLD analysis project Ga0307515, IMG submission 194513) | Populus trichocarpa ectomycorrhiza microbial communities from riparian zone in the Pacific Northwest, United States - 17_EM | ecosystem: Host-associated > Plants > Roots > Unclassified | place...
GACCAGTTCGTGTGAAATTGTTTCTTCACCAGGTCTCCTCACAAATTCCCTCCTAGATCCACACCTGTCTGTATGTGGAGTAGTGTGGAAATTTATCATTGGCACGAAGCCGAAATCGAACAAACGGGCAAGATAAGGAAACCTGAACGCACTACTACCCTTTGTGCCAAATACGCGCAATTCAGGCTTCTAGCGTTCGCCGGTGCGTTCAACGCAGCTCCCTCAGCCTGATAAATTCTGCAAAAAGGAAACAAATCGAGAGATTGTTTGATTTGGAGTGCCAAGGCACAAGAGCAAGAATGGGCCAAGATGTCATTCAGTACGGAAAGGGTCGTTTCCGCATGTTCGTTGTACGCAAAACGTGGTTCGGTGACGATCGCAAGGCCGGGATTCCATCCAATAGAAGTTACGGGGCCTCTGTCATGAGTGGATTCTGGCTTCGAGTATGACGCACAGGGTGCGTATTGCCAATTCTCCCCCTGGCATGCACATACGCGGAGCCCTGTCACTAACCATGATGCGTGATGCATGATCGTCAGTGTATCTTTGTGCGCGTGCAGCAAAGACAATTGCGGAGATAAGCCCGGTCTCCTCGGCGTCAGCTGTTCCTCGGCGCACTCGTTTATCGATATCGGCGGGTTCTGCCCGTGACTTCCCCGTCGTGATAAATCACTCAGCCTTCGTGTACTCACCGGATGGTTCTTATTCCACTGTTCGAGGAATGTTGCCTTTCTTTCTATCCGACGCATTTTGTGGATTTTGATCTTTCTATGGAGGTGCTAACCTCATACTCTCATCTATCACCACGCCCGGATCCTTTATCACTCGAACAGGACACACCTGTGCTTCCCTAATATTCGCCGTTCGTTCTTCTCTGCGAGGTTGGTTCAAGGCAACAGGGCCTGGTTTATATCACCGCGACTCGTATGCTGTTATATTCACAGCTCCGCGGAAGCCAGTGTTTCGCGTTTATCGGCGATGATCTTGCTCACGACTTTTTTTTACTCTGTGCCGCACAACTCAGATTACAAGGATTTCAATATCCTAGGATTGGTCAAGCCGTGAGTGGGCCCCTGGTGTTGGTATTCTGATCGACCCTGGTTTCTGACTCAACGGCAGACATCAACAAAGGGATAGGCACATTTTCCCTCCCTGACAGATTTACTCCCGTCGCGCAGAGTAAACATCCGCAAACTGGGTACCTTGTAGAAGATGCCGTATAGGAGCGCCGATGCTACTCATTTCACATTCCCCTCGCCCCTCGTCCAAGCTCTCCTCCCCGTAACTTATATGGAACGGGTCCTCCGTTCGGCGGAGATTCCCATCTGAGGTCATATCCGTCGGGTAGAAAAGTCAGATCACCCCGCAAAAAGTTGTTGTCCTGACTTTTCGTTTGGTTGCACTATCACCATCTCCGTTGTTATGACCGTCAACGTGTGCAAGAACCTTCTCGGAGCGCCTGTGGTGGGGTCTTCCAGCGATCTCATTGGAAAACTGGATGAATCTCATCCTTCCCCTACTAACCCCGACGATTCGTATTTCCCTCCCAGCGGATCTTGGGGCAATATATGTGCCACACACACCATGTTTTACCCCCTCACATGGTGGTTTGGCGTACACGAGGACTCGCGTGGCAGACTAAGTTGCCTTGCACCGTGAGCATTCCATGGGTCATGGGACCTATAGACTGCGTTGAATAGAGGTGATCGGATGATACGACTCTTTGGGAGTTTTTCTCATTCGTTCGGCTAAATCATACAAGCTACACGATATGCACATATGACTTGTTATGATATGCTAGTGACTGCAACACATGGATCCTCTGCATTCCCAAGCCCCAGGAAGGTTTTGTGAATTGGTACCTTTGATCCAATCATCCCGGACCGATTGCCCGATCTGTCCGCCACATTCCAAGCCCCACTGAGGTCGATCATTCCGTACCAGACGGAGTCTCTCCATCCTGCGATGCTCGGCTAACTACGCATTACAGGCCATGCGTCATCATGTGGGCTCTAGCGTAATTCTGAAGTTCCCGCGGGTAATTGTTATCTGAGAGATTATGTACATGGGACGGAGGTTGACTGCGCCCCTCCGATACGCACAGGCTATCACAAGTTGGTTGCGGTTGAATGATCGGATGTTGACCGTGCTGGGTTTAGGCTACGGGTTTCCGGGCCGGGTGACATGTCAGAACTCCCAACCTTGTGTGGCAGCGAGTCTAACAACCTACGGCTTCCATAATGAGCGACAAGACAGTGCACTGGTGTCACAGAAGAAGCGTGTGAAGGATGGCCGGTCCGGTTGTTCGCTAGAAGAGCGGAATCAAATTTGACGACACTGGCCGTGAAACTAGGGGACCAAGCGAGTGGCCGATGTCGCGTTTAGACGGTTCAGGGGAAGGGGATCTGTCCGTCACTCCACTAGCAGAACGTCCAATTCGACCGCTTAGGCCAAAAACAAAAAGCTTGGCCAAAGATAGCCGACGTGGAAAAGAACACCATCCGTTTCACTCCTTCACAGGGAAAGTGAAGGTCCGGACAGTATCCCACCCTCAAAAGTTTCCAAAGATGTTTTCCCTGAAGGGGTGTGCGTGCCTTTCCGCAAGTCACACGTCAGTTGGACTCTGGACCGATTTCTGATGGCGGAAGTTGTCCGCGATCTTGACCTTTTGGGGCAATCGTTGTTTGAAACTGACGTATACCACGCCGTCACATTCGTTTCCGTCCTCGACGGATTCAAATCTCACGACGCGCGCGCGAGAGTTGGCAAAAAGTTCAAGACCTCCCCCTCTCCCGAAATTACCGGCCCGTTCGAGCCCCCCCCCCCTCCCTCGGCTACAGTTATCGCGCACAATGAAGTGACCGCTTCTTTCTGCGTGTAGACCACCACCCTTCTGCTTCCCCCTGGTCGAACTGAATAGTGCGCAGCTGGTTGAGAAGTCGATCAAGTGCTTCTCGCGCCGCCTCCATCACTTCTGGCATTGAACCATACCGACGCATCACTCGGTTATCCAAACCGACCACGCGTTCGTTCCCTTGATTTACGCTTTGGCGCGAGCCATAGAAAGTGAAACGCACAGAACGGCGCATCAGCCACTTCTCCCGTTAAACATCACGCGTCATGCACAGTCAGCATCGAACTTTCGATTGGCGCGATTCACCTGCGCGCTTACTGGTCCACACACGCGTGGCCACTTACTTTTCAGTGGTGTGCCAACTCTTCGTGGACCCAACGGTATGGATCGTGTACAATACTCAGCGGCTTGTCTAGTCGCTCTCAGCGGGTAGACATGATGACTACGCTTTTGCCATCTGACACGTAGGGAGGAATTTGGTTTCCTGTTTAGAATCGGATTCTCTCGCGTAGTATACTGGTTTGAACGGGAAGACTCGGGAAAGTAAGAATAACCAGACGCTCCCCTCTCCTCCGTTTCTTGGACCTGCCAAGCTGGACTAGTTTCGAGATACGCAGCTGGCACATCTGCACACCGTGTCACTCTATCGCGGAGGTACATATCCCCAACTGATCCCGGCAGATTCGCGTCGAACAATGTAAGGGTCATACCTTATGATCATCCCGTTCAATGTCCCGACCCACCCACAGGTCCGTTAACGTCCAGTTCCGGGAACAATGCCAGCCCCGGCTGCTATTAGACGACGTCACGGAACCTCCAAAATCCGCATTCGTCTTTCCCAGGCGCCAGCAGAAGTACCTTGACACGAGAGCAGACAACCGGACCTCATCCGCCCCACTCAACGAAGCTACGCTCTCTCGTGCTCGAACATCCGACAGTCGGCCGACAATTCATGTCGAATCATCGGGCGGCAGCCTCATCATCTCTGTTGAGTGCGATTTACGGATACTTTCAGGAGAAACTTTCAGCGCAGGAACTTGCGATGTCGCAGATGGGTGAGGTATAGGAAGGCGCGCAAATGTTCATGCGGGCAAGGTCCGCGCGGATCAAAATATGGCGGGGTCAGGGCGGTCGAATTCCTTGAAGAACGTGAGATATTATTCTTACAAGCAGTGGGAATTGGCCGTACGCCTGCCAAAGCTCACCACGAGGTCTGGATGGGTACTAGGATCGACTGTTAAGTCGGGTCCTGATTTCCTCCGATGCGGTTAATTTCGGTTATCATTCAACTTGGCGACACGCGCCAACGTCCTTGAATAGTTCCGCATGCACGTATGATCTCGCTGCAGACGCTCACTGCCGCATCCCTTCGCTTTCATCCCCCTCCGCCGTAACTTACAACTTATCCTCGTCCGCTGCTTCCTTCCTGCATCCCTACAAGTGTAGATAGCTGACGCGAAGGGCATTACGCACCGCCCGACGCAATGCATTCTGCTCATCACCGATCAGGCCATTGAATTACCAACTCAATTGAACGTTTACGGCAATTCTATGTGCAACGCCGCAATCACCCCTGCTAGCTGTTTGCTAGCGCCATGTTTTGTTCCCTGTCGACAGCCGAGATAACCCAGGAACGGGGCACGTCACGCGAAAGAACTGTTCGACTAAGACTGGCGAAGAGGAAAGAGAGACAAAAAGAGAGAAGCGAAGAGGGAAGGTGAACGTAGGGATGGGAGCGACCGAGATAAGGTTGGTCGCGCGTCGAGCTGATGAGACATGGCGGTGTTCCGAAGCGGAAGGGGGACTACCTTCCCACGATTAGTGCACTTGATCAGTTCGGCGATTGTGCCGGGGTGGTGGTGGATGATGGAAAACGGCGATCATGAGAAAGTGGGACTGGGAAGAGGAATCAGAGACCCTGCCAACGATACAATCCCTACGCGGGTGATCAGAAATGGGTAAATGAAGCTATAAAAAAAACATGATTCCCAGGCTAGACATACAGAGGGGTCCTTGACAATGATCTTGCGGTTGGCGAGAGCCAGGAAGCACTTGTGAACTCTTGCCTGGTTCAACTCTGGTAGCCGTACAAGATCGCTCGCTGTGCATGGCCATCGTCCAGGTTCAGAAACGAGAGCTCAAACGATTGCTCACCCTTGTAAGCTTTCTCTGGGTTGTCCATCAGGGCCCCTATTACCGTTTCGATCTGCGTGCGCAACGTCTAGGTGGCGTGTGAGAAATGGAAGCGATCCAGGAAAGATAGAGGGATTTGCTTACATGGTCGGATCCGCGGAATTCGAGGGGAAGCGAGTTTACCACCTTCTCGATCTCTAGCTGTTTCCCGAGTCAGGACCAGAAAACCGCCAAGTGGATGAATTGTTACGCCGCGTTCCCGTCTCTCCTTCGCAGTTAGTTTCTTCTTAATAACCTTCTTTGCCACTTTGGCAGTCGTGTTGACCGCTTGGACTGATGGGGTGATCGACGTCGAGTCTGGATCCATCTCCGACTGCTCCGCCACAGCGCTCTGTTGGGGTGGATCGGACGGGGGGATGGCTGCAGCCGTTAGAGCCGCTTGAGCTGCAAGCGCATCTTGTTCTGCAGGGGAGAGATGAGCAGGGGGAACGATGAAGGGGGATGCAGATGGATCACCTGCGCGTTGTTTCGCAAGCAGAAAAGATGCCGGGACGGGAGCCTGGAGGGTGGATTGAGCGCGTGGATTGGATCAATTAAAAAGAAGGGTACTTGTGTCCAATCAAGGGTTAGCGAAGCCATATTTTGGACGTAAAGCCAGCTGGCGAACGACTCGTTGAACCTCGTCAGCGAATTTTCCAGGTTCCGCAACCCCTGCGTGTGGGATTGCAACGTCTGCATCTCCTCGGTTAGCTCAGCCAGTGCAGGCGTGAGGAACCCGAGCCCGTGCGGGGCATCCGGGTAGTTGGCGGAACGCGACAGAGCGCGCAGGGACCCCTGGCTAACTCTCTTGATGGGTGTCCGGTGTTGAGACATAGACAAGTGATCAAGTGGCCGTGCCGGCACGTGGCTCTGATGATGCCAATTGGACGACATTTGACTTTTTCCCGCTTCTCGTTCAGCTGGAACTCGAGTCGACCATGTGTGCGAGAAGAAAGGAAAAAGACATTCACGGAATATTGAAAAACACCGAGGATTGGTTTCGAACGCAAGCGCGAGACGGAACGCAAATGAAATTGGGAAAAGCGAGATCGGACGCTTTACGGATTACAGAACTTTTCGACTTTTATAGTCGCCCCGGTAAACAACACCCTCCCCCTTGTTCTCCCTCCCGCCTCCCTCCCCTTTCCCTCTCCTCCATCTCTCCCTTCACAGATGGACCCACCCACGCGCATCAGGAGGACAATCCGCGCATGTCTACAGTGCAGGACCAGGAAACAGAGATGTGACGGCCCATACACTGTTCCATGTCAGCGCTGCAAATCGGCAGGCCGCGAGTGTTCGTTCGAAACGGAAGCTGTCCCAGAATCCCCGCGTTTTCATCCTTACTCAGGAGATCGCAGTTTTGGTCCTCACGCCCTACTCGAGGTACAGAGGGAGTACGTCCAAACCCCCAAAAATATCCCCACCTTCCCACTCAATGATCGAACTCTGCTATCTCAGGCTCACAGACACCAAACGGCGGCTCGAAATCGTAGAAACAAGGTTAGGCATCGTGCCAACCAAGACCCCAAAATTCGAAGACGACGTGCCCACCTCGGAAACCCTGTCCGTAGACGTAAGGTAAGCTCGCCCCTGACCCTCCACCCACCCCCCACACTTCACAATCACTCACTCCTCATTCCACCATCTAGCCCTCAGTCTTGGCACGATGACAACTCCCCTCCTTCCGCCGTCCAAGAGGCACCACCACGCGCCGAATCTCCTCCCCGCAAGACAGTCAACTCGATTGCCTTGGCGGCACCTATGGCAACGCTACGCAATCTTGCCTCCCACCCAGAAGGTTCAACAACCAACCAATCCTCGATGAGTGGCACCGGCACCCCAGAACCCAGCCAAGAGCTACCTCCCTCTGTCATATCTTCTTTCGACCCCATCAAAAGGGGCGTGATAACCGTAGAGGAGGCCCACAAACTCTTCACCATGTCCGTTGATCGTTTCTTACCTGCAACACCTCGGCTGATTCGGGTGCTTTCCAGATACTTTGATAATAACTACCCTCTCGCGCCATTCTTATGCACCAGGACACAGCGGGACGCAATGCACGTCCGGAGTACAAGTGTTCTTCTCTTTATGTCCATCTGTTGCATTGGAGCCCGATACTGGAACTAGTGGGTCGACCACAATCTTTTCGTTGACATCCTTCTCATCGTATTTTGCACCCACAGCGACAACGTCTCCTCTCCCCAAAGTTGGCTCCACCCCAAGTACTCTGAACTCGTATCCTTGCTCGATAATTGCATATCCGCTCTTTTACTCCGACCCTCTCCAACAGACGTCAACCTGGAAGCGGTTCAGTCTATGCTTCTATATGTACAATGGATGCCGCTCCAAGTTCCGGAACCTTCCACCGGCCAGCTACCACGGAGCAGGTTTTCGGACGCTTCTGCTTGGACTATAATGGGTGTTGCCATCAGGTTTTCCACATACTTGAATCTAGATCGCTCTGTACACTTGCCTTTCTCGTCACGGGATGTCAACATATCAGACGCCGACATGCGGACGATGAGGGTTTGGCTGAACCTTGTTTCTGTCGATTACTAGTAAGGTCTTGCTCTCCAACCTCGTTGCTTTCCTCCTCACCCCTTTCCAAGTTTGACACTCACTGCGGCGCTGCCTGTCCAAACGGACCCTATCGAGGCTGCCAAGGTCGCGCGCGCGTTCGGCAGCCACCCTTGTTCCCAACCTGGTGACATCCGACTGGCTGGTCTGACAGAGCTCGTCGCTATTCTCCACGAAGCAGCAAAGTCATGTGACGATTTTACTCTCAGGAGTATCGACGAAAAAACACTTCGGCGATGTAACGAAGGGTTCGACGAGTGGGAAAGGTAATCGCTTCTCTGCTCTCGCTTAAATTGAAGCGCTAAGTCGCTTCATCTCCGCAGAACGTGGGGTGGCATGATGTGCGAACCCCAAGATCGGAGGGTTCATCAAACGTCTCATGACCGGGCAGCATACCCTACTCAGATGCCTCTTACGGCCGTTCGATGGTATAGGATGGCTATTAACAGTATTCATCTTGGGACTACAATGACCCGCTGGTTGAGCACCCCCGGTCCGCCCCCAATATCGCTCGCGCCCAGTCTGGAAGCTGCAGCATACATGATATTCTATCTGTCTGCAGAGGCCGAGACGGGTTTCCCCCCAAATTCCGTCATGAAATCGATGCCTCCACGACAATTCAACATCAACGCACCGGCGATGGTCATGTTGCGGTTCGCAATCGATCCTTACTGGGCGTGCCATGCTTTTGCTGCTGTTTTCCTCGCGTTGCTGTACGACCGCGGCGCCATCGATGGTCGGTTCCCTCTCCTAACCCTTGTTGTTTGTCACTCCGGTCGCTAACTACGTTCCACAGACGATTTAAACATAAGAGATTGGCATGGTCGACCAACAGCACCTCCCAGACAATTGTCATTGTTAATGAGGCTTGAACACCTTGCCGCCGACATCTTTGACACGATCTGTGGACCTTCAATCATTCACCCCGCTGCACACTACCGCAAGATCGTTCAGAACGTAGTCCAATGTCTGACTTCAAACGCGTACAACCCAGAAGGGGAGTCGTATGCCACAGGATCAAGTGACGTTGAGGGTATTTTCACATCATTGCTGGACGGTGGCTTTGATTGGACAGTCTGTATGTACCCCGAACTGTTTGCATCAAATAATCCCACTGACCCGACCCGCAATCCAACAGTCAGAGATGCTGCTGCTTTCCAGAATCAGCCCCATCATGGCAGCAGCGGATTCCAGGGTTTCGCCGTATCCAATGGGGCGAGCCAACCACAAACGCCGCTTTTACATCTCGCTGCCCAACCTCCACAATGGCCGACCTCTCGGCCATAGTTCTCGTTCTCTGTCCCTTTTCGTCTTTTTTTCCTGCATAGCATTCACGTCTTGCTTTCTGTCGCTTTCGTTTATTTCCCTTGTTCCCCTTCTGCAACTCTCGTCCCCTCGTCATTCGCAAGTCAAATCCCGCGCTCTCTTCACTCGACCCATATTGCATAGCTCTTCCGATCCCTACCATCGCCGTTGTTATTGTTATCAAATTGCCTCCTCTCTTCTCTCGCGGTATCTTACATACACTTGCGATGTTTTCTCTTGTCACACCTGAAACGCGTTGTGTCTTTAAGTTTCGTTGTATCTCGCACGCCCCTTCGTTTCCTTTTTGTTTGGTTTCTGTGGTGTATATGCATACGCGTGGTATCTTGTTTTGCTTTCGCTGCAATTCCGACGAAAGCAAAACTTTCTCGGGTCCGGCTGGTCTTCCTTTCTGATGCAGCCCCGCTTGAGTGCTTCCCCCGGACGCCGCTCCGTCAACGGGAACACGCGAGTTAACCCTCAGCTAGTACGGCACTTGAGAGCTTCAAGTTTCACCATTCATGCATCTGCGAGCGTAGCAACGGTCCATGCATCTCCCGACAGATAAATTCGCTTCAATTTTCCTCCTAGATCAAAGGTTTCAGCTCGAGGGGTTTTACGGGAGAATGTTCCGTCCACGGCACGGGGAATTCGATCTATTAGCAGTAAATCCCCAACTACAATTGAGCAGCCGATAGGGTTGGTACGGCTGTTCCGAAGGCTACCGGTCGTCCACTTGATCGTAATTCGCACGGATGGTATCAGTTCTATTGCAAAGGACGAAACAGAAATGCTATTTGTAATTGATGCACCGAGAGATAACCTTGCGGGGTATACGGAAGCACGTGCTGTTGAGGAGCGTACGCAGAGCGGAATAAAAAAACAAAAAGAATTACAAAGATAGCTACACGCAGAACCCGTTTTCCCCTCTTTCCGGGAGGGGACCGTGCGGATAACGATACAACCGGTCAACGCTGCGTCCAGAGTCTATATCCCATATCAACAGCGAACCTAAGACCTTTCCACAAAGCATCGGAGGTAAGGTTGGTCTGGTCTGACGTCAGGTCGTCGGAATCAAATCCACCAGGCATAGCGTGCATACGGCGCGGCGAACGGGCTGCGGGTGGAGGAATGCTGTAGGGCTTCGATCTACCCGAACGCTTGCTCTTGCGACGGCCTTCCGTTTCTCGAACCCCTCGTGAGTTTGACGTGTCCTCGGCAGCCTTCCTGCGTCTCCTCTCTTCGCGGGCATCTTTTCTCGCTTGCCTCCTCTCTTCGGACCGCTGCTGACGTTCAATTTTCTTCAGCTCCTTCCGTGCCTTCTTTTCGTCTTCCCTAGAGGAGTGCACCAATGAATTCTCTGGCTCATCCTCGGCCTGATCTGTCCTCTGCTGCTCAGCGAGAGCACCAGCCTCGGCATCAACCTTCTTCTGACGAGAAACCTCCCGTAAGCGTGCGATATATGGTTCAGCAATCTGGTCCATCTCCCTTTGGCGTTCGATTTCTCGAACACGCCATCTAGGGACACGTGGAGGAGGATGGAACCACCACACGGTGCTCTCGAGTCCTGGTCGTAGTCGGACTTGAGGTACGAACGTGGGATGGCGGTAGGTTTCTGCGAGAGAAGGAGGAGGACAGAACCAGTTTTTCCCCTGCTGTTGAGGGTTCAGACCGGTGTAGGCGGGGACGGCGGTGAAGGAGGGGAGGGACTGGGCGAGAACAGGGGGGACAGCCGGCTGCATGGCGCTTTGTATAGGTCCGGACCCGGATAAGCTAAGGAGTTGTTTAATTGATGTGGTTCGACCTGAAATGAAAAGAAGTCTACTCACACGGGTGATGGAATGGGGTATGTGGGTGGGGGAAACGTCGGGTATTGGAGGTAGACGGTATCGTGTTCGGGAATTTGGCTGCAAAGAGCAATTGAGATCGATGAAATACATACATGAAAGATCGATTCCTTACAGTTGTGGGAGCTCCTCGCTCACCTGTGGTTGCTGGGACGGAGCCTGTCCCTGTGGAGGGAAATGTGAACCGAGGTTCGTGCTATGAATGCTATAGTTAGCACTGCAGGTAAACAGAGGTAGACGGTCGATTACCTGGTGGATGGGGGGTTGTAATAGAAATGGGTGGCCTGGTGGATAGATGTGGCCGAGTTGGTCAACTCGGATGGGAGGAACCCGTGGTTCGTTGGAGGCCTGGGCGAAAACATGAGTATCTACATAGACGAAAGTTCACGAGATTTGCTTACGGTGCGATGGGTGGCCCGGGATGTGCGTCGAACGGGTTGGGTGGGGGGAAGCCGGTAGCGACTTCCTCGCGGACGGGAAGGGAGACGGGGGCAGGAGCGGGTGGTGGTACAATGGGAATAGGAGCGGGGTTGGGATAGGCTGGCTCAGAGAAGACGATAGGGGTGTCTTCGAAGTCCATGCGATCGTTGGTGGCCAATGGTTGGTGGACCACAGGCTCAAACTCGTCTTCGACTTCAATCGGCGTGTCCGAGGGTTGCCGAACATCACAGGCCCCCACTGGACCAGAAGAGGGCACTTCAGGTGCTCCAGGGATAGAAGACAACGCAGATGGGTCGTTGTCCACCCCCGACTTCAGCTGAAGTGAAGTGGATCGCCCGCGGCGCTTGGCAACCTCGATCATCTTATCAAAGAGGGAGGGGAGCGGGGTCATGTCAGTGAGAGCCCTTGGATTGGTGGGTGGGGGAGTGCGGGGGGTGAGGTGAGGTCTGTTAGAGGGCGTGCTGGAGAATGTGGCCGACAGTGAACGCGTGAGGATCGGCATATTCTGTGCTCTCTTGATAGCGTAGAACCTTGGCCTTTAGTTTGGTGAGTTTGCCTGTCGGAGGGTTGGCAGACTTGAAGGTGGTGGTGGTGGAGGAGGAGGGGAAGTCGATGAGAGGGTGGTGGGAGTAGGAAGAGGTGGCGGTGGTGATCCCGGACTAAGAGAGTCACGTTAGTTGAACAATCGAAAGAACAAAGCACGGGGCATGGCCTACCCATGCGCAGGCACGTTTGGCCGTGTGGGCAACTCGTCCTCATAAACAACCCTGCGAAAAACGATAACAGAATCAGGTGACCGCTCCAAAAACTAAACGTTAAGCGTGTACCCAGGCTGGGACTGTTGGTACTTGTGAAACTTCTCGAGCACTGTATTTCCTCCTGCTTCAGCCTTGCGTCGAGAATTTGGATATCTATTCCACTCACGCATAACGCCCAAATTTCCCGAGACGTCTACTGTCCCGCCTTGTTGGTCTGGAAAGGTATTTCTCTGGAGCCCCCTGCCTTGGGAGAACTGATAGGATGTCAGGCGCATGTATTAAGGTCTGATGTGCGTCCCATACCTGGTGATACGTGTTTAATCATCACGAGTGGATTTCCTGTGTGGTAGCTGGGATGGGACACTTGCGAGGGGCGTGAGTTTACTTCCCCTAAATAAGTACACCCAGCAACTGCCACGCTTTGACCCAAGCCTCAATGTCTTTCACCGAGACAGTTTACCGTGTCTGTGGCACTCCGCCATGGTGTTCTCTCGTCCCATGGCCGTCCAAGAACGCCAGATCACGAGCGTGGTCCGGCCAGTCGCGTTGTTTGACCGTGCCAAACCCTATACCTCCGTCTGTACAATGTGAGAGGATGTCCGAATTTCCACCAAATGTGGGCCGCCACTCCCGTGTGTGGTCCCTTTGTTCGAAGATCATGAGCACCGGAGAATGGAGGAAAGGTTGGATTACCTAATCGACTGACGAGCAGACACGTTGACAGGCTTGATCCCAAGACTCACCCGCTTCTAACACACAACAACCTCTTTCCTCATCTACAACCATGATGAACTTTGAGGACATAGAAGACCGCGATGGTACGCGCTCTGCAAGCTTTGGTGGAGAAAAACCCCGCTTACACTCAGCCCCAGGCATTAGATTGTCACTGAACGTTTGGCCATCTTCTCGCATTGAAGCGACCAGGACTGTTGTCCCAATTTCTGCCTTGTACACTCCCCTCAAGCACAGAGAAGATCTTCCTCCAGTTCTTTACGACCCAGTTGCATGCAAGCCCCCGTGTAGAGCCATTTTGAATCCTTATTGGTGCGTCCCAACTTTGTCCATCACATCCCAGCCATCCGAATGACGCACACACAGCCAGATCGATATTCGGGGAAAACTTTGGATTTGTCCGTTCTGTCTTCAAAGAAATGGATTCCCGCCCCACTACAAGGATATCTCCAACACCAACCTGCCCGCGGAGCTTTTACCAAAGTACACAACCATCGAATACACATTGAGTCGGCCAGCCCAAGTCCCTCCCATCTTCCTGTTTGTCGTGGATACGTGCTTGGATGAGCCTGACCTCAAGGCTCTGCGGGATGCCATCGTCGTCAGTCTGAGTCTTCTTCCCCAATTTGCGCTAGTTGGGTTGATTACCTACGGGACCATGGTGAGATATCCGCGTGTTGATCACGGCGAGGTTCTGACCGCACTCGTAGACACAAGTCCACGAGATTGGTTATCCCGAGTGTAACAAGTCCTACGTTTTTCGAGGAGGAAAGGAGTATTCCCCAAAACAGATTCAAGAGATGTTGGGGCTCAGTGGACAGCCCCGTGCTGCCCCTCGGCCAGGTCAACCGGCACCCACGCAAGCTTTCGGGGCTGCGCGATTCCTTCTACCCGTTCAACAGGTCGAATTCCAGCTCACCGGCATCTTGGAGTCTCTCTCCCGCGATCCATGGCCAGTCGCGAACGACAAGCGTCCCTTGAGGTGCACTGGAAATGCTGTTAGTGTTGCTGTTGGCCTTCTTGAGGTAGGTTATGGTGGTTCCCATTCTTCCGCCGCTAATCTCCGGGCTGCCAGACTACTTACCCTAACACCGGTGCGCGAATCATGGTGTTCTCCGGTGGTCCTTGCACAGAGGGTCCTGGTATGGTCGTCAACAATGAGCTCAAAGAACCCATTCGATCCCATCACGACATCGACCGCGACAGTGCGAAGCACTTCAAACGTGCCTCGAAGGTAATCACAATACCACGTTTCTGCTTCGCAATGAATCCTCATCCATCTCGTAGTTCTACGAGGCACTCGCTAAACGAGTCTCTACTAACGGCCACGTTGTGGATCTCTTCGCTGGCTGTCTCGATCAAGTCGGGCTCCTTGAAATGAAGTCACTACCGAACTCTACAAACGGTGTCATGGTCCTTTCAGATGCCTTTTCTACATCTATTTTCAAGCAGAGCTTCCTCCGTATCTTCGCAAAGGACGAACAGGGACACCTTGAGATGGGTTTTAACGCAACGTTTGACGTTCAGGTACGGCTCCGAGCTTCCCCAGAGATAGTTCTGACCGTGTTATAGACTACAAAAGAACTTAAAGTCTCGGGGTTGATTGGACATGCAACATCCGCCAACAAAAAATCAGCTTGTGTCGGCGAAACGGAGATTGGTATTGGCCAAACATCAGCGTGGAATATCAACGCCATCACACCTAGAAGCTCTGCCGCCGTTTACTTCGAGGTCGTAACACCTGCTGGCCAGCCATTACAACCGGGGTCGCGAGGACTCGTCCAGTTTGTCACCCACTATCAACATTCTTCGGGGGAGATGAGGCTTCGAGTGACCACTGTCGCTCGAAATTTCGCCGAGGCTGGTTCACCCAACATAGCTGCTTCGTTCGACCAGGAGGCTGCCGCAGTGTTGATGTCGAGGATCGCCGTTTTCAAGGCGGAGATTGACGATTCTCCAGATGTCCTGAGGTGGTTGGATAGGATGTTGATCCGTCTCTGCCAGAAATTCGCGGACTACCGGAAAGAAGATCCAACGAGTTTCGTCCTCGCGGACAACTTCAGTATCTATCCTCAGTTTATGTTCCACTTGCGAAGGAGTCAGTTCTTACAGGTGTTCAACAACAGTCCCGACGAGACTGCGTTCTATCGGTCAGCAAGATATCTTTTTTACCCATCCTCTCACTAACTTTCGTCTAGGCACGTGCTAAACGAGGAAGATGTCAATAACTCTCTTATAATGATTCAACCAACACTTATGTCATACACATTCGATATCCCCGCCCAACCTGTCTTGCTCGACAGCGTGTCTATCAAACCGGACGTCATTCTGCTGCTGGATACTTTCTTCTATATTCTCATCTTCCACGGAGAGACGGTCGCACAATGGAGGAAGGCTGGATATCACGAACAAGAGGGTTACGAAAACTTCAAGGAGTTGCTTGAAGCTCCCGTCGCCGACGCTCAGGTTTGTCGCTCTCCACCCGACTTTTGTTGTAATCTAACCGGGAGATTTGCAGGACCTTTTGGCGGACAGGCAACCGATTCCACGTTATATCGTTTGTGATCAGGGTGGAAGTCAAGCCCGTTTCCTTCTGTCGAAACTGAACCCTTCGACGACACACATGTCCACGAGCATGTACGGTTCCGGTCCTGGACCCAATAATGGGCAGGCTATCTTCACGGACGACGTCAGCTTGCAGGTGTTCATGGAGCATCTGAAACGACTGGTGCGGTTTTGTCAGTAATCATCCTTTACTCTCAACTGACTTTCTTCTCAAGGCTGTTGGGGCTCAGACGAACTAAGTTCGTTTGTATTTTACTTAGCCTACGCTTTTCCGAGCACACAAATTGTTCACTCGATTGCCATAGAACGCGTAATTGTCCAAAAATCCTGGAACGCAGACCATAGTCACAACGTTTGGCCTTCGCTCTGGAAAGTGGTTGCTCACAAGAAATTACTAAGAACGGTCTCGAAAGAGTCGTATCTACACTCGACGATACAGCAGACGCGCGTCACGATCCTAGCCACATTAATCTCAACAAATCTACGTTTCTCAAACAGACAATATTAGAGCACGCTCGGGTTACGCTAAAAAAACAAAAAGGGTCGTAGAGTTACATCGAAGAAAGGGTATGGAAAAGGGCGAAAACGAAAAGAGCTCAAGGAATGAGGGCAACACGGCTCCTCAGTTTCCCGGTTGCCAGATCCTGAAGGACCTCCAAGCACTCCTCCAGCGGCCTCTCCTCGACCTGTGGCTTGACCTTTCCGGCAGCCACAGCACTCAATACCTCCTTGAGCTCCGATTTGGTACCCCAGGCACTCATCTTGATGGTTGCATTCTTCATCGCCACGGCGACGAGGGGGAGGGGAACTTCGCGGACTGAGAGACCGATGACCTGAATGAGACCGCCGATCCTGACTCGGTGGAGTGAGGTTCCGAAAGTCTCGGCGTTGCCAACGACATCAACGACGGTATCGAACACGAAGTTGTGCTCCTTGACGAGAGCGTCGAGTTCTTCGGGTTTGCAAGCGTAGTCGGCTCCGACCTCCAAGGCGGCCTTGACGCTAACGTCTCGAACATCTATCACGACGACGTTCTGTACGCCAACGACGTGCTTTGCGATCTGGATCGCGTTCAGACCAAGACCTCCGGCGCCGATGATGAGGATTGACTGATCAGGAGTGAGTTTGGCACATGAGATGAGGGAGTGATAGGGGGTGAGGACGGCATCTGTGGCTATGGCGGCGACTGATGGTTTCACGGTCTCTTGATCGGCGGGGACCTCGACGAGGTTCCTGGTTGAGACGGAAACGTGGGAGGCGAAGAAACCGTCACCACCGAATCCGAGATAAGGGTGTGAAAGGCAGGCGTTGTCGAGACCGTGGGCGCAAGCGCAGCAAGAGCCGGTGTAGCAAGCGTTGGTTCCAAGTAAAGCGACGTAAGAGCCGGGCTTGAACTCGGTGACATTAGAGCCAACTGAGACGACGACGCCGGCGCCCTCGTGACCGAGGACGAAGGGGTTCGGCATGGCGAACATCCCCTTCTGGAATTCAGCGTCCAAGATGCTGCAATCTGAATGGCAGACGCCGGCAGCGAGGACCTTGACGAGACACTCGTCGGGTCCGGGCGTTGGGATTTGGACCACTTGACGAGAAACAGAAGCACCGCCAGTGGCGCCAGGGATAAACCGGAAGGCAACCATCTCTCCGTCAGTGGGCTGAGTTTGGAAAGACATGGCGGATATCTAACAGGCTAGAGGGCAATGAGGTCAGCGTTCTGGGTGAAGTGAGTGCGAGACCATCGGGCAGATAGACGTACAAGGGGTGACCGGTGAAGTGGTGGAGAATGGAAGAGGCGAGAGGGGGGGATAGGGATGTAGATGCTGATGATCTGCGGAATGGCGTTCGTCCGGGGTTGCTTAAGTACGGGGCTGGCTCTGGGAGGGAGCGTTGATGCAGGTAAGGTTCAAGAACTTGAAACACAGAGGAAGCTGTTGGGTTGTCGCTAGCGCGTAGCAAGGGCCTTTCATCCCTTCGTTCCCTGAAGGAAGTGACCTTCGCGCCACATCCCGGGTGTCCGGTGGACGTAAGCGGTGTTTGGTCCTTTGTGCCAGATAAGGCGTGGTTTATGTTAGTCTCTCGACAATCAAAGTTCAACGTACGTTTAATTCGGACGCACAATGTCGATTGTCAAAGGCCCAGTTCCATGCGGAATCCCCACAGAGCTTGCCTCACAGAACGTTGCGCAGAGGTCGCGAAACGGAATCAACCGTACACGGAAACAACAGAGTTTGCTTGGGCCCTGGGTCTCGACGGGGAGACTGCCAGACTGAGACCAGGCGATGCCACCGCCCTGCGGCTCCTGCCATATTGGGCACAAAGGAATCATAGATCACCCACTCCACCTCGGCCTTGTACTACAGATCTCCGGGATGGAATCGAGCCCTGTCAAGAAGACAGAGTGGAAGGCGTTACGAGTCGCCGACCAAGTGCGCCTGGAACATCGACTGTATTATGGCCATCCGATTTTCGGCGCCCGGCCACCAACTACATCGGCAACCCTCTCAATGTCGGCCAATATTTCCACCCTTACGGTCAGTAGCCACTCGCCTGTCATTATGTGACCTGTCCAAACGTCGTACATATAGTCTTGAGCGGTCCAAATGGCAGGGTGCAGTGTCACAAATAGGATCAAATAAATGCGATAAGTAAATGTGTGTCGTAGCCAACGCTAAAGACGCGGCGACGGATATGCTGCAGTGCCCCATTTCTTGAAGAATCTGTTGCGGTGTCGACGAAGGTCGGAGATTGGTTATCTATCTCTCGGAAACGTTGGGCTCTCCCATTCTGCGACTAATGCCTGATGCTAACCCGTGCAGAAGACTGTAAACAATCTGTGGTGGACCCGCCCGCTGCCTTGGGGCGATGACTTGTGCGCGTCACTGCCCTCGTGCCACTGACCACATCACGACGTGACGATGTTCGGACATAAGGACAACAGCGTCAACCCTGCCTTGTCTTAATTATCCCCAAGACTTAATTGGCTTAGCGAAGAGATGAACATGTGTATCTTTCATGAGTTGACAACGGCATCTTCCTCGAAGGAGGGGTAGCTACTACCTGCGAGTAGTTGAGCGTTCTTTGCAATCTCGCGCACTTCGTCCTTGAAGTCGTCCTGAAATCTATCCGTCACGTATCGAGCTCACTGTGCGAACGGGTACTCACGTCCTTCACGTATTCCTCGCAAAGGGGGGTAACCTGCCTCCAGGCCCATCTGTACTTGGTCATGATAGCGTCCCTCTTGCTTTTCAACTCGTCTTTGGTTTGAATGATGTCCTCTAGCATAAGAAACCGACAGATATGCAGCTGACGGGATTTGTCTCGGATCGCACGGAAGTCCGTTATGGTCATTGGGAAGTTGGCCTGGGCGCGGCGCCGTTGTTCAGCCTCGGTTGCTTCTACCTTTGCAAGTTTCTTTCGCAATGGAATCATGGCCCGTAGATAGGACTGCTGTAACGCTTGCAGCCGGGAAACACTCGTTCCTCGGAAGGTTGAAGCCGCGAGCTACGCCATCACCAATGAGATGAAACAGACGTAGAGTGAACAACCCACGCACCTTCTCCAAATCGCGTTCCCCATGCAACGCGAGGTCATCGTATGCGAGAGAAGAATCAAGGACCTTCTGGTAGTACGCGCTGTGTTCGTGTTTAATCAGGTCCACCATATCCTTATTATGAATCGCCTTCCTCCGCTCGATTTCGCGTCTCATATAGTCCGACGTATTCTCTACCGCGACGGTAGCTTCCTTCATCTGTTCAATCCTTTGGGAGAAGTTGAGTGCAACCGCGGCCAGGGATGTGTAAAGCGCCGTAACCAGACGGACCCTAAATATTCTCCCCTCGACGCCAGAACGCGTTCCATCGTGATCCGGGCTTCCATAGGGTCAGGAACCGCTCCCCCTTGCGACCTTTGACGCGGAGCCGTGTCCCGGCGAGTTGGTTGGTATGTCATTTAAGCGAAAGTCACGACCGTGGTTACCGTTAACGTTCCGATCGGAGGCAGATCATGAGAGGGCGCAGAAAGTTTCAAGATTCCACAAAAATCGACGTTCGAAAAGCGAGCGAGTCACAGTATCTTACTTCAAAACAGCCTATCCAAAATAAAGAGGTACGCGGAGGGGGGGGGGGATAAGTACTAACAACAAGCAAACACGAGAACAAGAGAGGCTTAAGACGAAGAGAGAACAAGTGTGGACCTGATCGCTGTGCACAGGCGAAGACGGTACGGCTACTAGGGTAACTTTGGCCGTGTAAAACGCCTACTATGGGGCCAGGTTCTTGCGGGAAAAAAAAAAAAAAAACAACCCGCAAAGAATCAGAAGGGGTTTAAAAAAACGCGTGAGGAAGAGTCGTGGTCTATCGCTACAAGTTCGTTGTCCGAAATACAAATACACTGGGGAAAATAACATCCCAGCAATCACGAAAACTCGACACCAAGCACGGGTCGAGATCCCGCCTGTCTACCCCGCACTGATATGCGGGTCCTGCCCCGTAAGGAATCGACGGGGCGTCGGCGACTGGAGTCGCCCCGCCTTTGGGACGGCGTATAAACGGCTTTCCGGATGGCCGCGACAACGTCAAACGCTGTGATGTATGGGGACGATGTGGTCGGTGTGACCACGATATCGCTGGCGTTTAGATCTTGCGGCAGAACCAATACCAAGGAAGAGGTATACTGGTCAACGGCCGGGTGGAGCAACGACCTATCGCTTAGCATGTGGTATTCGTTGGAAACATCGTAATGTCCGTGCGTGAGCGAAGCGTCGACATGGAGACGGGGACTGGGAGGAAGGGCGGATAGAGGGCTGTTTGGGGTGGGAGGTAGCCGACCGGGAGTCCCCGGTAGAGTGGGGGAGGGTGTGGGATAGGTGTTCGAGTAACGATTGTAGCCGTCGGCTACTGGCAGTTGTTGGGGATTCCATGGCGGGGTTGGATACGGAGACATGGAGGGTAGGGCGACGTTCCCCAGGTATGGAGTTGCTGGCATGCGGTTACTATTGGGAGGACATTGGCAGTAAGGACTCCCACACATGCAAGTTGGTCTGATTGTGGTGATTTGAGAGGAGGGATGAAGAGGGTTTGATGTCGAAGCTAGCTGAACGTGCTGGGCCTTTATAGACACGAACAATGAGTCAGGCCTAGGACATCCATGGTAGGCGCTAGCGTCCGTACTGTGCGGCGGTGGGGCACAGCTCTACCGCAACGTCCAGATAGGATCACTCAATGCTTGGTGACTCGGGATCCTAGGATGGGGGCCTTATTGATTCGACCATTGCGGTGTCGAGTGGGTAATCCGAGGGCCCAGGCGGTATGACAGGTGCAATAGGAGACATAGGGATGAGCGTAGCCGTTGTCAACGCTATGGGGGGGTACATCAAAAATCCTAGGAACTGGATGACGCGAGTACTCGGTAGCGCAACCTCAAAACTCGCAAGCTATAGGCATTGAGTCAGGGCAGTGAACATCACGGGCGATCGAGCTGAATCCTAATTTTGACACGCCCCTCGCACCGGAGTAACTTGCTTAGATGCGAGTAACCCAATGCTGGAGCTCCCGAATAGCAATCGAATGGAGTTCATTGCCTTGCTGTGTGAGAGAAGGTGAGAGAGGACCGAGAGAACGTCGTGAGTCGAATCGCGCGGTGACTGCCAGGCAGTGCCCAGCCCGTTGCCCAACTTTTCTCTGATGGTGACCACCCCATGGGGATTGATTGACATTGAACGGAGGCGCACCGAACGCTGGATCCTGGGACTCTCCACCAGCTACACGGCCCGGTGCTCGTGCTACTGAGACCTGGACCGCACGACTGTTCGGCTGGAGTCGGGCAGTGATCACAGTTGCTGGCTGCCGTAACGCTAGGCTCGAGCTGCTTACATCATGTTCTTGTCGCCCGGGAAATCAGGCTAGCAGATTATTCCAAGTCATACGTCAGAGTGGACACTGCGGCCCCACGGGTTGAGCATCCTTGACTCTCACCAAATTTCGAGTTCGTGCGTCCCAGAGGCCTATGGAGGTGTTGTGAATTTTCTCACCTAGCGATTACCAGCCTTGGGTATCTCAAGTCGAAACTTACCCCCCTCTCTCGGACGGCCTTCGAGTGGAATCTACCCCGCCACACTTTTACGAACCGCCAAACCCCTCATGGATCTGGATCTCGACGGCTTCGGTGCGAGCCCGGATCTCGTTGATGACCTTTTCGTGAACGATCCTGCTGCCATCGGACCCCAAGATCCCCGGTCTGCTCTCCGCTACATAGATGATCACTGGTACAGAGAAAGGAATCGTCGCGGAAGGCAGATGGACCTCATCGGCGATTACGCAGGGACAGAACCCTTCGTCCTCGACGGTAATATTCACACATCGTCAATTCATCCGCGACTTGAGATGGACTAACTATTGTAGGGGAGGCCATACTACAAGAGATTTTGGATGACCCTCTCCTGGCAGTTGCCTGTCCCTCAGGTAACGTCCAATATTGTTCCACAATCGCATGGATTAAGTGTACTATGTCCACCTAAGGTACATCCTATCAAATTCTACACGCAAAATACTTGCTCGAATGTTTGCTGCAAAAATTCATCACAAGGTCTGCAAACTTCGATATCGTCTTTTTCCAAGGTAGTTACCGCCTCTATCTGGGGTTGGAAATATCATTGAAGTCCCCATAGCCACCCGTCATTTGACCCAAAGAACGGGTGACACCACTTGGGTTGTATGTTCAAGGCGGTTGGCAAGGCGACAATTGTTCAACCATCTGACGACACACCTGAAAAGCGTGTCTGCGGTTTTCTGTTTCTCGGGCCCGGAGGACCCAAACTGGGTCCAATACTTACTCGATCGCCGTGTGAGACTTGGCGTCTTCTTCAATGAATTCGAGTTTCTTAATCGAAATTTCAGCCCATGTTCGTGATGACGAACGACGGAGGGCCACTCTCTGACGACCAAACAAATGTTGGTCCCGCCCTGTGCCAACGCGCTTTCATCTTCGATGTGATGGCGCGGTCGATACCGATTGCGTTGCTTCATGGCGCAACCTTTCGTGACTCGAAGGTAGCTTATCCCCCCCCCCCCCCACGTTTTTCCGCGGCGCTTACCCCAGTTCGTATAGATTATCACATTTATCTTCGAGCAAGGATTGCTCCTCAATTCCCGAGGGATCCTAGGCAAGCCATTCTGGGATCGTGTCGAGGAGGCCTACAATCACCTTGGGATGTTGGAGCAACGCTCAAACTACGGGGACCCTGTTTCACCCTTGGGGTTGCGTCGAAAGGATTGTTCATCATGCGAAGGTGTTTGGGCGCGCCTCCAGGAAGCTGCCGACGGGGCGAAGTACCCGATCCTATTGTGGTGCTTTCGACTCCATTGCGAGTCACTCCCTTTGATACCCTTACAAAACCGAGCCATCGGGACCCAAAAATGCAGGAAAGATCTGGATGCCCATTTACAAGGGGACCTTTTACCGCAAATATTCTCCATCATTGACGCGTACCTTTCGGAGTGGGACCTCGACATTGACCTAGATGGAAACATCTTCATCGCGTTACTTGGAACCTTACTCTCTAAAACCACAGTGTCATTATCTCAGCGAGTCGGTGACGCCTTGTCACGAATTGCAACCGAGATTACGTCTCCTCCAGGCGACCCCGCAGATCTCAAGACCCTCGGGTCTGTGTTTTCTTTCCAGGTTTCGCGTTCTCAACACCTCCCTTTGGCTGCTGCCCCTCAAACCCTTCTCCCCTTCCACCATGATGTCTTCGACGAGGATTTTTCTCTCATAGACATAGACCTATCATCAGACGACTCGGAAGAGGACCCCGAATACGGTGCGCTAGAATTCGGAAGGGACGCCGCATTCAACGATAAATATCATTGGCACAACCCCAAACGGCACATCCTTCCTAAATACCTGGGAGGAGAGCAGACAAAACCCACCGATGAGCGGCAGCGAATGAAGATGATGAGAAGGCACCAACGGTTTATATCTCAGCTCACGGCCAATGCGGCTACGTTGACGGGGGCCCTCGGTGCGCGCTTCAATCGTGTTACCATTATCACCACGAGAACGGATCAGGCGCAAGGAAAGTATTCTGGGAAAACTGTGCGTTCTGCCCTCGACACTATCCTCCCTTGGGAGCTAATGTGCGCTTCACAGGTCAAAGCAAACAAGAAACCAGGAAAACAAGGGAAACCCCTGTCATCAAAAGAGAAGCTTCTTGCGGAAATTGAGGCGAAGAAGCTGAAGCAGTCCACGGATGAACAACAGAAGTGGTGGGAGGACCGGCTCAAAGACCTCTCTAGTTTCGATCTGGACAAAAACCTAAGGACGTTGACCGCGCTCGAAAGGAACCCCCGAACCGCCGAGGGGTGGTTGCGGGATGAGGTCCTGCTGTATCGTCTCCACCTGATCATCTTCAAATGGATTTCTCAGATCAGCGACCAAGGCACCGGTGCTGTACGTGATCGCTACACGGTGGAAATCATGCGCGTTATCAAAGAATTGTCTGAGTCCAAACACCTGACCCTCACCATCCACCAAGTGATCTCTACCGTATTGACCGTCCTCGGATTCGAAAGTTTCGTCACACCTCCTGACAGCAAATTTGATCGGCCCTTATGTTTCAAGTTTACAAAACTTGTCCGGTCGAAGTCTGGCCGCCCATTGCACGACTTTATGCACATAACCGAGGATCCCATCACTTGGCAACTTAGACTCTTCGGAGAGTTCATGGATCGCAGTATGGGCTCGGAGCCGGATCCTCGGGTGTCATTTGCTCCAGATGCTTGGCAGCGTGAAGTGTTGGATTGCCTGGACAAGAATGAATCGGTTCTCGTTGTTGGTGTGTAAACATGTGGGGTGCTTTTCGGCTTAACTCATTAACCCTTCCATGAAGCTCCTACCAGCGCAGGAAAGACTTTCATCTCGTTCTACGCCATGGAGCAGGTTCTACGAGCATCTGACGACGGTGTCCTGGTGTATGTTGCTCCGACTAAGGCCCTAGTCACACAAGTCGCCGCAGAAATTTATGCGCGCTTCAGCAAAGATGTTAAAAACGGTGAGGCTATATCGTTCATTCAGCGACCTGCTGGCAACTTAACCTGGGCTAGGCTCTCTGTGGGCAATCCACACTCGCGACTACCGCATCAATGATCCCCAAAAATGTCAGATCCTGGTGACTGTCCCAGAAATGTTGTCGATCATGATGTTGTCTCCACCTCTGGCGCGAAGCTGGCTACCGAGGATGAAGAGGTCATCCCCATCTCTAGTGAGATCTTGGTCGTCATGAACTGAAGGTTTGATAGGATTATTTTGGACGAAATCCATACGATTGGACAGGAGAGTGGCGGCGCAACCTGGGAACAAATTTTGCTTCTAGCTCCGTGCCCGATAATGTAAGTGGTTTGAGTCATTCTCGAGGCTACTTCCTGACCCCAAAGTTGCATTCAGTGGTCTATCTGCAACGGTCGGAGACCCGGATAAGTTCAACCGCTGGCTCGCTTCGGTACAAGAGGCCCATGGTTTCAAACATACGTTCATCCACCATCCTCACCGTTACTCGCACCTACGCAAGTTCTACTATTTGATCCGTGGCTCCCCCGAAAAAGCCACAGTTTTTGAAGGATTGAGCAAACGGGTCTCCTCAGAACGGATGAGGTTTTTACACCCGGTTTCCGTCCTTTCGTTTGGATCGAGGGGACTCCCACCAGACCTAGCACTCGAGGCCCGGGATACCCTCATGCTGTACCAGGCTTTGGAGAAGACGCCGGGTATCTTTACCGCGGAGGAGCGCGAAAGATTGCAGCCGCTTAACTTCTTCCCGTCTTCCCGGCCACTCCGTCAAGAGGATGTCCTTGGATACGAATCTGAACTGAAGCGTGTGGTCAATGCATTGATGGATGCTACCAAAGCAGGAAAAGAAGAAACTTCCCCTCTCTTGGCTGTTACAAAGTGTCTTGCTGACACACGCATCAGAGAAGTAGATAATGCGCAACTGAACACACTTCCTGATGACAAAGAGTTTTTGGGAAACCTCCTGGGACTACTTTGCGACCTCCACGTTCAGGGAGATTTGGTGAGTAACTTGTCTAGCGTTGATGTTCATTCTTCTCACCATCCCCACGCGACCCTCCACAGCCCGCGCTTCTTTTCAGTTTTGACCGTACCACCTGTGAGGAGGCTGCCAGTAGTCTCGTTGCAGAGCTCGAGGAAGCCGAAGACCAATGGCGAGCGATATCCCCTGAATGGGCGGAAAAAATGCGGGCATACGAGTCCTGGCGGGCTGGAGCAAGACAACGGCAGAAGCAGAGGGAACGTGCTGCAAAGCAGAAACCTACTGAAGGGGATGGCCCACAAAGTACTGCAGCCGATGCTTCGTGGGAAGCGTCATTCGACCCTTCAGAACCTTCCAAAGATTTCAGTTTCGCCGGGAACTACGTCAACGTTTCGAAGGAAGATGTGGATAATGAGATCGCTCGTCTCGCTCAATGGAGTGGAGTGGACAAACGCATCCTTGCGGCCCTAAAGAGGGGGATCGGTATTCACCACTCTGGAATGAACAAGGCATATCGTGCACTGGTCGAAAGGTATCCAAGTGGTGATTTCGCGTGAAAATTCTAGCTCACTGCTGCTTCAGTTGGTTCCGGCAAGGGTATCTCCGCGTGGTGATTGCTACAGGTACGTTCCCTGGATTTCATGACAGGAGCTTCTATTAACTGTAAAATCAGGGACTCTGGCACTCGGTATGCAATCACGGTGTTCTTGGCTGAGTAGCGATGTTGACCTTTGACTGACACAGGGATAAACGCCCCGACAAAAACTTCCATATTCATGGGGGACTCGCCATTCCTCACGGCGTTGATGGTGAGCAGTCATCATGAATGCCGTACCCCGCCTCTCATCTGTGTTTTAGTATCGACAATGCGCCGGACGAGCGGGTCGAAGAGGTTACGACCTGCTCGGTAAGGTGGTGTTCTATGGCATTAGCTTTGACAGAGTCCAGCGAATCATACTGTCGAGGCTTCCTTCGCTCGCCGGTCAATTCCCCTTGACTTCGACCTTGGTGTTGAGATTGCTCAATCTCATGCACGGGGCGGATTCTGCGCCAGCCACAGTTAAAGCCGTGCGATCACTCCTGCAGATGCCTCAGGTCATCTGGGACTCTCAGGAAGGGGAGCACCAGCTTTTGCATCATCTACGGTTCTCAATCGAGTACCTCCAACGTGCGCGTTTGATCGACGGCGGAGGAAGGCCCATGAACTTGTTCGGTATCGCGGCGCACCTTTACTATACGGAACCAAGCAATTTCGCCTTGGTCACACTCCTCAGATCCGGCGTCATCCACGAAATATGTTCGAACAAGAGCATGATCCAAGCGAAACAGGACCTGATCATTTTGTTCTGTCATCTCTTTGGGAGACGCGAACTTCCGCCAATTTACACGTCGAAGGAAAACCTGGAGGCGACTTTGCGTATGACGAAATCGGCTTCCAAAGTCATCCTCCCTCCTCTAAACAAAAAGGCCCAAAACGCTCTTTCCAAACACGAAAAACAGATCCTGAAAATCTTCACCTCCTATGCCTCCACTTTCGCAAGTCACAATTCGACCCACCTCGGAGAGGACGACGAGCTACCCCTGTCAAAGCTCAAGTACGCAGGATCAAGGGATGGGGTTGGCGGTGCGTTCCAACAATATCTGGAGAAGAGCTCCACCCCCGTAGCCGTTCGATCTCTGTTCGTCGCCAATTCTGGCCACGGAGATGTTTTCCATAGCATCTCGGAGTTGGCGGCCGCCTCACGCTCCGGTGTCTACTTCAACGAACACGCCACACCGTCTATGGAGCGCTTTATTGCATCCCGGGAAGGACGCAAGGCTGGCTTCGCACTGAACGCTTATATCTACGATTTTTACATGCACGGACAAGTATCGACACTCGCAGCCGCAAACGGTATCCGAAGGGGTGATATATGGTGAGACTCCGTGCCCTACCCCTTTGTATCGTTTGCTAATACCGTCCCCAGGTACCTGTTGGACGACTTCATACTTTCACTAGCAACTGTCCGGGGCGCGATTGAGCAGCTGCTGACAAAGGCTTCGAAGGAAGCTGAGGTTGATCTCGAAGATGAAATGCTAGATGTCGACACCGGATTTGGGGAATTAGACGAGGATGACGTCCAAGGAAATGGCCCCACATTCTCACGACCGCGAGGGGTCACGAATAGAGACTGGAGGGTGTACGAAGTGCTCGACGGGATGCTTAGGGAGTTGCATGAGAAGTTCAAAGCAATCTGGGCATAGTTCATCTACTGTAGATCAAAAATGCAGCCCGATCCCATATAACGTGCCATAGAATCGCATGACATTTGGAGTGTTCGACATACAACAGTGGGAGAAAGCACGACAGAACGATGTAAACACGAGGGCAACGTCAACCAATGAGGGGAGATGTTCATGCAGCCCTAGGTGAGTGTCAGGCCGATGCCATCATTGTGAATGCGGTGGATGAGTTTACTTTTTGTGTGAAGCCTTGACAGCAGCAACCTTCTCTTTTCGTTCTGCGAGGCGCTTCGCCAGAAGAGCGTCATACTCGGCCTTCTGTTCTTTCTGGACCTGGAAACGGCGCTTCTTGAGGGAGAGCAAATGGCGGCGGTTTTGGAGACGTTCTGGCGTGACCAATCGCTGGATCTTGGGACTGAGGAGATGGGTCGGTGAAGGGAAGCGGTCGAGTGTAAAATGAACACGTACGCTTTGAAATAAGGCCGGGCATTCTCCTTCTTCGCGCTCTTCACCTCTCGTCGTACAACGTACTTCCTGACGTCGTCCTCCTTTGACAGGTTGAAGAACCTTCGGACCTTCATCGCCCTCTTTGGACCAAGGCGCTTGGGAAGGGGATTATCGGTCAACCCGGGGACATCATTCTCGCCCTGCTTGATGATAATCACGGACAGAACTGCAATATCGGGGCCGACAATACATCCACGGACTGACTTGCGTTTGCGTTCACCAGTCCGTCGAATACGGTAGCAGGAATGGCCGTCGGAAAGGAGAAGGCGGACACGGTATGGGACAAGGACACCCTGCTTCATAGGAAAACCCTGTTTGTCGTTACCACCAGTGATACGGAAGATGTAGCCCTTCCATTCGTCGCCAATTGAGTCGGCTGGGACTTCCTGGGAGATCTTCTTGTCGTAGAAGATACGGCTGGGTCATCTGTTAGACATTAGCAGTATTTGGACACGCGTTCGAGACGCACTATCTCTTCTCATCGTCGATGTCAATGAGTTTTTGAGCCCCGGTCGCGGGGTCTGGATCAATTCTGTCAACATATACGATGCGCCGACAAAAGCTAACTGCAGCTTACTGGCGATGTTGAGCTTCATAACTTGTGGGATCGAGGAACCAACAAAATAGTCGGTATAGGTTATCGGTAGTGTGGCTTGTGATCGACTGTACAGTATACGGCAATCCCCGGATCATCCTTCCCCTCCTCACGACAGTGATATCTATCATTCGTTTCCCCTCGACACGATAAAAATTGTGCGTAAGGCGTAGAGCTGTATCGACGGGGTTCATGAGTTTGACAATGTTTTGTTTTGCTCAGAATCACCATGGGTCGTATGCACGCTCCGGGAAAGGGCATTGGTATCAATCTTTGGGACTCTTTATGATACAGTTCCATGCTCACCAACCTCCGTAGCGTCCTCCGCACTTCCATATCGTCGTTCTCCCCCTTCATGGCTCAAGACTACCCCTGACGACGTTGTTGAACAAATCTGCAAGCTCGCCCGTAAGGGTTTGACCCCATCCCAAATCGGTGTCACCCTCCGCGATTCGCACGGCATTCCTCAAGTGCGATTCGTTACTGGGAACAAGATCCTTCGTATCCTCAAATCAAACGGTCAGTGCATTTGACGTGAAATCATCGATTGGTACTCACTGATTCTGATGTAGGCCTCGGTCCCTCCATTCCCGAGGACCTCTGGCACCTCGTGAAGAAGGCCGTTGCTGTTCGCAAGCACCTCGAAACCAACAGGAAAGACAAGGATTCCAAATTCCGTTTGATCCTGATCGAATCCCGTATCCACCGTCTTGCCCGCTACTACAAAACGAAGCAACAGATCCCACCGACGTTCAAATACGACTCTGCCACCGCCTCAACGCTTGTAGCGTGAACAAGCTTTGATTACTCGGTCGGAAATTTGCATTGCATATATGTAGATACGTGCCAACAATCGTACTCTGTCACCCCATGTGTTGCTTTTTTGTGAAAACGCGGTCAGCTTTTGCCTGCATTCAACGAGATCGACTCGGTATCTTTACTAGTCGTGGAAGTGATGGACTCAACTCCGCACAGCCGCCCTTGGGTAACTCTGACCACTCCAATCACCCGTCCGCTGAGGCGGCACTGCTTCGCTCCGCCCCTCTCACTCCCTTCCCTTCTCCGTCGCCGTCACACTCCCCGTAAGCCAGCTCATGCGGTTCAATGACGACCAAGACCCGTAACACCCCGTTCGCCCGGCTCTCCCGTATTGGCCTGGCGTTGGGCATCGGTTCTACTCAGGCAGCTCGGAATAACAACTCGAAAGGAGAGGACGACTCATACATTCCTTACAACGGGCCTTACGAATCACCCACTAAAGGCCAACAAATACGTGGTTACTGGGACAGCAGTACACAAGATGCTGCCCTCGAAGCACACTCATTTTCTCGTTTACCTTTCGGCGAGGAAAAGGCACCCACATCCTACAATCAGAAATCCTCTCTCTCCAACGGTCGTAAATATTCGGACGCTTCCGGGGTGACTCTGTCCAATATTATGACGGAACCTCGTCGGAGGTTTAGTCGTATTCGCCAGAATAGTATACCCCCACTGAGAACCTCCTACGTTAGTTTGGATCAAGGTGGTGGCGTTGGGGATACACCGGTTCCTGTCCACAGGTCAACGCCGAGTCAGTCTGGGTCTTCGAAGGTGAGTTCCCAACTGTCCCTAGTATGACCACATGCATATACGCCGCTCCAGCGCCGCGACTCGCTTTTTCGTGCTTCCGTGTCAGATCTTCGCAAAAGTTTCTCCAGAAGCGATGACAAGCACGAAAGGACGCGCCAATTTGGGGCATCCACCGACGACCTCGTTCCCCGTGTTCTGTCATCTCCATCTGTATACGAGCAAGCTCCTGGTCACTCAAGGTCGAATAGTGTCGCAGTGCGACAGCGACACCCATATGCTACCGCCTCCCCTCACCTTGGACAACCTTCCCCCATTCAAACGAGCTCGCGGAGTCAAAATGACGACCACCGCGTCGAGTCTTCAAAAGAAGTCCCTGCGCATCTCAAGCCTTCATCCAGAGCTTCCCTATTGAAGGCATCTGTATCCACCCCCGACCTACGCTCTGCTTCTCGTCAACCCGCAATGTATGTAAAAACAAAGAGCCATTGGCTATCCGCTGAAACCTGGTGCGATGCGTTCATGTTTCCCCGACCACGCTTCCTGTTGCGTCACCTCGAGGAAGGGTCTGCCACACCCAAGCGTCGGCTTGTAAGCCCTGCTGAGAGCATCATCTCCGAAGCGGTGGAGCCTCCCACGGAGCCCAAGTCATTGAAGAAACCACAGTCGATTCCTGAGCTTCGAATTTCGAAGTTTCCCAAGGAGGTCCCGACTGGCGTTGATCTGAATGACGCACCCCGGTCTCCTCCTGCTGCTCGACCGAGGAGTTTCGCTTTGGACGACCTCGCATTACCCAGCCCAGTACCATCCCTTATAACGTGTGTGCTTACGTCGAAGGAGGCGAATTAACCTCACTAACGTTTACAGTGCTCTTGCCGACAGGCAAAACCTCCAAAACGAGCGTCAGATATGGCAGGAGCGTGCCGCCAGATCGCTCGGTAACAAAAGGACTCGAACGTTATCAAGATCCAAGTCACTGGGAAAAACGCGAAAACCTTCCTACCGACAACCTCCTACGGGAACCTTTGACTTTTTGGTGGAGAGGACCCTTCTTGGACACCAGGCCATCCCATCGCCCGTTCACACAACGACAAATTCATCCACGATTCCAACACAGACCACATCTGGAGGAGGCCAAACGACTCGTTCCTTTGGTTCGCAGTTTCCCCGGTTGCGTTCCAAATCACACGGACATTATAACTCGGCTGGTATGACTCATGGTGGCCCTGGTCACCGGCGCAAAGAATCTGTTTCATCAGTTTTGCGTCGTGTCAAGTCCACTGCCACTGGTCTTTGCGTTGGGGCTGATGGAATATCGAGTCCTCCTGACGCAGTGGGTATGTTTACTGGGAAGGACGACGCCAAGGTCATTACTGTTTCGGAAAGGCCGCGAGGGATGTCATCCCCAGAGAATGTCGTCTTAATATCTCCCACCGTGTATCAAAACCGGTCCTCGCCTGACCGTGGTCCGCTCGTCCCTTCCCACCAAAGGCCCGGTGCCTCCCCAACCCCATCGAGTCAGAGTCGGTCGGCAGAATGGGTTGGGATTGCCATATCTTCACCCCCACCCTCTGAAGAGCATTCGGGTGATGAGCCGATCACCTTGCCTACGCACCCATACGCACAGGGAGCAAACAACTGCCACCGCGCGCCGGTTAACACAACCTCTCGACCATCAGAGACGATGCATCACAGACAACCAATCATTCATCCCTATGCAATTCACTCAGTACACCCGGCGACTTTATCCTCTCAATGGGTTCATCGTGACCAAACCATTTCGCCTACGAGGAGAATGTTTGCGGAGATCACCCCAGGTCACCTACGCGAAATCCGTCCCGAAGAAATCCAGTACTCCCCGTACATTGACGATGCTCCTAGGGTTTTCACCGCTGCGCGAGCCGTCAACCGACCGGTAGCCGCCAAGCGACAGTCTGAGGATCCACCGTCCTATAGGGACAGTGGTGTCTTGCGTATGAGCGACGCGCTTAATCTGTCTCTGGCGCGCAATCGCCTAAGTTCCAGCACGGATAGCGGGATTGGTGCGAGCGAAGATCCCCACCCATACGGACCTCAATCGGAACGGACTGCATCGAGTCGACTGAACACACTCCCGCTACACCCGGTCCAGGAACTGTTGCCCCCAGCGGATGACAACGGAGACGAAGGCACCTCTCATGACCAGTGGCTTGAGCCATCACCCATTCTCCCTCGGACTGACAACGATAACACCGATCCGACATCGACGCGCACCGCCCCATCGGGTCAGTTCAACCCGTCTGTGCTCTCTGATCCATCAACGCCTGTGCGGCGTATAGAGTCGAGTGGATCGTCTCCTGGCCTATCCAACGACTCGTCTCCTCCACTCACACCGCGGCAGCTGGGCAGGCTCGATGACCTGGAGCGCTTCCAGGACCTCTTTTACAACCCCACAGTCAACCGGCCGCGGTCACCTGAACGGCCCCCTGTCGCTGTTCCAGCTACTGCACCCGAGGATCGGCGGTTTGCCACCAGTCATGTCAACTTGACGAGGAGCAGGAGCCAGCTAACGACACTCGTACGGCAGCTCAGCGAAGACCTGTACGAACTTCGCAACGAAGGATCTATCTCGGAAAACGATGGTCGATCCGAGGGTCGAAATGACGAGCGATTAAAGGACCCCGTGACTTCCCTGGGTACTCCATCGTCATCAGATGGGTCCCCTTCCGTGTTAGGAGGAACTCATCCCTTCCTGTCGACGCTCTCCCATCAACATCCCTTGGACCAGCCCCTCACATCATCGCGACAGAACTTCCCTGAAGATGTAGAGTCCGAACTCTCGTCCCTCTCTGATAGGATCCCTGAAGAACACTACGCTGAGATCACGGGTTCGCATCCCTATCCACTCGAACGCACTGAAGCTAATTTATCCACCAAGAAACCCTACGTCTTGGTAATGTTGAAGCCGTTTCCACCCCGCCTCCCATCAATAGTCTGCGTCGCATATCGGGTCTGTCTCTTCCATCGAAATACCACGTTGTCTCTTGCTGACCCCATACATAGGGCATGTAACTTTAATCGACGATACGACAAGCCCGACCACAGGGGCCGCATCCTCTTCTAGCCTTGTATTGCCTCGCACTGACCTCGCACGTTCGAGCTATTTTACCATAGACAGCGGTGGTTCGCGTATCTCGGGGCTATCTGCGTTCCCGAGGCCGCCATCGGGACAGTCCGGTGACATCCTCGCCTCCTATTTTGTCGAGGAGGGGGACGACGATCATATGCCCGAGTTAATCTCCACCGCTTTACGAAGCCCTACGAATGCTGCGGGAGAGAACGAGGGAGAGTGGACCCATGCTCTTTAAATTATTCATTATTCTTGCGCCACCTCTTCCCTTTCGTCACATCCACACCGTGCTCACTTATTTTTTATTGGTCCTTAGGAGACACCAGCGAGCTTTGGTATCGTGTCCTTGCCATTTGCATCTGGATCTCTCTAATCATACTTTACCCACCATCTTTTGCCGTAATCAATCTTGCTTTTTTGTGGACCGGAATTAAAACGGTAGGGTTGGCACCCCTTGTTTCCTATGGACGCTGTACACTACGTCCTCTTTACAAGGACAACCGGGACATGGGGTGATCGCTCACTCTGTCACCCCTACGGCTGGCCTTTTTCCCGCTGTTTCATCTGAGGACTCAGCCCTGCGGTAGTTATAACCTACGTTGGGCTGGCTGATGTCTAATACTCGGACCTCCAATGGAGGGCAACATATTCATAACCTCGCACTTTACCGATTACTTGTCACCCCCTTATACGACGTACCTCATGTCTCTTTATCCGATCCCTGTTGTCAGCCATCGCCTCCTAATCGTCAATTAGTCAAAGGGCTCGTGGCTCCGTGTCGTCACACAGGGCGCTACAACTGTCGTGTGGGCTCCTGCCACTCTGGCCCATGTGGTCACGAGTGTGCCCGGTGACCCTGACCTCCTCCGAGCCTTGGTAGTTTCATTCCTAAAATCGCGATCGTTCGTTGCAAAATGTGGACTTGGCGGTCGTCATTCCCACGTCCCGGGCTCACACCAGGAGCCCTTTGCAGGACAGAGAAACCAATATTCCCGCTGGGGACTCCTGCGCAGCTTGTGTACTCGCCTTGGCGGATGATTTTGGAGTCGTTGAGAGATACTCCGCCCCTTTGTATGACCCGCAAAGCGCCGCAGGGGGTTCTGGGAAAATTCAACGTGGGGAGCTGACTAAAACCAGTCAGCACCGTGGTAGGCTGGAAAATGTAAATTGCCTGTTCCCTTTGGTCCCTGGCGTCAGAGGTGCGACACTCCCGCGCGATCGAGGCGGGGTTTCGCGCGTGAAAGTGTAGCTTACCACGCTCGAAATGAGATGTTTTCGTCGGTTCCGGTGTCGAAACCTCCCGACAAACATTCGATGAAAACTGTTGTGCGTAGTGTTTGAATAGAAGCTTGTCGCGCAACAGGGAAGTGTCGGCAGTACCTGGAACATCATATGCACGCAGAAGCTGTTCGCGTATGATTGAAATTCCCACGGAACCGAAACTTTCCACTACTAGGTGCAGACCTGGCCCATTGAATATGTCCCGGCGATCATCCTGTCCAGTCCATAGCACTTGGCAGGAGTCTATTTGCTGCCCTTTCAGCCACCTTTCGACTCTGCGTTTCTAGCAGCCGGTTCAAGCCGACTTGCCCGGGAAACCCAAAGAATTGGGGGCACAGAGCGCGGGCCTGAAACGGCGCTGTTCCCTGGATGAACAACACAGCATTACTACTAACCGACTGACCTTCACCATCTTTGTATCTTTTCGACTGGGGTCGGCCACGGGTCCGTCCCTCCGCTTGATGAACGCGCAATCCCAGGGTCCGTACCCGTGGTCCTGCCGCATTGCTTCCCTTGGCACAACCAAACGCCGGGGATAAGTGAAACTGACACCGTCCGACGGCAGCTCTTTTAGCACTGCTGTCCCGTCGGTTATAAATGCCTTGTCTGATACGCTGACATGTCTCTCAGCCTTCTGTGTCTTCTTTGACCTTCCCCCCCCTTGTCCACCCCTAGCCTCTTACCTCTAATCTTTCAATCCGCCAAGTGACGTCCTTCGACATGTTCTGCAAATCTTTTTTGTTTTACGCGGTTCTCGCAACACTTTACTCGACAGTCTCTGCTTTCCCTGCGCTTTCTGGGCGGGATAATCAAGGCAACGGCACTACTCGCAGCCTGTCCGACGCCGTCGTTCAATACCCTCAGTTGGACCTCCTCGAGCAAGGAAACGCCAAGTTCCGCGATGCCACCGACTCTGATCTTCTCGTGAACCAAACTATCAATGGCCAACACCCCGAGTATCTTTTCATCGGATGCAGGTAGGGCCCTTTCACTAGCTGCGGGTATGTATCTAACACTGACACCTGACCATTCACACAGTGACTCCCGAGTTTCCGAAGGAACCATCTTCGCGCCTCCCCCTGGTAGACTTTTCGCCGAACGCAACATCGCGAATCAATACCTTGCTGGGGACCTTAACGTCGTCGCCAGCGTCGCATACTCTGTGGCGACACTAGGTGTTGGCCACATCATCGTCACGGGCCATTACGGCTGCGGTGGTGTTCAGGCTGCGATCCTCGACAGGCCCGACAACCTCGACAGTGCGGGAGAGGCAGTTCAAAATTGGATTGATCCGATCAGAGCCCTGTACCACAACTCTACTCGGTAAGTCACTCATCCCATCCCACTTCCGCCCAGCGCGGGAGGAGGAATGCAATGAACTGACAATCTTCATCCCTATGTTTGCTCTCACCTTCCATTCTACAACCCGTGGATGTCTTGGCAATTGGTCTTGTCCTCAGTGATGAAATCGTCAAGCTTCGGGAATACCGTGCGGCTAATTCTAGTGCCGAGACTCCCGGGTACGCGGACGTCGGGTTCCGTGCTCTCGTCGAGGAGAATGTCAAGAACACCGTGTATAGTATTGCAAAGGATACTATTATGGCCGACGTGAGTAGTCGACGCCTTCATTCTACCGTACCCGAGATATTTCTTGGCCCTTCCTCCTGATCGACGATCCCGCCCGCTGACGTTGTGCCTCCCTTCTTTCCGTGATCAGCATTGGCAAAAATTCTTGGCGGAACAGCAGAGTGGTGGACAGAAGAGGGCTTCCCAACCCACTACTCCTCTCAAGCCCGTCTACATTCATGGTGAGCTACAACCTGTGGTTTAATATTCACCTCCGGGTGTGCCTAACCTGGACCGTGTCACCCCTAGGCTTTGTCTACGACCTCTCCGATGGCCAGATCTACGATCTTAACGTTTCGCAAGGTCCTCCCGGATACGTAGCTGATAACAGCAAGTGCAAGCGTAACTTGATCGCCGCTTACCGCCACGGCAGAAATCCTAGCACCGTCGAGGGCTGCTGAGGGATCCCACACGAGGCTTTTCAGGCTCACTTTTCACTTTATTTGTTTATCCTTGACGACATAGCCGAGGTTGTGGAGGTTAGCGTCAGTGCTTGACTTTTACCACGGTACGAGATAATTAGATACCAGCGAACATTTATGAGCACCAGCCCTCTTTCCTTCACTTCTGAGATAAATATACCTTGGAGTACACATAGACATGCATATATTTTATTGTTTTCTGGTTGTGAATGGTTGCCGATCGTTGAAATCACCCGCTAAATATGATGATTCGGTCTACTACGCAGCAAGATCCGTGGGGTGGGGAAAAACTATCTCGGCAAGGGGGCAGTTTTAGAGAATTCTGCCTAATAAAACTCCCCTACGGATGAGGTCGGTGTCTTCGAGAAGATCGATTGTCATGGGCAAGGTGACTCCTCGGCGAGCCCTCGCCGCGGAGCCGGCGGGCCGAAACCGCACCGAGCGTCCAACGAGTAGTGACAGCGACCGGCTTCCGGCTTCTCTACTCCCACCACAGACTCACTGTATTTAATTTCCTTGTTTCCACCTCTCCCGCCCCAGACAGACTGGGACTGATAACTAGAAGTGAGAATTAGTGCATGTGCCGAAGTAGCAGGTGGCGGCTTGTGGTGTTACGAAGTTCAAAAATCGTGGATGGAGTTCCCGCCCTCCTGGCGGCGCCTCCTTCGACGTCTGACCGAGCTAGCGCCCGGCCGAGCCCAACCACATTGCTTCACCACAGATCTGCGTAGCATACTCGCAGCGAAGTTGGACAAAGTAGTCGTCTCTAGGTGTCCCACACCATGATAATAGATTAATTGTCTGCAGGGGTAACTACTTTTTAAAAGTACAACTCTGGTAGGGATACACGTTCTCACATCCGCTCCAGTGGCTTGATGCTCAACAACCTCAACGCAGCACCCAAAACATCACGAGCTGTAAGGTATAACCATAACCTTGCCTGAGCCTTGGCCTTATCGGTCTCACCCTTGACAATCACAGCATCCCAAGCACTCGAAATAGCATGACTCAACTTGAAACAGAAGGTCACGATGGTGCTTGGCTCATGGTTTTTGAGGGCAGTCTTGACGACATCAGGGTATGAGCCAAGCAGGAAGGCAATCTCACGAGCTTGTGACTCGGTGAGCAGGGAGCAGTCGATCTCGGAAGGTGAAGGAAGGGGGAGGAGTTCAGGGTTCTTTCGTTCGATGGACGACAGCCGGACGTGAGCGTATTGGAGGTATGGACCTGTGTCGCCCTCGAAGGAAGTCATGCGATCCCAACTAAACGTGTAATTGTTGATACTAAGAACGATGAGCGAGGAATGAAGTGCTGGATGACGGATGAGTCAACGTACCGCTTGGCGGCCATATCCTGGATCTTGATACCAGTGATAGCTGTTTCTTGCGCAACGGTTTCAGGATCCTCAACAGCGGCATACTTGACTTCGTTCTTCTTCATCTGATCATGCATGACGGACTGGGCCTCCTTGATAATCTCCTCTAGGAATACAACCGTACCCTTCCTGGTGCTCATTCCATGAACTAGACCGAAGTTTACGTGTTCTAGACGGTTAGCCCAGGGGAACTCCAAGAGCTCAAGGGCTTTGAAGAATTGTGCCGTGTGAAGATCTTGCGCAGAGGCGATGACGTAGATCATCTTGTCGAATTGATACTTTTCGTATCGCTGTATGGCACCAGCGATGTCACGAGCGAGGTAGATGGAAGTGCCGTCTAGGATTGGGCACTCATAAGCCGAACAGCAACTGGAGGAAGGGGAATGGGGACCGACCTTGTTTCCGAACAATGGCCTTTCCGAGTTTATACTTCTCGAGATCAACCAGTTTTGCACCTTCGACATCGGCGATTAGGCCTTTCTCTTCGAGTTTTTGGAAGGCCAGGGCCTGATATTCTGGTTCCACTTCACTCTCTCCGGTGTAGACGTCGAAATGAACGTTCAGCCTAGCATACTCTCCTTCGTACTTTTTGATCGAGAGCTCTCGCCATATCCTCCAGTTCTTGAGGGCAGCCTCATCACCGTTCTCCATACGCCTGAACCAAGCAGCAGCTTCCTCCTTCACCCTTGGATCCTTTTCGGCGTCGGCGTTCACTTGGACGTAGACTTCGAAGAGGTGCTTGATGGCGTCCTCTCTGAGTCTTTCATCATTGCCGTATTTCTCAAAACCGGTAGCGATGAGACCAAACTAGAATGGAGTGTGAGACCAGGGTCGATACGGTTCAACGGGGCGAATTACCTGAGTACCCCAGTCCCCAAGGTAGTTCATCGAAATGACATCCCATCCGTTGGTCTCGTAGAGGTTTGCGAGGTAGGCCCCGATAATGGTTGATCGGAGGTGACCGACGTGGAAGTTCTTGGCGATATTGGGGGATGAATACTCGATGATAACTTTCTTTCCCTTCCCCGAGTCATTGCGTCCATATTCGGGCCGGCCAGTGGGGGAGTTCTTGGTCAAGTCATGAATCTGGGTCAAGACCTTCTTGAACAGGGACGGAGTTCGACATGTGAAGTGAAGGAAGGCCTTTTCTTGTCGGACGGACTCGATCCATTCATCTGGTTTGAACTGGGAGGGACGGTGATTACTGAATGAACGGCGCGTGTGGATAGGAGGCGAGAGATCGGGCAAGGGCACTCACGTTTTCGACAACTTTTTTCCCCAGGTCGTCAGGCTTTCCCGGTAACCTGAATCGGGGGAGGGCGATGGTAAAGTCCTCTCCCTTCCTTCCGTAATCGACACCGGTATAGACCTGCTCTGGGCTCAAGGATGGAAGAGCATCTGCAACCTGCTGGGCAATCGCCGCCCGGAAAGAGTCTAGGATGCACTTAGACGGGTCCGTGCCAGGGATGTTCGGCAGAGTCGACATTTTCCTAATCGCTAGTCGAGAACGATGGAGAACGGACGAAAAGGAGAGGAAAGCCACAGTGAGAAAAGCCCGAGTCAATCGAGAGAGAAAACGTGTCAGGTGGAAAAAGTTCAACGAAAACGTGACTCGATCGCGTCTCGGGCTCGTCGCAGACACGAAACGCGTCCGACCCAAATTAAGATGCGCCCATCTCCGACATCAAGTGATAACCTTGCCAAGCACAATTTCAGGATACCCCGCAATACCGTTCGTTTCACAGCAACTAACCGTGGGTTTCAACCGTAAAGGTTTTTCGCGCCGTACCGCAAACACGCTGTGAACGCGCGCGTTGTGATGTCTCAGCCAAACGCTCGAAGATGCCTTTCATGTTGCTCAGGAGTTTCGAGAGGTCCCGCCCAGGCGGTGTTTTTACCAATTGAAATTATTCCCAGTCGTGGGAAGTGTCACGCGTCATTCCGCAACTGCAACTCGGTGCTACATAATGGTATCTGGGTTACCCGCGACGTACACCTTCTCCCGCACCCTGCCACAGTTTGGCGGGGCCCGCAGTCGGCGACGAGAAACGAGGCATGTGATCGATAGCTACATAAGCGTCGGTCGGACCCGCCGGCCACGAAGCGCACCCTTATGTTGTACCACGACCAACCTCTGAAGGGTTTCTACCTCACCGGCCAGGCTTTTGCCTTTCCATTCCTATATGCGCCATACTGGCTCTTCAATTCCATCCTTCATCGCTCCAAACTACCGCCAGGGGATAAATCTCGCCCATATGCTGTTTCTCGTCATTTCAGGCTCAGCTGCCTGCGAAAGATGATGTGGATCGCCCAGAAGTGCGTGAAAACCGGATCCTGTATTCCTTGCCGGGCTGACCGCACTTACCAGGGCCGGTCTTTCCGCGTCTGTACCAGACCATACAAAAATTACTCCACCAAAACTCCCCGGCGCTCACGGAGTCTGGATACCTCCTCTCGCAGACGACCTGATCGTCGGTGAAATCAAGTCGCGGGCAGAGGCTTCGAACGTCTCGTCCATCCAGATTCCGGGTTACTGGATACACAAGGATCACAGCCTGGAGGTCGGGGAGCCACTTAAACCAGGCGAGAAGATCCTCTACTACACCCACGGGGGAGGATATGTCGGCCTTACCGCGCATCCGGATGGTTCCATGTCTCCCGTCCAGATGGGATTCCTCGACCACTGTGCGACCGTTGCCCGAACCTTCTCCGTCGAGTATCGTCTCCTTCGTCTTGGTGAGAAGGATGCCAATCCATTCCCTACGGCTCTCCTGGACGCCTTGGCAGGGTACACGTACCTTATTAATCTCGGCTTCAAGGAAGAAGACATCGTCCTCTGTGGAGACTCCGCTGGTGGAAACCTCGCACTCGCACTTACCCGATATCTTGTCGATAACCAAGATAAAGGCTTGAAGCTCCCGAGAGCCCCAGGAACACTGGTCCTCTTCTCTCCTTGGGCCGACATGAGCGAATCGTTCGAGGTGGACGCCGCTAAATCGCCAACACAGCCCGCCGCACACGACTGGGCATCACCGACGAACAGCGAAGGGATGAGACGCACTGTCAAAGCCTTCCTCGGAGATAAACCCGAAGAGATCGCGAACGCAAAACGCTGCGTCCACTCCTCCTCCGCCAGCCCATACCTCTCGGGATTAACCCCGGATTCGACGACACGTGAGGTTTCGTTCAAGAACTTTCCGAGGACTTGGTTAGATTTCGGTGGATTGGAGGTCCTCCGTGACCAGATTAAACGGTTGGAAGTTGCGATGGAAGAGGATCTGGGCAAGATCAAGTTTAGGTCAAATGAGTGTCCTGGAGGTGTACACGGATATATTGTGTTCGAGTGGTTCCAGCCGGAGAGGTCCGATACCATGAGGAGCGTCGCTGCGTGGCTAGAGGATGCGTGAGATTAACGGACTGAACCTCCGCGTTCGAGGGACGGTTCGTCCGTGGAGCATTAATGATTTCACTGCCCATATTCCAGATATTTGCAACGTCGTTACGATATCTTCGCTGTATGACCCGTATAGAGCTGATTACGGCCGTTCATTGGAATTAGAGGTCTGTCAGTCACTCAGAGACACGGAAGACAAGGATAGATCGTTCCAGAACATATTACCACAAGACGGTTTACCGAATAGCCGCCGAGAAAAAGAGACGATGTTCCATTTGGTTAGGATATCTGCATCATGGTACAATATATCACCAACAGACGCTACCTTCCGGAATCGTCCACGGGTCATCCAATTTACGAGACACCCCGGCCGTCTCGTCACATCTTTGACGTTTTACGCACAAGATAAATTGGACGATCATCCCTTTTTCATGGACGTAGACCCTGGATGGTTGACATTCGCATCTAGCTCCGACAGGGCTTGAAACCCAGCGAGCTCGTTGCACCTCTCGGAGGCATATCTAGATCTAACCGATATCAGACGCCTGGCGACCATCACAGACTAATGAAGAGCAGTGTCAGTGCTTTTCGTGTCTCGTTTTTTCCTCAGTTTATACATATGATCAGTTGGCGACCATACACTGGAACGAGGGATCGGCTCCAGTGCAGGTACCGCGTATGTTGGAGGTCCAAGGGAGAGCCTCACGACATACATCAGTACAGCTAAATGGGATTCCGTCACCTCATTAAGTGTATGAAAGGCCCACGCTTCCAATCGAGTTTCCGGTCGAGAACGGTTACGGGACTTTAAAGTTGACGCTGCAGGGCAGAGGTGACCAACGGGTCTCGAAAACCCCACGAGGGGCCATTTCCTCGGTACACTCGACACGTTTTATCTCCCGCCGGTACCGAACCACCAAAGCTCCCAGTCTGAATGACATCGGCGGAGCAAGAGGCGAAGGAACGAGTGAGATCTGTGAAACAAGCGTGTTAATAAACACGCAAACGTCTGGGCTGAAAGAGGGAACGTCTGCGAGACCAGAAGCCATGAGCCGCAGATCTCCAGCGAGATTAATACAGGCAAGATATGAGGAAAGAAAGGGTTCAATTAGAGAAGGGCTTGAATCCTCGGTTCCTCGCTAAGCCCTCGGCGACCGGCGAGTATCAGAGTTAGGTTGCCAGGCGGTCGATGGGTGGTACTACGACGGCCATCCTTCTGTGTATGGCGTCGCCGTAAGTGCACTAGCCCCAAGGTGAACGTCCAGCGAATAAATCGAACCACGTGTCCGATGGCAGGCACCGGTCTGTTCGCCAACTCAAACTCCAAGTTTTGTTCCAGCCGATCACTCCGGTCCCCGCGAGGTCGATCCTCCGGGGCCCCGGCTGTATATATGCATTTATCATCAGACCCTGGACCTGATCGATTAATTCACTGTAGCTGCACCACAAGATAACAAATCGACGGTACTGTGGGTGCGAGGATGGTAGGTTCACCCTCAACTGGTCCGGAAAGGAATGGAATGAATAGGTTTCACTGAGGTCAGGGACCAAGACCATTTTGCCCTCGAGGCCCGGGGCCCGGAGGCTCCGCGTCGCGCCAATGATTACCGGGATCGGCGGAATATCGAAAAATGCAAAAACCCATATCGGGGGTTTCGAAGTCGCCCCGGTCTAACTCACTGTGACCGATAAAAAAAACAACGATCGCCATCTCAAAAATCGGAGCGGGTCCTCAGATCAAACCGCCTCGCTTCCACAGGCGTGACGAAATAAATGCTGGGGAGACCATCGGAGAGCGCTTGTGGCTGAGGGGTGCTGAGTGAGAGCACGTACGCCGGCCGAAAGACCGAGCAAAGGATAGTTCTGCCGTCCTAGTGCTCCGATCGGTGTCTGTCAAGGGCGGAGGTTGTCCAATCAGAACCGGTTCTGTTACGGCAGCCGGAGTGGAACATTATCATCGGCTCCCCACCACGAGCGGCCGCCGGCCCAGATGGAGGTAGATTGTGCTCTTAAACACCGGTCGCGTGTTGTCTGTCGTTACGTAGAAGGGAACATTGACCATCGTGCTCGAGAAACGTCTTCGTTGGTTAAGGTTTTCGATGGTGGACGCTCGCGCTCGTGTTTCGAATAACGAGAGGAAAGAGCAAAGAATAATTCCGTAACAAGACGATCAAAACACCGGAGAACCGATGGTAGGCTGGCTAAATCTTGCAGGATATCGATAAGTCGCCGCGCTTTGTACTCCTAATTCCTTGCCGACATCCAATATCCCCGGATGACCGGTTCTCCGGCTCAAATTATGCGAGAGAGAGGCAGGGTTTAATTTGAACCTTGACTCCGCAAGCGACTGGTCGTACCTCTCCTATCCCACTCAACACTGATTTCGCCGCACCTTAATTGCTTGACTAGTAGTTATTCTCGTTCCTCGTGGCTACCAACTCGAAGCCGCCTCGCTTCGCATCTTGACGCGCGCTCTTCCCCAGAATCACCGATCAGCAGCCCTCCTAAGTCATCGCCACACGCTCCCATGACCTATCTGAGACAGTGGGGACGGATGGAGGGTTCCCAGAGAAGATCCGAACCGTCAACCTGTAAACGAGGCTTGTTTGTGGATGAGATCGACACCGCTCGCGACAGCTTCCCGTCTAGTAGTTCCCAATCTTGGATCCTTTGCCTCACGTCCGGTGATTTCCTCACCCCGGTAACACCGGGGGGGAGAGAACGCCAGAGATGTCAAGCGCGATGGATACCGGAGCCGCTATCGGAATATATCCAGGATATGGACGGTACGCCTCGGGGCAATCTAGAGACCCACGATCTTATCGCAAAATTAAACACTGAAAACTGACGCAGAAAAAAAAAACGTGGATGTACGCCCACCACCACCGTTCATAGAATGGACATCATAATCGCCCCGATGACATCGAGGAACCCCCGTGCTCTGCGGTCCATCTCAATTGCGAGCGAAGTCTTCCCAGCCAGACCCTTAAAGGGCACGCTGGAGGTACGTACATACGCACACACCAAGTCACGTAAGCGGTTCAGTGCCCTGCGAGAGGGGAGATCGCATATGCCTATATATATTTTCCCGTGCGCGTGCGCTTGGAGGAGGGCAGATAAGTGTTGTAAGTAAGATGGCAAGTACGCGTGATTTCCAATGGAAGGAAATCATCGTGCATCATGCATCAAGGGCCAAACGTCAAACGCCCACGCAAAGCGCCGCTGGGAGGGGCAAATCATCCGAGCGGACTCGGACTCGGAGCCATGAGATAATACAAAAACAACCAACTTGGGAGGTCGAGTAGAAAATAAAAATAAAACACCAAGTGAATTCTTCCGGTACCTCCGTAGCCCCGGACACGAGCCTGAGGAGGGAGAAGGCCCCGGCTTCCAATATATTCATACGCATACGTGATGTCTAACACGGGGAGGGGGACTTGTGTCATGGGGTCCAACTTTTTTTTTTCTTTTTCAAAAGCGCGTCCTATAAAACGATATTGACCAAAACGCAAGAAACCGGGCACTTGTGAGAAGGGGGATATAATCGATGGGTGGAGGACATGATGTATGACATGCGCGAGGCCTTGAGGCCTCTGAAGTACGGTATAATCTTCCCGGTGATCAAATTAGAAATATAGCCCAATCGAGAACACCGACCGTGAGGAAAGGGATCCAGGCGGAAGGAGAACTGAGGTGCGTCTTGGTTAGCCGATCCGCCAGCGATCAATATACAACTTTTATGGAAAAACTGCGGACTTGCGAAGATCGCGGGGCCCCAAATGACCTTCAGACTACGCACTTTGCACGAAAATGTCCTAGGACCAAGGTGATCGCGAGCGAGGACGAGGAGGGGTATAAGCCAGTCTCACCTCGGGTTGCATCGAACTGTCCCGGGAGCCGCCCTCTTGCAGCCGAGCAAGAAGGGATCACGAATACAAGGGGGCTCAAGATCACCGGACTCGCGTGTCACGACAAAGTCGTAAGGATCAACGGCCAAGCAAAGAGGTGGGCGGGCGAGATAACCTAGAATAGATGGGTAGATGAAAAATCAGATGACAGCGATCCGAGCCAGTAGGGAAGAACGGAAGCAAATACAGGAGGACTCGTTTAGTCAAGAGTGAGATATTCATAAAGGTACAGCCGTCCCCTTGGCGTCGTTTAGCGTAAAATTCGCTCCTGGGTAGAACTGGGAGGGGGCGACAAAGACGCAAGGCGTGGCGTTGATGGTTTCCGTCACGAGATGCAAGGGCCTTTACGAACACCCCCCCCCCTTCAGGACGGTCTCGCAAGTCTCTGGTATACACCCGGCGGACATTCGGAGCAAGAGGTGGTCCCTGGTGGCGATTGAACAGAGTCAAGATCGTCAGTGGAAACTCAATCCAGAGTCACATTGACAGCCAGAAGGGAGACGATCACCGTTAATTGCACTCATGCTTGCAACTCTGGAACAGGACCCAGATTCACAAAAAAAAAAAATCAATCTGGCAGGTTATTCCGATCATAGATTAACTACCTCTCGCTCCACCCGCGAGGCGTATATGTTGCGGAGGAACGTAATCCTCACCTCGTCCTCTCTCGTACAAATAAGATGACAAAAAGTGGACCATGACGGATATAGCCCGGACATTTGACACCTCGAGGCCTTGACTGCAGATTAAGGCTAACAGGATGAGGAAGGTGGGTGGGTTGCATATATCACTGGAGACATTGGTTCCAGAACGGACGGGAAGAGAGAGAACACGTATTCATTCGATCCTTTCTCAGTACGCTCAGGGCGGTGGCCGGTTCCCGCGCACTGCCACACAGACTCTCTACCTTCGGATGTGTTTATCCGATTTTCCCTGTCTCGTTTGACCCCTTACGGCCATTCGTCAATTTTTTTTTCATCTGCGCCGCGCCCCCCCCCCCTCTCCCTCGTTTTTATTCGTACAGGATCCGAATTTGAATTCGCTATCAGATATCACAGAGTCCTCAGGGATCGCGTTTGGTCGGATTACGCTAGACCTAGAATTCACTCCTTCGCCCGAGGTAGCGTTGAGCGAATAACGGATGCATAGTCGTTTGGTCAAAGCGAAGATAAAGATCTCTCGACATATAGTCGTGGGATGCACGCTAGACGTTGTTGCAATATCGAAGTGGAATAGTGTATTGACCGTTGCTACCGTCGCTACTTTGAATCGCACCATATGTACTTCCCCTCGGGGCCGTGGTCACAAGAAGTTTCGAAAAAACCAAGACCCTGTTTTCTCTCCTACAGGTGTTAACTGAAAGCAATAATGAGGGGGTATAGCGAGAGTAATGTTAAAGAGACGAAGAAGAAAGAGACAGGTGTATGTGTCACAAAACTGAACAGTCCGACGAATTAGACAAAACGAGGATAACAAGTGGCAGTCGACCAACGAGGGTCTAAGCCGAGTGAAGAATAACCAAAAGGTACAGCACATCGAGGGGTGTGGGAGGGCTTTTGTACATATGCTAATACAACTATACAACAGGATATGTAAAGAGAAGAAATTTGCACGTCCCACACCAGCGCATCAAGACCACATCATATGCTCGTTGTAGTTGAACATCCCCGTGAAGAGCTCATTCCCATCCCCACCACTTGTCTGCTGAGGGGGAGCGCAGAAGTCGCCGGCCTGTTCGGGAACGGACAGCGGGCCGTAGTCGGGGATGCTAAGTTCGACAGCCGGGATCGAGTTGAGGTCGTACTCATCCGAAGACCCGATCTCGTTGATGTTCTGCCACTCGGTGTTGCCCCACCCATACTGAGGGTACTCCATCACCGATTGGTTGAAGCAGTTGTCGTCGACTTGAGGTACGAAGCCGAGAGCGCCCTCGAGGGACTGGGCGTGGGCGAAGCCGGTGAGAGGAGAGAAGGGTCCGTCCTGTGCTGAAGTAGGAGACATGGTGTCGAACGTCGAGGCAGGGGACACAAGGTTGTTCGGTGGCAGCATCGAATCTGTCTGAGGGATCGAGAGCGGTGACAACGAGTTGTTCTTGCTTATTGGGACGTTCTGTCCCGGGAGATCGAACATACCCTGGAACATCTCGTTGTTCTGTAAAACAAAGATCAATTAACGATCGATATCAAAAAAGACCGAAAAAAAAAAAACGCGTACCTCGAGGTGTGGGTCATAAGGCGATTGTGAGAAAGGCGGAGGCATGAGGGTGTCATCGGGAATGTAAGTCATCCTCGCGGGTGCATTGCGATCGAGAGAAAGTTTTGGCAGAGGAGTACGCTGCGAGCGCAAAGTCGGAGAGGGGGGACACGAAGGCATGTAGACGGTCGGGATGTGGATCGTCTGATATGTCAGAGGAGGGGTCGGTGCAGAACGGGCACGACCCTGACGATTCGACGAAGAGGATGAGGAAGCGATAGGAGGGGAGACTGGAAGGATGCAAGAGTAAGTCTCTGGATCGGTGTCTTGCTCGCCTGAGTCGGTCGAAGCCTTCCTGCCCTTGCCCTTCCGGCCCTTGGTTGCCTTGGATCTCTGGGGACGATAGACGTAGTTGGGGTACATTTGCTCGTGCTCTTTCTTCTTCTCTTTCGCAAGATCTTCCCAACGTTGCCTCTCTTCCGGCGAGAGACTCTTCCACTGTTGACTGATCATCTTGGACAGGTCCGCCTGGCGCTGCTTCTTGACGGGTGCCGCCGATCCCCCTTGGCCGTCCTCGGAACCCTCTACGACGTTACGCTCCTCACAACATTTCCTCCTGAACAAGATGAAAGCGTTCTCGGGACGCTTGATGTAATCCTCGTCGCCCTTTCGTGGCCGTCGCTCGACGGGATCACCACCGAGAGACTTTCGTCGCTTTGGTAATGCTGCTGGCTGGGTTTGTCGCGTGTGTTGCGGTGAGAGATGAATGGTGGAGGTCGGTGACGGGAGGGAGGATGAGTCTGAGTTGATCGAGGAAGTAGGAGACAGTGGACGGGGTTGGGGAGGAGTGAAACTCAAGGCCTTGAGATCTGGCTCGAAGGGGGAACTTGAGGGGGAGGCGTAAGGATCGTTAGCGTTTATAGGGAACTGGAAGGCGCGCGGCGTCGGACAAATGATCGTAACAGTGGGATGAGAGGATGTCACCGGGGACACCTCCAACTCTGGAAAACGCACGCCGGAAGGGTGAGTTTTTTTACGTGAGCGATGGTTTACCGGAATTGCTTACGATGAGAGGCGTTGGTGTCGCGTGTACGATAGGCAGGCATGGTATGGGGGAGGGTGATTTATCGGGAGATGATGGGAGTGGGGGAGGGGGTGTGTATACGTGACAGCTGGGAGATGAACACAAGCACTACTCAAGAGAAGGTCTCTGCACGCAGAGACAATAGGAGAGGGAGGAGGAGTTGTTTCGTCGCGATGCGCGAGGTTGAGGAAACAAGCCTTGGGATGCGGATGACAAAAAAACAGGAGGACAATACGGCCAGTGATCTTTATAGTCCCGGGTGAGATTAGATGATGCATGGGCCGACCAGTGGAAATTGTACCGGTCATCGACCACTCGCTCTCGGTTTCGTTAAACGCGCTTCTCTCGCGACAGATCTCGGACGGTAGATCTGACGAAATTTCATATTCCGTTCTAATGCACCGAACTGGTCCACACCATACCCAACCCAAATATCCGTCAACAACGTTTATTGTTCTTTGCCAATCTAAGTCAAATATCTCCTCCAATTCCTCTTATTGTCAACCATATCCAAAATATTTTCGACAATGCCGTTATCCCTCCTCCGCCGATTTCCTTCCTCTGTCACAGCCGGCCGTGATTCCGGGTCACACCCGCCGTCACAGCATTGACCCTGGCAGCTCTGCTTGGACCCACCTTCATCTCATCCACACCTGGCCTGAGTGGGCGCCACCGCCAGTCAAGGTTTCGACGTCAAGCATGCGCTCAGACCTCCCTGCACGTCCGTCCGCCCAGGCGCCAGCGTGTTCGCTTTATCACTCGTTAGTCCGTACGGGCCAGGCGGAAATTAAATATATTGCTGATTATCCTGCAGATGCGGGATCATTGACCCGCCTGCATGGATCATCCGGGCAAGGGGGGTATACCCATATCTCCCAAAAAAAACGCATATGTCCGTGACGGAACCAGCCAGTCAATGACTTTTCCTCTTTGACAGCGCTCAGAGGCAGAAACAGCCCCTTGGTCCACATGTTCCGCTTACAGACGCTGCAACTCGATTACCTCGTCATTCAACGACTTCCGGATCTTTGACCACATTTTGTCGTCATATGCGTCTCCCGCAGGGCACATCTCTACATATCTTTCTACTCGCGCCTTCCAACCATTTTTCCAAAGTGACCCGAACAGCGGGAGACTCATGTGGATCGCTTTTCCCTTCAACTTTCCAAAGTGAGGCTCCTTGAATCCGGAGCGTACGTTCCGAATTGAGCGGGTGAGGCGCAAATGCCCGACGGTTTGGTCTGGCTGGTTTGATCAATACAAACTCACCGGACCTCCCTCTCCGGTTACTCAGGCTCCACGATTACTTCCGTCCTTCCGACCCGGTCTGTCGTGTTCCATAAATGCGTAATCCCCAAAACATCAATCGGGTTTTACGTGCGGAGGCCGTTCCTTGTGCGTAAGTACCGAAAAGAACTCCCGCTTCTCTGTGACATCCACGCTTTTCCATCTGGGGAGGGGCGGGAAAATTGTCTCAAAAGCGCAGCGGCGGGAAGACGGCGCTCGCGTTTGCCTCCGCCAGTCGGAAATTCCTCAGTCACCGGACCTGTCTATCAAATTTCCTGTATCCAACGATTCGGTACGCTCGGCCGAAAGAGGCAGGTGAGCTCTGATGGTCAGGAGACTTTGCTGATGTCGCTTCCTCTCGGTTCGATATTACCCGTTTCGGAACGATCCCATCATGAACCTAATCTGTGTTCGGTACCCGTCCCGGTGGTTTGGTCCATCAGCCAGACCACTCGTCATCGATCCCCTCTGCCCATACCGGTCCGAGTGGCTTGAGAGATTCGGATCTCAGTTTTGCGTTTGCCTTTCCGCTGTGTAGCTCCCAAGCGGGTGCAAAGCGTCCTGGGGTTTGGTGGGTTGAAATGAACGGTGCACTGCAATCATCATTCCCGGTCATTACAACGCCTTGAGCGGATCGGCCCCTTGCTACGCCCTCGCAAGCTTCAAAGCCCGGCGGCTTCCCATTTTGAAGAGGACATGGATCGAGGATCGAGGGTCCCTTCGACATCGAATGACCCCTTCACCACTGAGAATGATGATCCCGTGTTCGTTGCCCTCCCCCTTTCGAGCACTGATTAGCCTGGGCCACTAGACTCTCTTCTCTACCTCCCGCGCGCCGAATCAGCGTTACAGCTGTGATCTATGATCCATGGTCCGGTCACCAACCTGACGGTCCTCGACCCTCATTCTCCTCGGTCGAAGCCCCGGAAATGCACGCCAATTCGACCTCCTTTCGTCTTCCCCATCTTTTGAGGTCAGTAACGCCACAGATGATCATTCCCGGCTGTGGCGACTGCTACTCGCCTTGTCAGTCCTGAGTCCATCCCCACCCTTGCGGACAGCGACCCAAGACAGTATAAGTCAACACTGTCACGTGCCATCACCTACCGGCGGGTACCTCAGCTCGATCAGCCTCTACTCGAACCGCCCTTTCGTTCCGTCGATCTCCCCTTGTTCCGGAACCTCCGTTAGTATCCTCCGTCACCTGTCTTGACCCCTCTCTACTCAATCAATCAGCGACGGAGGGCCCATGTCTTCTGTAGCCATGAAACGATCACATTCCCTTGTATTCGCACCCGAGCCCGTGAGACCGGCGAAAAAGGTCAAAGCGGAAATCCCAGTTTCTCCGTTTCCGAACTTCGACCGTCCCACGGCTGAGGAGTCAAAAGAGGTCATCCGTCTGCTCCACAGCGAGTTTCCCCATATACAAGCCTATAGAAACGATACCGCGACCGAAAAGTTCCAGGCGTCCCCTTGCGGTGGCGTGGCTAACGTTGTCGAAGCGCTCATCGAAACGATCCTATCCCAGAACACAACTGCACACAACTCTACTGCGGCCAAACAGAACCTCGATGCCATTTTCGGACGAAATAACTTCGCGGCAATCGCCCGGGCTACCCACCCCCAGGTCGTTGACGCCATCAGAACGGGGGGGCTGGCGAACAAGAAAGCTGCGACCATTCAGAAACTCCTTAACTCCATCCACGAGAAGCACGGGTCGTATTCATTACAGCACCTCGCGGGGAAAGAGTATTCGGACGAGGACGTGATGGAAGAGTTGGTCTCGTACGAAGGCGTTGGTCCAAAGACGGCGTCTTGTGTCCTCATGTTCTGTTTGGAACGCGAATCCTTTCCGGTCGACACCCACGTATTTCGCCTCAGCAAACTCTTGGATTGGGTTCCGGCCAAATCGAATCGCATCTCCGCCCAAGCGCATCTCGACGTGCGGATTCCGGGAGAATTGAAATATGGGTTGCATGTCCTCATGATCGCGCACGGTAGGCGATGTTCGGGTTGCAAGAACCGTTCGCGGGGCGCCTGTTCTCTCAAAACTTACCGGATGGGGAAGAAGGGTGGGGACACCGGCAGTGACGTCCGTGGCCGTGTTGATTCCCAAGGTCCGAGCAGCACGCGAGCAGGTGACGGATCGTGAGTACATAGGTTAGGCGCTCTCTTTCTCCACCTTCCGTCATCCAGCTGCTGATTATTTCCCCAGATTCACCCTTATCATTCTATTCGACTGATAATCATCGTCACACGTCAATCGTATCTCTGCCTGTTGCTCTCTCGCTAGAAATACCTCGACTATCAAAACATGTCTCTCGTTTCGCTTGTTACTCTGCTCCGCTCGTTGATTTAACAGCTCGTATCTCCATGTTCCATCCGTGCGCTGCGCAGCCTCTTTGTGTGATATGTTTCAGTCTCGTCCCGTTAGCTGTCGGTTGTGGTGCTCAAATACTGCCTGAATTGGAAACCCGCCAGCCATCATGGATCATGGATCACACTGCAGCCTCGTGGCCATCGATCCTCATGTTATCCACCACTATTACCGGTGGCTAAGCTGGTACACACCGCATTACTTACCCGAATCAGACGCCACCACCACAGAGCCGCCGTCCCTTCCTTTTCCCAGACCTATCACCCAATCCCGCTATCGGAGACCATGAAGAGTATGTTCTCCGCCACACAACCAGAAAACGCTTGTTCGGGTCGACATGTCGATCCGAATGTCCCCTGGGCCCCTTCTCCACGACCGCAACCGTATACCGAGTTTAACCCATACGAAACCGAATCCACGAATGTGGTGGATAACCAGCACCGCTCCGATGGCCCTGTGATTCCTGTCTCGTGGGGGCTCGAGGTCTCCCTCTCGAGTCTCAACGGGTCCGGGACCGCAGCATCGATGAGAGGAGTCCGCTTCGTCCAGAATGCCAAAGTCCCATGCGATCCATTTAACCGGAAGAGGAAAAGGTGGAGCCTGATGAAGAAGTTGAGACGATATCTTGGTACGACAGCCTTTCCCGCCTGATTGTCTCTCAGTCACGAAAAAAAGAAGAAAAATCAAATGACTGATAATCGGGTCTCTTTTCGGTTCGGGCACGCTTGTCGTGTGGAAATTTGAACCCACAGGAAAGCGCAAACGGGCCCTGCAAGAGAAGGAAAATTGGATGCTGTTGCCTAGCTCGTCCCGGCCACACTTTTCTGTCCAGCAAGAGACGCCGGGCCAAGTGACGCGAGAGGGTGTTCCTTTATCCGCCTGGAGGGAGTATGGATACTGGGCTCGACCGGTCATCGGGGGCGTGGAAGTGCCCAATAGCGACAGTACGCTTTGTCCTGTACCCTTTCATCCCGCGCAGCAGAGGGTGATTAACCGCCCGTTTGCGGATCCGTGCGCAGGTCCGCCCCCTGACCACGTGTTGGGGGACGTGGATGCAAATGAAGTGTTTAGAAGCTTAAGGGGGAGCAGGGGCTCACCTCATCCAGAAAACTGGGTACCCGGACTCTCTCACCCTTCGCTACCGCCGAAGCCCCCATACTGGAGAACGCCAGACATCAACGAACTACCATCGGCGCCTTGGGAGTGCCAGCTCAATCCGTTTTTGGAGCACACGCCTGCCGGGTTGCCGACCCTCTACTACGATATCAGGCTTGGGGAAGAATCGATAATATTCGAGACTGGAGATGTTCGTCATGTTCCGGTGCCGAACTCGAACCTTTATCAGCCCGCCACATGTCCGTTCGTTACAGAGGTCAGATTTTGATTTCCCAGTATCCGTTTCCCGGAAGCTGAACAGACGCGTAGATGCTGATCTCAGTGGTCGCTGACGACCCGTTTCCGGTTTTCCCATGGCCAGTGCTGGTCAGGAACCCGAGAGGGGTGCTGTGCATCGACGTGTTCCGGGCTGTCTACAAGAATTTCCAAGCGTATTTGACCAAAGACGAGGTTTCCAGGTTCAGCACATTCAAGCTTAGAATGGTGGAAGGAGCTTGTAGTCAACGAAGGGAGGGTCGGTTGATGGGAAGAGAATGGAACGATGATGAGGATGGGTTGAGACGAGTCGACTACCTGGTCGACAGGGTGATGTTTCGGGGTCTAGAACCGTCCAAAATTGGAGGTGGCTCGTGGGCGTTACACCTAGGCCCACCAGGACCGGAAGAGCAATTCGATGCTCCATACATACCACCCCCCCTGGAGAAGTGTCCTACACCGTTCTGAGTGACGGTTCGGTTTCAAGTTGCTGTGTTTGTTTCTGTTGTGTATCCATGTATCTATAGGGTGCTTCTTGCTTTGCTCTTCTTAACCTAACGGCGTCTGTATGTATTATAACCAATCGCAAGACGATTGGTTTTCCTTCTTCAATACACCGCGTGGGCAACCACTACACTTGAGTTCCATGGATGACTCATAACGTTCAACAATGCTGTTGATCAACGAAAAATTTGGCTCACTGTGTTCCTCATATGTCCAAACAATGGGTCCGGCACACGGTAAAACTGTGTAGAGTGGCCGAGTGGGTATATGGGTGGAGGAATTTGAAGTAGAAGAAGGCCGGTGAGCTCGGTTAGATATTCAGGTATGCGGCATGCGTTCTACCTCCGGAGCAGAAACTGTATTGCGACAGCAATGAATTCACGCGGACATAGTCGGGCGATTTTTCCAGCGTTCACTGGTTCTTTTTGCACGGAGCGGGGATGATGTAGATGGGGCTGAAGGGATGACGAGACCTCCGAAGAATTCCCGGGTGGTGCCAGCATAACCGCCGATCAGTCAAAGTCATCGTCACTACCTCGCGTACGTGTGATTTTTTCGTTCGTGAGGAACTTTGCCCCGTTCAATGAGACCTGAGGTTCATTGATTCCACAGACGTCGGCGCTCGCCAGGATCCGTGGAAGCAGAGGAAGAAAAAAGAAAAAAGAAAAAAAGAGGAAAGAGGAAAAACAGAGAGTCGTTCGACAAACAGACACCGATGACGGAATTCGCTCTCGCTTGCTGTATTCTTGGAAGCAAATTTACTGTTGTGTGCCAAGTGGAAAGAACCCTGTGGGGGCGATAAGTGTCGCGCGCTGATAGAGGTCCGTCCGTGGCAGAAGTGAGGCGCACAGGCCCCCGCACGCATCCCCATGTGTGTGGGCCTCAAGCGAATAGGGGTTAAGGGACACTGATGACGAGCAGAGTGTCGACTCGAGAGAGCCGGAAGCAAAAAAGAGCAATAAATTCGCGTAGCGGATGATTTTATTTTTCCGGGCAAGGGACCGATTGGATCCGCGGACCGGGTGACAGACGAGCGGGAGGACATACGACTGTCGAAATACTCTTTGCCGGACCGGAGGCTCATCGACATCGACAGCCTTCACCTCGACCGTTCGACATCCCCCCCCCCGAGTCCCCAAACACGCCAATCCCCCCTCGTCTCGCAACCGGTCGCCAATCCTCGCCAGACCCAACTTAGTGAGTGAGTGTCCGATTGCCATTCCTGGCCGCTTCTTGCCTTTAATAGAACAAGCGATTGTTGGGAAGGGCGAACCCATCCCTTCTCTCTCCCTGCTCCCCACCTCGCGTGCGACAATTAGCTGCTCCTCGTGCCATGTCAGAACACGAGTTCGCATCCCCGGTAGATATCGACGGTAAGTCGTCGGATTCCATGTGCTCGCTTGGTTGCACTGACCGCGTGTTCCGTCGGCTTGTGTTCAGATGATATGCCCCCGTTGGTTGACAACCCGAACCCTTGTATGAGCTTCACGTTCGCTACAGAACCGAGTCCAATGTTCTATGACGAACCAATCGTTTCGTTCTCTACCGGTCCGCCCCCGCCACCGACAATGTTCATCATGTCGCCTCCCAGTTCGCCTTCGCTGGGCCCGACTCGTACAAACACCAAAGACAAGCGCAAGGATTCCTCGCATATCCCTCGCCCTCCCAACGCCTTCATCCTCTTCCGGTCCTCGTTTATCAAAGCTCAGCACATTCCGGACAAGATCGAAGGAAACCACAGCAGTTTGTCCAAGATCATAGGTTCGCACATGTCCTACGCCACATATCCTACGTAACGCCGATGCTCACATTGACAACCCATAGGCCTGTACTGGAAATCCCTGCCCGACGATCAACGAAAAGTCTGGGAAGCCAAGGCTGCGGCTGCCTTATCCGAGCATCGAAAGAAGTACCCCGACTGGAGGTTCAGACCAGGAAATGCTCCTACTAAAGTCAAGGATGGGACTAAGAAACGAGCATCCAAGAAGGACCGCGGTGACGCCGAACCCGAAGAGAAATATCGTCAGAAACGATGCGCAAAGATCGCAAGTTTCTTGGGGGAAGGCATCACCGGTGAGATGCTGGAGAATGCAGTCCGAGAATACGACCGCGAAGCAGGTCCGATTCTCAAGGACGAGACCAAACTGTCTGCCACCCGGCGAACGCGAAACGTCGAGAGACAGGAGCGACAGGAACGACAACAAGTCAAAAAAGAGGCCGAGACGATACGTCTTGGCCCAGGAACCGTACGTCCACGTTGTCAGACGTTGTCTCCGCAAAGCACCGTTCAGGTACCTTTGACAAACATGTTCAAACGATCCTCCTCTCTGCCGGCACCACAGAAACGAACTGAGGCTATTGAGCCATTCCTCCTCGGCGGTAGTGGAAACACTGTAGGAGAGGTCGCCTCACTTTCTGCCTCCCCGTTTGTAGATAACATATACACCTCCGAGCCACAGCTTTCCTCACCTGTTTCTGTGCCTGCTTCGCCTACTGACATCGGTCTGGACTACAATGTGAGTTTGTACTGTTTTTCTCCCAGAGTGTCAACTCAGGGCAGCGGACTTTTAGACCCCGATGTACCCAGAGAACATGTTTATGCTTCCCCCTCTCGAACCGGACACCTACGATTGCGACAGCCCAACTGCCCACGGCACGGAATATGTCCAGACACCAAACTCTGTCACTATCACGATTCCCGACGACCCGTGGGCATTCAGTCCCTGCAATCTTTCCGTGGATCCTGTGGAGCATCAGCCGCCGAGCTTGTCAAATTATTCATCCCTGACCGGTTGGGCAGGTGATGCCCTGTACAACGCTTGTCTGCCCGATTACCCAGTGCCGGCCTTGGCTGACCTAAATACTTACCCCCACACGAGCAATCTGGGCTGGTTCCAAACCAGACAACAGCCTTTCATCGTTGGGGTTTGATGACTACCACAATATATCTCATTGAAATGTGTACGTGATTCCAGGGTCTTGATCAGTATCTTTTTTCTTTTTTTTTTCTTTTTCATAAATCCTTTTCCCCGCTAGCTTGTCTCCCGCTCGATCCTAGTATGCCTACCTCCTCGATTATGTATCCCTTGTCTAAGTCCATTTATGGCCAAACCGTTTACTTATCCGAGAGTTTTTCGTGACTCCACAACTTATGCCCCCCTCCTCTATCTTGTGTACGTTTTGCTCATGTTTTTTATGTACTTAATTTGTGTATTTCCTCTCGTTATCTGTTGATCAAACGCCGGTCGGTTAACAAAGATCCGCTGAATGCCTTTTATCGTATGACCGAAATTCTTGGGGGCACGTTTTACGTCTTTCGAATACATATACACCTGACGAACCATGGCAAGAAGGATGATGCCAGCGCCTACACACGGTTCAGCCGGGCCCGGCCCCCGCGAAAGCGGTCGAACATGAGAGAGTGGTGATCCATGTCGGAGTGGTGGCTGGATCGACCGTTATTCTGTGTGGCTGCCCGACGGTATAACGCCTTGACTTGCTGTCTCTCGAGTCCTCCTTCGAAGTTGGGTCTCCGTCCGTCAGGTTCCCTTCAGGCTGCCTTTGTGAGGCCAATGGCGATCGATCACCGACAGGATGGCCGAATCCGCGCCGCCCCTCCCCGTCACGCATAGTAAAGTTGCCGAGAGCCATCATCAAACCGAGACCCCGTGTGTTCTAATTTTCCATGGGGAGAGGTGACCAGGTCAAAGGGCTTTTTTTTCCTCTTTCGATCGTCACGGCCGACGACCCCTCGAGGTCCCGGAACGAAATGTGGGGGAGTTTGTGGAATTATCTTGTTGGGCCATGATTTTATCGAAGCGAATCTTGCCATCACTTCACAGATTGCCCTGTGCGTTCCGCGGTATTTTCTTGATGAAATTCTGACGCCTATCTAGATTACGTCCCGGTTCGGTTTACTTTCCAGAGGCGAAAGACGGACGGACAAGGTTCACGAGGGACCGCACACCCACCGTTCTGTCGGTTCTGATCCATTATCACCAAACTTTCTCTCCCCCAAACTTTTCGTGAACTTTCCACTGTTTCGTTCCAACCTTATTTCTGCCACAGGAGTCTTTCCATTCAGCCTGAACGCTTTCTCGCGCGACGTATCGGACTCTAACCTGACCAGGATGCTGCCAGCCTCAGAACATCCTCTGTGAGACGCGTGGCCACCTACGGATGTTTTTCTCTGGATTCTCGGTCCAGTCGGAAGCGACTTTGAGAGAAACCTTCCTTAGCTTCGCATCCTACCGTAGAGAGGATTCCCTAGGCAAGTATGAGCTGGTCATCAATTTTGCACTGGACAAATCTTTGCCACTCGGAAATTGGGGTAATCGTTTACTAAGGGGGTTTTTCACCCCTTGCTTTCCCCTCAGCGATGCTTCTTGGCACGATTCGCGTTATTCCCTCCCCCCACCGGGTTTTTTTTTCTTTTTCTCAGCACTATCCTTGGGGTCTATGTCACACCTGGTGTGATTCTTTTGAATCAATGGCACTCTCCCTTCGAAAATCGATGACCCTGGCGGCGTCCCACGGTTCTGACCCCTTTGACCCCTTTGACCTTCTGATTCCTTGATTTTCTTTCATACGCCAACGCGTGCCACTGTCCCGCACGGACTGGATGCTGTATTGAATTATCGGTTCACCGGTAGCTTGGTACCTACGGCGAGGATCTGGCTCGGACCTCTTTTCCGTACTTCTGACGATTTTCATTGAATCACTCCCTCTCTCGCTAATGAGGTAGCGTGGCTCGTCGGCAAAATCTCTGGCGCTGAACTTCCTAAAAGATCTTATTGTCTTTTACCTTCCCCTCGTTCACTGGGAATGGCCTGCTACTTCTGGCATGATGGATCCACACGTTTCGCCTTGGTTCATCGTCGGCCGCCCTTGGACATTCCCCGCTTTGGTTTCGATGGTGCGCCTGCTTCAAACGTGGAAAAGTTGTTATGGAGATGCTTAGTCCCGGCTTTTCCGTCGGGATTTTGGGTTTTGGCGTCATGAAATCTCGTGTTCTGATAGGTGCACGTCCGTCGGGTTTGGAGCACGCCCCTCCCGCGCGCCCTGGCTATGCGTGGTGATATATAGTCCCTGTGCGGCGTTTGGAGCGAAGGGTGCGATGCCTGGACCACTGGTTACATATGAAACCTTCGTGCTGTTTTCCCGCCCCGCCTTGGGGTCAATGCGTAGAGACACGGAACGTCCACCAACAACCATCACATTCGCGGCTCTCCCCGCAGGTGCTATGTTTTTATGGGCGCTGTGCCACGACGTGCTGTATGGAATGTTCCTATGCTGTTTCTTTGACCTGCGAGACACCTAGAGCGGCGTGCGGTAGGGGTCCGTGCACATCAATCCCAGAACTGCGCCCGACGGCGGACACATGCGAGACGACCGTGTATGCAAAGCCGACCTTTTTGTGCAGTCTGTTTCCACGCATAAACCTCTTCGACGTGCTGGTGAGAGTTTGCCACACGGAATACCGATCTGTGATTTCTTCTTTGATGGTCGACATCCTTCCTGCACGGCATGCCGTGTTTCTCCGAGGATCTTCGCGGCGATTTGGTCGCCGTGTGAGGACTATCTACTTGACTGCGGTAATTGATGCCTTTTTACTTTCAGTGATGCTTCGATCTCGATGTCGGTGATCAAGTCGGTGAGAAACTTCTGGGCGTTCAATCAACCGCTCAAGGACCTCTACTATGTGGATTCTACTGCGAACGTCTTGACTGCGGCTTGCGATCCGCGCGGTTCACGACGGCTCCGACTCGAGTTAGAACCTAGGTGTTTGATTCGAAGCTCTTATGAACTGATATCTCATCGGTTCCGCCAGGATTTACTTGGATGAAGCCGCAACCTGGGAAACCCAGAACGCCCCAGTTCGGACGCCGGAGCGTCTCTCTCTCGCACCCGATGATCAATGTTGTTCGGGGTTCGCAATTCTGTAGCGGTGTGCATTGTCCACCCCAATCCGTCCGGACAGTAGGGAGGGGGAGGGGGGGGGAGACGTTTGATATAGTATGGACTTGGAGATGGTCGGCGGGAACGCGAAATCGGCTCACATGTGCCTGATGCCCTGTTGTGAATTCAATGGGTTAACGGATGGCCCCCTAAAGCTACGTCGCCGTACCTCGCTTTAATATCCATTTCATACAGAGACACGGGACTTTCGTATGTGTATAGAGACCGGGAGCATACGTTCGCTGCTGTGGGAACGGTACTAGAAGCCATTTGCGGGTTCGGTATATACATCCGCTTAGATGAACGGTCAATTTTTTTTTTCGTTGTATTGACTTGAAAAACGGGTGATTCCATGAGACGCGGGTTACATCCCCTGCCTACAACAACGATGAAACGACTATCGGCAGACGTTCAGGAGGATCTCAAGCGGAGTTCACACGGGGTTGGGTATTGAATCGATGGAACGGAGCTGGGGGGGAGGGTATAAAGCGCATCCGCGCGGTTACTCCCAGCTCTAGTTTCGATGCGATCAGGAGTGGTTCGAGGTGCTTACGGATCCGTTTATGAATTCGTTTCCCAGGTTGGACTATTGACACCTATGCACCCACTTATATCTGATCGGAAAAAAGGAGGGGGAAGCGAGATAGTTGAAAAACTGTCACTCCGGAAGGGGTTTTTGGGGGAATGCTTAAATGTGATAAGCCTCCCCGAGGTAAGGTGACTCGGGTGACGAAGAAGGCCAACTTCTGTTCGCTTTCCTGTGTATGGGTTTACATAGTTATGGCATCGTAACATAACGAATGCCTAGAAGAGCGAATGGTGAGTGCAAACATCGATCAGCCCTAGGTTGCAATCGTGTTGCAATCATGTGGGGTGGGATGCGAGGAGGGGAAACGGACCGTGGGTCGAGAAACATCCTCGATAAGGCGAAAGAGGATACATACTCCACAGGGGTGATCACATGAGCCACCGTACTCCAGCCAGGTTCGGAACGGCCATGTGGATTAGGCTTTACTTGTTGAGGGGAAACCCACGCCCAAAAGCACGGTCGTTGTTGAAACACCGGGCCAGAGCGGTCATCGGCAGCGACCAGGGTAAGCAGATATTCCATACTGCATCTTCCCAAGACACCAACAAACCGTGGTGGCGTCTGTCAAGTGATATCGCAGCCCTAGCGGTCGCTTCAGGGTCACTTCCACCAGAGGATGGACTGGGACGGAAAATCGCAAGTCGTACTAGATAACGGTGCCGGTCACGTGGGTCCGGCGATCTATGTTCCAGACTTCCAGGGTACAGTTGACGAATCCCGGCGACCGCTAGGTACAATTACCAGCTGGATACTCACGAACTTGCTGGGAAATGCCCCATCGTACAATTCGGAGCTCTGGCTGGGCCGACATATGATATGGGTCAAGGATGTCACTGGCACCTAGTGATGATAGCGTCACCAGTGGGTCTCCCATGAGGCGCTGAGCACTGAGCACTGAGCGCTGAGCTCCCGACCCACTCTCCCCCTTCGTTTGGCTGATTTTCCTAGGTAAATCCGGACGACACGACGCCCCTGGCGATCATAAATTCTAAAATGCCACGGGGTTTTTACCGGCGATCTCAATCCCAGACGATAATTAGTTACTGTGCTTTCGTCGCTCCTGTGGATGGCAGCGCTCACCCGCGTCTGTTCTGACATTGACATGTCCCAGAACGGCAAGGTCAACGTCGTTCAGTCATGGGAACTCCTCGAGGTAAAATTTCCCTCGGATGCCTCGGGTCTTTTTACTTGCATACGTGCAGAGCTGCCAGGTTGTTCTCAGGTATTCAAAATATTCGCAGGTTGGGGAGGTCTTCTAGCTTGAAGCTTGAGATCTCGAGACCGCACTCCAAGCAGATCAATCAATCCCGTTCGGTCGTTCTGCGGGCCAGATGGTGCCAGCTCGTGATCTTTCGTTCTGCCACCCACCCCCTGTCAGATGGCGGATTGTCGAGTTCTGGATACAAACCACATCGCTTCGGCTGCGCCACCAGAGGATGCTGGATCCCCGCATCCCTGGTCCCCTGACGGCTGTGATGGGGAAGTTCATTTGTAAGATAGAAAGACAATGGCGGAAGTCTGTGGGTCTGCAAGCCAAGCGCGGCCTGATCAAGTTCTTTTATCAGTCTGATTGTCTGAGTCACGGATCAACGATTCCGTCAATTGTTTCCTCCAATTGTTGACCTTTCCGCCTTTGCGACGTATGAAGGCCACTTTGCTTTGCCCGTAGGTCTTACCGTTAGTGGGGTCACCACAGATGACTTCCTCACCAGTTAGCATGACTTCTGCTCACCTACAGAGACGAACTGTGGAGCAGCGCTTGCTGACTCGCACCATGTCGGCCGTAGAAAACTTTCGGCCGATGCGAGGCCGATATCACATTAACGTACTACAGGCAACCAATTGTCAGTTCCTCAGCTGAGGGCTATAGTGCATTGTACCGGGATATACCAGAGTGTGCTAATCTACCATCTTTGGAACACCGGTAGCGGACAATGAGTGACAACCAGTTATGAGCTTCCCTGTCAGGGAAGCGCTTCGATTACAAGGTTATGCAGGACTTTCGACCACGACTTGCTGATGGGTGCCACAACGTGGGTCCATTGGTGAGAACCTGCCATCCGGAAGATAGCCTCCGCCGTGGTCAGTCTAGCTGACGCATCAAAACGTCAAGTATATATAGCCGACCTTTGTCATGGCCAGTGGTGGTAGCGCTCGCTCCCCTTTGTCTTTGTTCTTGGCAACGAAATGCCGGGCCCCCCAGGTTCCAATACGACGGTTGAAAAAGTCTCCACGACATCCACTACGACTCTTATGCTGCCTCAACTTGGGGAGGCGGAGGGAAGACTCCAGACCCGAGGTGATACCGCCTATGACCCTACTCAGAACGCCCAAGACCAGCTATCCGCTGAAAAGGAACAGGCTCGTGAGGATGAGGAATGGCTGGAAAATCCTGCCCACCCACGAAACTGGTCATCGAAGAGGAAATGGGTTAACATGGCTATCGTGAGTAGATATCTAGATCCTCGCCAAGACCGTTCCTGATCATCCTCCCCGCGGTGTTTGATTTTCATAATTTTAGGTTTCGTTCTACACTTTCGTCCCTCCGCTTACAAGCTCGATGATGGCCCCAGGCCTGCCCCAGATCGGCCAACATTTTAATGAGACAAGTTCAACGATCATAGGGATGTCACTTAGCATTCTGCTGCTCGCTTGGGTCTTTTCCCCGCTCGTTATCGCCCCATTGAGTGAAATGTACGGACGTGAGTACATGTCTTGCCAAGCCCCCAAGTGCGCCACGTCGGTGCTAACGCTCCCCTAGGGAGATGGTTATATCACATCAGCAATCTTTTAACCCTTGCGCTCTCTCTTGGTTGTGCGTTTGCACCCACGATGGGAAGCTTCATCGGTTTCCGATTCCTCAGTAAGGCTTCATTATCTTTCTTCCAAAGTACCATGCGTTGACGGGCAAATAGCTGGTCTCTTCAGCGCCACGCCACTCGTTCTTGGCGGTGGATCAGTGGCGGACCTGTTTGTGGAACAAGACAGAGCATCTGCTATGGCGATGTGAGTATTGACGCCACCGGCGTAGGCCTTATTTGCATTTGCTGATACGCCTTTTCACAGTTACACACTTGGACCTCTATTAGGTCCAGTCATTGGTCCTGTTGCTGGAGGGTAAGAGATCTCCAGATTGCTGTCGTTCTCCCGAACTTAACAGCCGTCTCAGTTTCGTTGTGCAGACCATCGGATACAAATATGTGTTCATCAGTACGCGGCTTGTTTTCATCTGCGATACGAAGCTAACCCCATTCAAGTCATCGCCGCGCTCAGCGGAGTCCTCGCCATCTTGTCGATTCCGTTCATGGATGAAACATACGCCCCGGTCATTCGTATGAAATACGAGATAGCTTCCGGCGACCCGGAAAAGGCTCGAAACGCTCGTCGCCATCTTGGACCCGACGTCCAACTTAGCCGATGGAGATTCGTGTGGATCAACCTTTCGAGACCAGTCATACTCTTGACCTGTAGCTTCATCTGTTTCATCCTGAGCCTGTACATGGCGCTCATCTATGGGATTTATTACCTGATGTTTGCCACCTTCAGCGGTACGTGATATCCCACGCTCTGTCGTGCCCTGTTTCTCACGTCAAGCTTCACCAGAACTCTTTACTCGTACTTACGGGTTCGGTATTGGGACTTCCGGTCTTGCTTACCTCGGACTCGGCGTAGGGTTCATCATGGCTTCCATACTGGGTGTAAAGTTCTCAGATAAGGTCTACGCCCACTATCGAGCGAAAAACAATGGGGTTGGAACACCTGAGATGCGGATTCCTGTCTTGATCATCGGGTCCTTATTCATCCCCGTTGGTCTTCTGTATGTCTCTCACCTTTGTCCTGATGGCTGGCACTTACTCACGATTCTACAGTTGGTATGGGTGGTCTGCTCATGCGGGGATTCATTGGATCATGCCTATAATTGGTACCGGAATTTTCGGTTTCGGTCTTATGTGCTGCTTGTGAGCACGAAATCTAGCTGTTGATCGATGTGCCGACCGCTGACCTGATCCCCAGCCTTCCCATCACCTTATACCTCGTCGACTCGTTCACATACGCGGCCAGCGTCATATCAGCGACGAACGTGTTCCGAAAGTGCGTTCTCCCCGACTCTGCTGTCGTCCTTCACTGTTGCTAAACGATCTTCTTCTCAGTCTCTTGGGCTTCGTCTTCCCATTGTTCGGAGCGCAAATGTACGAAGCTCTGGGAATCGGAGGAGGAAACACCCTGTTGGCTGGTCTCGCCATCGTCATCGGCATTCCGTTCCCTATTTGGATTTGGTACAAGGGCGAGGAGATTAGGTCGAGAAACCCCCTCAACCGGTAACGCAGGGCAGGGACCCTCTTAATTTTTTTCTTACATTTCAGATTACGATAATTCTTTACACGAGTAGCAGTACATACCACACATACAATATCCGTACGTTTAAAATCCGTGATGTTAGGTTGTGGAGTGTATAAAGTTATTCGCTGGATGTCCCAGTCACGCACTATCTCCCACCGGCGGCCGTCTTCACTGGCGCGGCATTCAAGGGGCGATCAGGCTTGGCAATCTCAATTCCGAGCTTCCACGATCGAGGAGTGACGACGGCGTGCCAAGTGGCAAGTGCTTGAATGTCGATCGTCTCAAAGGCCACTGTGACCACGGTTGGCCTCGCTTCGAAGCTGTTTCTGAACAGCGGGTATTGCTCGTCGGTAAAGGTCAATGGCATACATAACCTTTTGAACGAGCTCAGTCGGAAAGATGGCCGTGGAGTAATCACAGGTGAGTTCGCTTTCTCGTGAGGTTTCCTTTTTTTTTTTCTCGTCTTACCGAACGGTCTAGTGGCGAATCACCTCTCAACGTGAGGCTCATGAACTATGTTCCTGACATCCCAGTCTCATACTCTGGTTAGACTAGACGACCCCGTGATGTGGGGAGTCCTCCCGACTGCGACGTTCTTTGACCCAAAGAAGACTCGTTGGTCGATGGGCGCGGCGGACATTTGCTTTACCAACCCGTAAGGTTTCCCTTCTGGATACGTCGGAAGAGTAGAAGGCTTCATGAAATGATTCAAGTGTGCTCTCGGCGTTCTTTCGGAACGGACAGGTCATCGAAACGTTCCGGGGGAGTGGCATTTGGCAGCCCGCAGTTGACCTTGCCATCCAGAAGGTGAACGACGGCGGATGGGTACGCACTTCGCCCCCTCGTATTCGAGACTCTCCCCCTCCCTGACCGAATTTCTTGTAACTGGTCGGATAGGTCCATCTATTCGGTGAAGGCAGAATATGTCAAACTTGGGCATACGACTCACAGAACGGAGTCGCCCAGCTAAGGCGCTTCAAGTGGGGAGTGTGCGGCTTCCCACCCTTCGTCACCTGGTTGACCGTCGCTTAACATCCTTCTTTCCTTTGTTAGTGGCAGAATCATCATGGAAGCGAACTCACATCCAACGGTCATTCCTGTTTGGTTGACTGGGTTTGACCAGCTGATGCCTGAAGGGCGGAAATTTCCCTTCAACTTCATACCCCGCGCTGGCACCGACCTGTCGATCACTTTCGGAGAACCCATACCCGCAGAGGAACTCCTAGACGCGGCAAAACCGAGGGATACTTCTGAAGATATCATCCGGAGCGAACTAACGGACGTTGTCAGGAAACGAGTGGAATTGTTGGGCAGGTCTGTCTCGGGACTGATGCTCGGACAGACCCAAGCTCCAGGACCCTTGTAGTTCAGGCCCAGGGGTGTTAGGGCATATATAATATATTTATTCCCATAGATATGTAGTACAACAAAGCACATGATTGCTTAAACGGCGATCTGAATCTTAACTTCAGCCAACTGTTTGTCAAGGTGTTGAGTTACGATAGTACGAAATGTCCGCAAGGTATGGATTGCATCTTTGACACACTCCCCACACTTAGCTGCCTCAACCAAAGCTCCGTCCATCAACGACTCTGATTCCAGAATCAAGGCAGTGCAAGGTCGTTGACGAACCGTGGTTATGATTTGCTGGTAGAAGCTGTACCACCAACCCACCACATGCAACTGCTCTTCTCCTAGTTCCAATGTGGCCCTGGCGCACTTCTGGCAAGATCCGACAATGGCGTCGTTCATCTTTGTTCTCCAGGTGAAGTCTTCCCTTGTCCAGGTCAGGTCAGACATGGCGTCATTGGCGACCTTTGCGCTGTGTCGTTGATACTCGATGAGCCGGAAGAGGGAACCGGCAGTGATATCCTCAAACGCGGAGAAGGGGTGGACCACCGATCCGAGCTCGAAGGAGTAGAGAATTGGACGACGGAGGGACAAGTGAGCGGCAGCGGAGGCGACGTCGGCGAGCTTGTTCTTGCACGCGATCATGAAAACCCGAATGGGTTCCTTGCTCGCGCACAAGATGAGCTTTTTCCGCATAACCGAGATGCACTTCTGTATGTCATATTTTATCGCAGCCTCGACGACGCCTTCGATCTCCTGGACAAGTTTCGGATCGGGGTCTTCGCTAGGATAAATGACTCGAAGGAAGGTGTCGATCGTTTCGCTGGACTCGGTGAATGGGATGATGGGTCCGTTGGCTGCGCCATCCGGCGGGGTGCCCGTTTGAGGGAGGGAAAACATATCTCTGAAGAATGGGGATGCCAAGGAAAGGATAACTTTATGGACGCGGAACAGGACTCCATCTGAAGATTTCAGAACGACATCGCCTTCGGAGGTCTCGTCAAACGGTGGTGATGCGAAGGAGGAAAATGGAGAGGGTGATTTGGTACCCGGAAGGGACGAGGGCACCTCTGAACCCTTCCAAAGTAGCTTCGGTCGTCGATTCTTCCTGTTCTGGTTCCTCTTCTTCTCGATGTCCCAGTAATAAGCCAGCAACCTCCAATACGCCCCCGCGGTGATGTACTCGATATCACGATGGTACGTTTCCCAAAATGGTTTGCGGACAGCGTACTCAGCGGCAGTACGTGCGGCGGTTTCTAGGTTGTTTCTGCATGCGATCGCGTAGACTTGGAGCGGGAACTGTTCGGCGTAGGTGACCAAACGTGCCTCCAGCATCTCGCCGATGACTCTGATGTCGTAGCTGGTGGCGGCATTTAGAACGTCTCTGATTTGGCGAAGGGAGCGTAGTGGGGGTCGGGGTACGGGGTAACAGAGTTTGAGTAACGGCTCGATTGTGTCGCTCTTCTCTGGCAGACGGAGGACCGGTCTGCCGTCAGGGTCCGTAATTACCCCCATCCTAATAGAGATGATCCCGTTCAGCACGGGGGATGCAACGGAAATTACGGGCGTGTGGACGCAGAAGTCGATTCCATCGCTCGTCCTGATAATTAGGTCTGCATCGTCTCTGTCGAAAGGACTGGAAGCGGCGCGTGTGGGGATATCGGCTTCCTGGATCGATAGCTCGGGGGTGTCTTCAAGGGTTTCAGAGTCGCTCATGAGTGGGTGTGGTGGCTGGAGGGGAGGCAGAGCATAGTGCACGTTGTCTCAGCTTACCGCTGACGGCGTCTCGAAATCAAGATGTTACGGAGGAACACCAGAAGTGGAAGTTTGTTCCCACCTTCCCCATCCTGACAAACTACTGTTCGCTGTCGTGCTGTTTACTGTGTCCCTGCATCCCCGCCGAGGTAAGGGTGTCCCTTCTCTCCGGTGTTAATCCTGCTCAAGGATTTCTCTCTTTCTGGCACCGTAAACAGCGACATGAGCGTTCGGCGCACCGCTAGACATTTCATCGCGGCTTTTCAAGCCGCAGTGGCCAGGCTGGACAAGTCGCTATCCCCTCAAGACACCCTCCAAAAACTCCGCCAATACGAGTTCACGCTCTCCGACACCGTCTACATATTCCATATTATCAATGCCACCTTCTGGCTCACTGTCATGGAGACGCCTGCATTTCCCTACAAGCTCCTGATACCCGTCCTGTACACCATCGCCCTCGTTATACCCTTCACCTCCCAATTTTTCGTACCCGCAACCCCGGTTTTTGCTTGGTTGCTCACTTATTACTCGGCACGTTTCGTACCGGACGCGTTGCGTCCTCCGATCTCCGTGGTCACATTACCCACTTTGGAATCCGTCCTCTACGGTGCCAACATCTCTGATATCCTCACCCGCTTCACGCATCCCACCCTGGACATACTCGCGTGGTTACCGTACGGCGTCATCCATTTCACCCTTCCGTTCTTTGTCGCGGCTTTTCTGTGGCTATTCCGACCAAAACAAGCACTTCACCTGTTCGCTCGCGCCTTCGGGTATCTGAACGTCGCTGGCGTCCTTATCCAAATCGCCTTCCCGTGCGCCCCCCCGTGGTATGAAGTTATTCACGGTCTCACCCCAGCGCATTACAAGATGCTTGGTTCTCCCGGTGGACTTGGAAGGATCGATGCGATTTTCGGCGGATCTGGATACACAAACGCGTTCTCCCACTCTCCCGTCATTTTTGGAGCATTCCCTTCTCTCCATTCGGGATGCGCAACGATCGACGCTCTTTTCCTCTGTCACTTCTTCCCACAAACTACCAAGTTCGTGTGTGCTTATGTCCTAATCCTGTATTGGTCGACGATGTACCTCACCCACCACTATCTCGTCGATGTTGTTGGAGGTGCATGTCTGGCGGCTGCGACGTTTTATTACTTCCTTCCGGACGATCTTCAAGGGGTCAATGCTACTGCCCCACCCGGTGGCCTTCTCGGAAACGGCTACGGCGGCCGTCGATCCAAGTATGACATATACGACCTAGACGAGCCGCGCAGGGGCCAGGGCAGGAAAGGAAATGGTGTAGCAAATTATGAAGTTTCGGACTTTTCTGGTGGAGAATCGGAAGAGGAGGAAGTGGATATCACCTACAGGTCACCGGTTGTCGCGGACGGCACGGGGAGGAACAGTCCTGGTGGAGAAACGTTCAGCAAGCACCAAAAACAGCCGAGGAAGAGTCATAAACACACTGCGAGCATCGCGAGCTTGATTAGGGCAGACGATAGGGTTGAGGATGGATGGAGTCCGATAGGAAGTGCTTTTACATTCCCTCCGACCCCGAATAGGGGAGAATGAATTTTTTTCGATTTGTTTGTTCGTCGCGTATTCCTAGTTACTATGGTACCAGTGTCAATAGATACACGGGAGGGCGTTGTGGAATAGGGAGGAGTTAGGGGATTCTAGAGGTCACCCCAGGCTTGAGGGAGCGGTGGCACCACCTGCCACCCGATGCGCCAGGCCTCAGAAATTATTCCCTCCACGATCCGGGCAAACAGCTTATTGTGAAGCCCTGGTTGAGGCCTTCAAGCTTCAAGCTTCGAGCCCCAAGCCTCGGGATACGGAGGAGGTGCGATTCCCACCTAAATACCGCGCGTGGATCTGGAGCAATCCAGTACAGAGCCCAGCGTCCGAACCTTACATAAGTACGCCTTCTTCACTAGTTTGTGCAAGATCAGACTACACGTCAAGAACTGAAGGAAACCACGCAGCCCCGGCGTGCAGCGGGACTACGGGCAAACCGGTGTTCCGATACGCTCCTGTGGCTTGGGTGACCGACCTTCTTCACTTGGCAAGTGAGATAGCCCATGCCCGGGCAGTGTAACGGGTTTATGGCAGGCATATGTGCGGTCGAGGGAGAGAAAAAAAAAGCTTAAATCCCCACGACGGCTGCTTATTCGGACTCCACCTCTAGACCACCTGCGACCGGCGCCTTTTTATTCTCGCATCAATCCTCTTAAAATGCAGCACCAACTTCGGCGCCTGCAGGAACGTTGTTGAAGCGACCACCCATGGCCACACGCCCTCCATCCGAGAAACCGTCCAAGGTGGACGAAGAGCTGACCCGTGCACCGGGGCGATTCATGAACGCAAGCAACGCAGACAGCCTCGTCCTACCCACACACGCCCAGCACAGCGATTCGGACAACGTCGAACCCGAGCCTGAAAATTATTTCACAACATCCCCGAGAGCCGCCTGGAAACGTTTCAACGGGTATGGCCACAAAAAGATTGGATTCTTTGACAGTGTCAAGGCCGTCGTCTTCTCTTCCTGTGTGTTCACTCCATCGTTCTCGGTTGTGATTGCCATTCACTTCAAATTCCCCAGACTTGAACGTGTTGTTGATTTTTCTTCCATTCGCTTGGGCTTCCCATTTCAAACACTGGAGTCAAGACAAGACTTTTGCACGTGCGTACCATCATTGGGGTCAAAATCCCTCATTCGTTTGCTGATCGAGGTTCGCGTCTTTGGGCCAGTATGCTTCCTCTCTATCATTCCTTTGGAGAGGCTTTTCGATTGGTGTGGAGAACAAATGACACTTTACCTCGGATTGACCCTGGGCGATTTGCTCGCAATCACTCTCAACAATGCTGTGGAAGCCACTCTGGCCATAATCCTCCTGCTCAAGTGCGAGTGAGTGGACTGATCCTAAACCACCTTTTCCCGTCTCACGGTCGCCTGCAGGCTAAGGATCCTTCAATCTACTATCATTGGAGTTATTGTGCTACACTTGTTGCTCATTCCTGGTACCGCTTTCCTTGTTGGGGGGTCAAGTATTTGGGAACAGCATCTCCACCCCCATTTGGCGCAGCTCAATAACTCTCTCTTGATGGTTGGGTGAGTAGCCGCTACCTTGTGACCGCACTTGGACTGACGCAGCCGCCCAGAGTGATGTGTATCCTCTTGCCGACCGCCCTCTTCTCAGCTCTGGATCGCAATACCGCTACCTCACAATCGTTGGCGACGGACGAGTTACGTGCTCAGTTCCTCCACTTCAGCAGGGGGACCGCAGTCGTTCTCCTTGTCATGTACGTATCAAGGTTGTTATTGGTTTTCGCACGACTCTCACTGTGATCCAGCTATATTTGCTCCCGAATCTTCCTCCATAACCCTCCTGGAGATGACAATGCTCTCCAATCCCACCCAGCTGCCCCAGATGCCCTCAAGGAAAAGGAGCGCAAACTCGCAGAGGTGGAACCAGAAGCCAATTCGTGGGTTTGCCTCGGTGCCATCATCATTACCATCGCTATCATGGCCGTCACTGCCGAGTTCCTTGTGGAGAGTGTCGAGTCTGTGCGTGAGGAGGGAACAATTACCGAGGAGTGCGTTCAGCGTTCAACGATGCCGACGCGAGGTTTTGCTTATTAATGTGTTTCAGATGGTTCGGCCTCATACTTTTGCCTCTCATCAGTTTTGCTGCAGATGGGGCTGTTGCGACGGTATGCGGACCCTCTCCCTCACTAAAATTTATCCTATTTTGACCCTCCTGCTTAGGTTTTCTTCCTGCGAAGCAGTCTGCAGTACTTTTTGGGCAAGCCTAAGGTTCCTTCCGAACTGGCAAAAGCTCGCGCAATCGATTTGAGTATCCAATTCTCCATTTTCTGGATGCCATTCTTCGTCCTCTTGGCTTGGTGGGTCAATAAACCCCTTCACATGCTTTTCGGTATGTACCTCCAATCGCAACGAGGCTGCCTGCTAATACCTCTTTCTTCCTAGATCTCTACGAAGTCGCGGTCCTGATTGGCAGTGCCTTCCTCGTCAACTACATCACCTCGGATGCCAAGACCAACTGGGTATGTCCAACCAACTTTCCCTAGCTGGATCTCTCACCGTCTAATCGATACCTTGCTCTTTAGGTTGAGGGTTTGATCATGGTTGGGTTCTACATCGTCATCGCTATGTGGACATGGTTCTACACAGGTCAACCCGAACAGGTGGCTATGCTCGCGTGTATGACAACCGTTTCCGAGGCAGCTGCTGAAGAGACTGCAGAGGGTGCTGTCAGCGAGCTTGTTGCCCGTCTGTTCTGATACCTCGTTTTTATGTTTTACCCTGCGGTTCTTGGGCTTTCGCCCATGTATCTGTTTTCATTCCAACGTTTCACCAATGTCTGTTCCCTGCCCACCATGTTTTGGAATATTGTCAGCTTTGCTCTATATCCTCTTCTAGTACGCACAAAGTCGACACAAAATAATATACGATGTTGGTCGCTTGTCAATTAGGCTTTGGGTTAAAGCGGGAAATCAAGGTGACAGGCGGTCTCTCCAACAACTTCATTCTGAAACTACCACCATCACCGCCGCAACTGTCATGTCCAGTCAGAACACATTCCCGTGGGATACGCTCAAAGCGGAGACGTTGCGCTCCATTGTCCACGACCTTGGTATACCAGTCGCGCGGTCCCTTCGTAAGAGGGAGGGCATGGTCAATCTTTTGATCTCCGTGACGGAAAAGGGGTGTGAGTGACGACTCGAAAACGCTACGTGTCTGGTCGATTCGGAGCGTTTACTCATGCTGGGCGTGAGTAGTAGAGAAGACAATCGAGGAGTACCAAGAAATTGCCAACAAGGAGCAGGCTGAAGAGAAGGTGGCGGGGCAGGGCAAGTCCAGGAGCAGCGGCGGAGGGGCCGTAAGGTCGACGAGGAACGGCAACCGTAGTGCTGGAACATTCGAGGGGGTCATTTTGCGCTCTGGTTCCACGAGAACCAGGCGACCCTCTGCGAAAGCAAGGTCATCGCGGTGAGGGAGTTTGTGGTGAGTGTCCTTGGATCTGTTACCGATTGAAGGCGGGCGGCTGACCCTTGTCGTGCCACAGTGTACGACCGTGTAAGGAGCGAGGGTACAATATTCTGTGTGTCTGTATTCTGAACCAACTGCAGTGCCGCCGATTATCCGATCTGTGAATACCCTATTTCCGATTCTCTGAACTCTTCTTGCAATGCTACCAATCTTTCCAACATTTCTCTTGGACGCCCCTCTGGGAGTGCATTTCTGAACTTGTCCTCCTTCATCCAATTCAGCCCGTGTTGGAGGATGTTGCGGGCTCTGGTCGACCCTCCGGAAGTTTCCCCCATGCACGCGTGTAACGTCGCCCTTTTCATTCTTGGGTTGTACGTCGCGCAATGGAGGATGTTCGAATTGTAGAAGACTGTCTCACCAGCTGATAGAATCTCGTATCAGTCAGGTTCTGGAGGAAGGTATGGGACGTACGTTTCAGGATTATCTGGAGTGATCCAGGCATGTCCAAGGGGTTTTCAAGAGGTTCAGATGTCGACGATAGAACGCGTTGGATATCATCTCTGGGGTGTTGATGCGATCCAGGGACGATATACAAGCACGAATCTTCGTACAGGGCACTGTGAACGCTTAGATGTAATCAGTCTGGTACCGTAGGCGATACCTACGTATTCCACTGGATCTGTACCTCTGTCAGACGAACACAGGGAAAGAGTGGGATCGTATTCACACCGTAGTGCCAGACGGCGAGAGCTTGTCGCTCCTCATCCTCAGTGGCTGTCTCCCGCACATCGTCACGGTGCCACCGCAGGGCGAACTCGTGGGTTTCGGGGTTTATTAACAGATTGAATAATTCTGGAGCGGCGCCAGTCAAGCTTAGTGAAAGACGTGCTCGATCCAGGACACACCCATTTGTAGTTTGTCTTCGTCGCGGTTAAGCAGCCTGCAAATCGTTTGGACCAGAGGTCCCGAAGTATACCACTCCGCAAAAACGGGTTCCTCAAGATTCGGGTGCATGAGGTGTTGGACGCCCCATGAATCCGGGTTGTCGTTGTCGAACGGAGGGAACTGTTTCCCAACCGTCCTTCGGTGTGGCCATTCTCCTGACCTAGTCCTAGCAATGACACGTTCGGCGGCCCCCCGCAGCGGCTCGTCAAGTTCTGTGGGGATCAAGCCGGGGACAATGACGTATCCTTGCTTGTCGTAGAGGGATTTGATGTCGTCGGCAATCATGGAAACTCAAAACGAACGGATCTTTCTCCAAACGCCCACCACGCCTTGATTCCGCTCTGCGATGCCACACGACTTTGACAATTCGCCTACCGCAGACATCGTTCTGCGGTCTGGCGGTCCCAAGGTCGTCGAGTTTAGGGCACATAGAGCGATCCTATCGATCGCATCTCCGGTTTTTGAGACAATGTTCTCGTTGCCACAGCCGGGCGCAGAAAAGTCCCTTCCAGTCTGTGATTTATCCGAGGATGCGAATACCCTCGAGGCGTTGTTGAGGTTCATATACCCCGTTGAAGAGTAAGTTGTTCCCACCAAACGAGTGTTTCACAAACCAAAAAGTTGATGATCTTGCAGCCCGAACGTGAGATCTCTCGATGAGCTCGCACCGGTACTGGACGCTGCCATGAAATACGAGATTGCGGTCGCCCTGTCTCGTCTCCGCAAAATGCTTGTCCAACCAGACCTCCTTGAAAAGGCCCCGTTACAGGCGTATGCTATTGCCACCCGTTGGGGGTTCGAGGAGGAAATGAAGATCGCTTCCGGTCATACCCTTGGACTGGACATCATCAACTCTCCATCTGCTGACACCTTGAACGGCATCTCCACCGCTCATTACAGGCGCCTCTTGATATTTCATCTGGAACGCGCCCAAGGGGCCCAGCGGATGTTGGACGATATTTCCCCACGTAATCCCGTGTGCTCGGCGTGCCGGATGTACGTGGAGAAATGGCATGAGGAGTTTAAGAGGAGGGCGAAGGAAGAACTGTCTTTGCGACCCACGTCGAGCGTCATTTGTTCGTTTGACTTCTTGGGTCCGATTGCGGACGCGACCGAAGCCGGGGACTGTGGTATGGCGTCGTGTAGGAGGGGAGGGAGGAAGCTTGAGACGTACAGGTCTTACCTCGAGACTCTCAGGAAGCGTATAGACACGCTGCCGACCACCATCTAACCCGGTGAGTGAGCCTGAATCGGTTGACCCTGACAGTCGCTCAACTCGTCCCTAGCCCCCTGAATGTGCCAACACATGTTGACGCGGGTTGTCGTGGTGCCTCCAGGTGTTTGTTTCTTTTTCACATAGTTTCTGTGCCTGTATTACTTCTGCGTGTTCGTCGAACGAACCTGTTTCCGATTTGAGGGTAACTCGTTGTGACCCGTGACGGTCCCATCTCTTGACATACAACCACCATGTTCCAACTCCCCAAGACTCCACATCGTCCCACTGCGCAGAATAGGCTGCCTCCACCTCCTCGTCGTAAGCGACTCCGCAATAAGCACCCTAGCCGCTCTCCGCCCCGTCTTCGAGGATCTAAAGTCTACCGACATCGCGCTCCCAGACTCAGACCTGCTCTCACTTCGTTCGCTCAAGACGCATCACCTGCTGTTGATTCAAACGATTCTCCTGACGTGTCTTACGAACTGACAAATCCTTCTTCGCCCTTGGATCGCTATAATCCTACTAGAAAAACAGCATATAGGCAGCTCATGATCGACTGTACTCCCTCTCTCCCGAACCTGCTTAGTTCATCTACTCCTGGCAACCACAGTCAATCCAAACACACTGCAACGGCCTCTGGATCTCAAAAGAACTCCGCCTCAGTCCCGAAACGTACAAAGTTTGCGCCACCCGAGGAAGTAGACGACGGTGTATTCTTCTCCAGCGATCCCGATCCCAGTACGTCTCTCGGGCTGTTTGGCTATCTCTGCCCCAACGCATTTTGTGCAGGCCCTGTGACTATCTCTGCCCCAAAACTCAGAAAGAAACCTGCGTTTACATTACCGCCACTATCGTTCGCATTGGACGTGGATACCCTGGACTTGCCATCTCCCTACTACCGATTCCAGCTTGACCCGACCACTGACGACCTCCCTACAAGTCTTTCGCATCCGACGTATTCTAGTTCCCTCGCTCATCGTGCTGACGGACCTGCTTTCGCTTACTACATTAACTGATTACGTTTGGTGTTTTTCTTTTCCACTTGCTATCGTTTGTCGATCGAAGGTTCTGTATCCCTTTTCTCCTCATGTTTTCTTGGGACTTTTTATTTAAAAGAGTCTGAATGTGTCTGTAGCTTTGTTTTGGCCGTCCGGAATTTGTACCACGCAATGTACATGAAGCCGTGCAGGAATCCGATGTGATCAAC